>Ga0265797_10007032_pt1 | contig 15596 bp, 11 predicted proteins | sample P2T30metagenome_FD_192433 | JGI IMG/M metagenome (GOLD analysis project Ga0265797, IMG submission 192433) | Plant litter microbial communities from East Loma Ridge, Irvine, California - P2 T30 | ecosystem: Environmental > Terrestrial > Plant litter > Unclassified | place: USA: California... | reverse complement strand
CCGAGTCCTTCAATGCGAAGATCAAGGCATTTCGGTCATTATCCAGAGGCGTTCGGGATATTCCATTCTTCCTATTCAGGCTTACTAAACTATATGCTTAACTCCCCCCAAGAATCCCGCTTGATCCACTATGGTTAACATTTATTAAAATGTCTTACCATTCCAAAATAGCATCTGGGGATAATAGACTATTTGCTGTTGCCTATGCCCCCACCTTATTATAGTCCAATAGTGCTGAATCGTGAAAGAGAAATAATGACAACTCTGATTTACATAACAATTAATCATTCTGTTTTTCTGATAGAGCGTATAATTAACGTAAACTTGAAAAATGGAAACATTGAAATCTGGTCCTGAGTCGGAATATCCAGAATGGACTAAAAATTTGATACTCTTTGTGATCATCACTTCAATATCGATATTGATTAAATATTTTTCTTCCTGAAGTTAATCTTAAAATGAATTATAAGTTTGATATGGAAAAAGGAGAGATGCTTGTAAAATTAATTACCCAGACAGCCCAGAGGTCAATTAAGGTTGAAAAACTGTTGGAGTTCATTATGGCACACAATGAAAATTTAAGAATGCCTACCCAAGAAGAAATGGGCCAGATTGATGATGCGGTTTTGCAGGAGATAGGGAAGTTCCTGCCAAAGCAATAGTGAAAACTTGAATGGAAGGATTATTGACATGTGATTAACGTAAACCTCTAAATATATCTAATGGCAAATTTTATCTACGATGCAAACCAAAAGAGATTAATGAACCTCGACAATGTTGATTCCATAAATTGACTGATGACGGAAGGGACTTTTTGATAAAATTTCCTCTATAAATATCTTGACAAAAGCTATTCATCTCCTGTTTTAAAAACGGAGTTAAAAATAATTTCCTCTGCGAGCTTTTAGCTCAAACGCAATTTCTTGCCAGTACGACCTTATATGCCAGTTTGAAAAACGGGGTTCCCCCACCACAAATTTAAGGGCCTTGGTGTCGTGCAGGTTTTACTTCCCTATGCAGCACTTGCAACATAGGGTTGTTTCTTTTCCAGGATATGCCATATGACAACCAGTATTTTTCTGGCATTGGCAACAAGTGCCTTATTATGATTCATCCGCTTTTTAAGGGTATTGTACCTTATTTGAAATCGGCTGGCCTTGGTACGGCTTGCGCCCCAGGCGCATTGCACAAGCATCACCCTGAGATATTTGTTGCCATGCAGCGTCTTTCTCCCTTTGATCTTACCCGCACTTTCGTCGTTACGCGGTCTAAGTCCGGCCCATCCAACCAGGGATGAAGCTGTTAGGAAAGCTTTCATGTCCACACCTGTTTCGGCTATAATGCTGGCGGCACTGTGCTCTCTGACACCAGGTATAGTTTGCAACAGATCCATTTGCTGTCCGTAGTATTGCCGGCAAAGGTCTAACAGCTTTTGCTTACAATCGCTCAGTTGTTTTTCAAAGAATTCCACTTCTGCAAAACCCATCCCGAGCATATCCGTATCTACCTTTGATATGATGCCTGTAAGCGAATCCTTAATGCAGTCTATCCCATACTTATTAGTGATCCTGCCATGCACCAGTTTTACCAGTTGCTGTGGATCGTAGTTCCCTTGTGAGAGAGCCTTGATTACGTTTCGCATCGACTTGCAACCAATGTCGGAAACATAGTTGCTCAGGCGGATATTACAGCGCTGCAAGATTAAATCTATGCCTTGTTCGGCCCGCTGCAAATTCCTGTTCAGATAAAATATCTTCCGGTTATAATGCCGTAGTTGCTGGATTTGATCATCAGGAATGAAACTGGATTTAATCAATCCCTTTTGAAGTACCATGGCAATCCAGTGTGCATCTTTTACATCTGTTTTGCGGCCGGGAAGCTGACGGATAAAGTAAGGATTTACCAGCTTTACATCAAATTCAGATTCCAGAACACGCCAGATAGGAACCCAATAGATACTTGTGCTTTCAAGCGCTACTTCTTTCACATGATGCAAGCAAAGCTGCTGACGCAAACGTTCAAGTTCAGGGGTTAAAGTCCCGAAAACATCTTCAAACTTCTCACCAGAGTCTGTTAATATGCACATAAAGACACTATCTTTGTGTACATCAAGGCCACAAAATCCTTCCATAATTGTTTGGTTTTTTGGTACATTATCATAACAATTGGGAAGGAAATTTCGTGGCCCCATTTTTATTCAACGCGATTATAAATCTCGTTTTTATGTTAGTTTGATAGTGAAATAGAAGTACTTACCAGCAAACAAAGAACAATGGGAATTAGGGAACAGGTGTTGGAAATGGCTAAAATGGAAGGTAAGACGGAAGTAGTCCGAAATCTTCTTACTTCAAACAGATTCACAATTGCAGAAATAGCCAATTTTGCCGGTGTCTCCGAGATTTTTGTTACAGAAGTAAAAAAAGCTTTAAAAAAATCTGTTAAATAAGTCTGTTCCGGAAATCCCGGTGATATTCCCTCGGTGACTTACCCATCGTTTTCTTGAAGACCCGGTTGAAATTGGTAACATTGTCAAAACCGGTTTGGTAGGACACATCCGAAAAACTGTCAAATTTCCCTGAGACAATCATTTTACAGGCTTCATTGACCCGCAATTCGTTCAGGAAACTGACGAAGGTTTTATCTGTATGTTTTTTGAAATACCTGCAGAATGCCTGCGGCGTAAGATTTGCAACTTCCGAAATTTCGTTAAGCGAAATGTGATTTTTATAATTTGCTACCAGATGCTGAAAAATCTGGTCCATCCGGATACCTTCTACTTCCGAAATCATTTGTTCGCTGTTGTTGGTAGCGAGCGGTTTCATGTTTCGGACGGTGGCGAATTGGTGAAGTAGCGTGATAAACGAAGCAACCCGCAGACTGTCCTTATTTTGCATGACCTCGGATATTGTCTTTTTTATCATTTCTGCCGAGGCCTCCGGAATCTGAAATCCGTTGTGAAGACCGTCCACAAATTTTCTGACGCCGTTCATCTCCGGCATGTTCAGAATGTTGCTCATTAAATGAGTAGGATTGAAAAATATGGAAATAGAATGAATCTGCTTTTTTTCTTCCGGATCAAAGTAAGCCTCATCATTCTTGAAAATGTGTGACTGGTTGGCACCTATGATATAAACATCGCCCGACTCAAAACGCTGCATATAGTTTCCGGCAATCAGAATCCCGGTACCTTCAATGACCCACTCAATCTGTACTTCCCGGTGCCTGTGCAGGTGATTGTAATAGTACGGGAGAATGTCTTCCTGAACTACAATGGTATTTTCTTTGGAAACCGGGATGGTGAATTGTACAACTTTCATGCAAGTTGGAAAACGGAAATTGTTGTGTCAGAACTTAATAATTTGAATGGTTGAATATAATCAACTTGACAGAATATGTTGACATAAAGCGGGGTAAATGTAACAATCTCCGGTAATATTGGTAAAATTGGGAAGTTAAATAATGGATAAATCCAATATCTTAAAAATAATCATTTCAAAAGCGGCCAGCTGTTTTCACCCCAGCTTAATTCTTCTACACGCAGCTTCGAACGTCCTTTGTCTTTGGCATCATATCCATGGAAAATAAGATAATCTTTACCATCAAACGAGCAGACTGCATTATGCCCTACGCCATGCCAGTCGGCGTTTCCTTCCAGCAATAAGGTTCCGCCGCCTTTGGTCATCAGGTTGCCTTCTTTGTCTTTATATGGCCCAGAAAGTTTTTCCGAACGTCCCACACGCATCTTGTATGTACTGTTTACACCTTTGCAGCAATAATCATAAGAGGCAAACAGATAATAAAAGTCTTTCTTTTTTAAAATAAATGGTGCTTCAATTGCACCGTTTCCGGCTGTTGGGTCTGCGTTGCTTCGTGGTACACTGGCGATGGTGAACCACTGCTGCGGATTGGTTGCAATGGATTTAGCATCATCCGTTAGCTTAACGAGCTTTAAGCCATTCCAGAACGAACCAAATGCAAGCCATGGTTTTTGCTCTTCATCCAGAATAAAGTTAGGATCAATGGCATTCCATTCGTCTCTTCCCGGCACCGACTCAACCACTTTTCCATGATCCGTCCACAAATAATCCGGGCTATTGGTTTGCAGCGTTTTATTGGTTGCCAGCCCAATGCAGGAACCATTTTTTCCAAATGTAGAAATGGAATAATATAGATAGTAAAGCCCGTTATGGAAAGAAATATCCGGTGCCCAGATGTGTCCCTTAAAACCCGGAACTGCTTTCACTGCCCATTCCGGCGGACTGCTGAAAACAGGCTTTTCGCGTTTCCAGTTTTTCATATCCTTCGAAGACCAGAAGCTGATTCCGCCGCCGGTGGCAAAGAGAAAGTAGGTCCCGTCCTGTCTGATCATAACAGGGTCATGAACGGAAATGTTGGTCCGTAAAGAATCCTGAGCACCGGAAATTCCGGCACTCAGGATAAAAATCAGTAAAAAAGCAATTTGCTTTGTCATTGTATTATTTTAATTGGATTTTCTGCGGAGCGCCGAAAATCATTTCACCAACTCCGGAAGTTTTCACACCAACCCTGGCATAAACATAGTCACGGCCGGCAAGCGCTGCCGACAAAGTTGCTGTAAGCGTAATTGGTTTGGTAAGATCAGTGATGGCGGTGCCAAGCTGCTGAACATTTCCTCCGTTGTTATTCGGATCCAGAATCATCGTAGTACCCACATACAGGTTCACTCTCTCCAATACACCCGTTGCTTCCACTTTCTGTACCGTGAAAGTAGCCGAAACTTTACCTTCTCCTTTTACATACGTATCGTTTTTCAATACAAAATAAGGCCTGACGGGGACATCAAGTTCCTTGGTGCCACGAAGTTCCACGTCGATCGTATCCGTATTATTTACCCACGGACCGTTTCCACGCAGACGTACCAGTTTATAGTTTCCGTCAAAAAGGGAAGCGGCAAATGTACCATCCTGATTGATGTAGACAGGAATTTTGGTAAAAAGCTGATAACCGCGCTGCCAGATTTCCAGCTGCACGCCGTTGGAACGGACGCCCAGCGTTTGTCCTTCATACACGATACGGCCTTTTAAAACTGATTTTGGCTCAGGCCGGTTATCTTTCTCACAGGATGACATCATCGCTGAAAATGCCAGTGCCGTGAAGATTAATGAGATATTGAATTTATAGGTCGCTTTCATGATTTTAAATTAATGAAAAGGATTACGAACGATTTTCGGATTGTTGTCGATCACAACCTGGTCGATTGAAGAATAGTAATTGCCCATCTGGAAAAAACGCGGTGCACGGAAACGTGGTGCTACCAGTTTGTCAAACACATACTTCCCATGTGTTTCATGTCCCGGACGAACAACGCGATAAGGATACAAAGCGTAGACTACTGCATCAGGATTTGAAGCATTTCCGTTCCATACTTCGTGTGCAATTCTCCAGCGTTTCAAATCCCAAACCCGGTGATCTTCAAAGGCAAGCTCAACCCTGCGTTCGTTCTGAAGGCGTTCAAGGGTAAGTGCTTTCAGGCTGTTCGCTCCAAATCCTGCTCTTTCACGAACTACGTTTACATATTTTAAGGCATCCGCTGTTTTGCCTAATTCCAAAGCTGCTTCACTTGCATTCAGGTAAATCTCACCCAGGCGGAAACGTACCCACCACATATCGCTGCGGATACCCCGTGTGCTTGACATGGCTGTCTGATCCACATATTTTCTCAGATAAAAACCGGAATTGGTCACTTCTGTTTGGGACCGCTGCGGACCGGATGCACCTGTAAGTAAGCCACCGTCTTCATACGTAGAGCCTAACACATTCGATTCCACATTTTGAAAAGTGCCTGTTGTTGCGTTCCAAACCTTTACACCAGCCTGAATCTGAACAGGAAGTCCGCGGAAAGAGGTACCAGGATAAATAATAGTTCCGTAAAGGCGTGCATCTTTATTGGCAAAAATATCCTGCGGACTTGAATAATAAACATAATCCGTGTTGGCAGCATTTCTGTTTTTAAGCTCGCCGGAGGTACCATCCAGATATTCGTAATCTTCAACCAGGTTCAGCGACGGCGTAATTGATGAAGAAGAAAGGTTATCTTCTCTTACGTTCCGGGCAATGTTGTCATACGTGAAACCGTGTCTTTTATCCTTGCTGACCAGGAAATCCTGCGCCAGGATAACTTCCCGGTTTGCAGATTTTTTGGTGATTGCATCGTAAAAATTCTCGCCCAGGTTTGGGTTCGTTTTATAAAGCTGATAAACCCCGCTGTTGATGATTTCCTCAGAAGCGGCCAGAGCTTTGGTATAATAATCTGTTGCCCTTGAAGCCGGGATACCCACTTCTCCACCCGGTGTTGAGATCGGAGAGGCCATTCTGCTGTTGTATTTCGCAATAGATCCGGCGTAAAGCATCGCTCTGCTTTTCAGTGCCATGGCGGTATACTTGTTTGCGCGTGTATTGCTGGTACCGTTTCCAAGCTGGTCTTTGATGGCGTCAAGCTCAGTTGCGATAAAGTCATACACTTCCGACTCCTTGTTGCGTGGTTGCTGAAGGAATGAAGGGTTGCCACTGAAATCATAGATCAACTGCTTGGTTACCAACGGTACACCACCCATTCTTTTTACCAGTTCAAAATAAACAAAGGCTCTTAGGAATCTTAGTTCAGCAGAAAACTGAGTTTTTTGTGTAGCTGAAAGAGAAGTACCAAATGTTTCGATGTTCTCGATGGCCAGATTTATATCTCTGATCAGCGTAAAGTCCCAAAGTCTCCAGCGATCAAAAGGATAGGAAACTATGTTGTTTCGGCCGTCGTCATTATTGGACCACATTGCTTCATCATAAGCCGCAAACTCGGCCCAGCCGGTTGTCAGAGATGTATGAGCAGGCAGACGATCATAGTAATTGGCAAGCAAACCTGTGATCAGTTTGGAGTCATTCCAGATCTGCTCTTCCAGGATGATGTTCTGCGGCTTTCTGTCAAGCCATTCTTCTGCACATCCGGAAAGGACCAGGATGGTGAAGATTAAAAGAATATGTTTTGATAACCTTGTCATGTCTTAAAAATTAGAAAGTGATGTTGAAACCTGCGTTAAACAGGCGTTGCTGTGGATAAACCAGAGCGTTACCAGAAGAAATTTCAGGGTCGATTCCGTATTTTTTTACATTGTCGATCGAGAACAGGTTGCTCGCGTTCACATAAATGCGAAGTCCGCTGCTACCCAGTTTCTTAAATATTTTCTGGTCAAAATTATAGCCCAGTTCAAGATTACGAAGACGGATGTACCTTACATTAGTGATCCAGAAGTCGCTTTTACGGAAGTTAACATGGCTTGAATTGTCTTTACGTATTGCAGGGTAAGTTCCGGCAACCCATGCACTGTTCGGATCGTATGGATTTTAACGGTGCCAGCGGTCTTCAAGGATGTAGTCAGGAGACGTTCCGTTATTCTGGTAAGGAATTTTCATTTCAAAATTCCGCTGAAAACTTTGCAATGATGCCCCGGCAAAATCAAAGAATAAAGAAAAACCTTTGTAAGAAACGCTACCGTTAAATGCAAAACTCAGGTATGGGTTGGCTCCCTCGGCATAACCGATCGGACGCTCATCAAGATTGTTGATGATACCGTCGCCGTTTACATCTTTATAGATAAAGTCGCCCGGAAGCTGTGTTCTGTTGCCCTGTTCGTCATTGTTGATCGGATGGCTTTCAATTTCCTGCTGAGACTGGAACTGACCAACTACCTGATAACCCCAGTTGATATTTCCCCAACGGTCTACGAACGAATCACGGTATTCGTTGTAAGAGTTTCCGAAACGTGGTTTGTAAAAATCAAGATCCCTGCGGCGGGATAATGTTGCATTTGCACTCACTGTGTAATCAACTTGTCCAACCGAGCTTTTATAAGTAAGCACACCTTCCATACCACGATGTGTATCGCTGTTCAGGTTTTCGTTTGGAAGTGAATAACCTACTTCCGATGGCAGCAGTACGTCATAACGTGCAGCAGGCAGACCTTCTCTTTTTCTTTCAAAAACATCAAACTGACCATTCAGCTTTCCTCCCAAGAGACCAAAATCTAATCCAATGTTTGTTGAAATATTGGTGATCCAGGAAAGTGTTGTAATAGGTAAACCTCTCGGACGCACACCAATGTTGTAAGTTCCGTCGAAGATTGCGCTTCCCTGTAAGAAGTTATAACCTGGCAGGTAACTAAAAGGTGCTACTAAAAAGTCATTATTGGCTAACCTGTCGCTACCGGTACGTCCGTAAGATCCACGGATTTTCAGATTGCTGAAAATGTTTTCCAGTTTTCCTCCAAAGAATGCTTCCTCTGAAATTCTCCATCCGGCAGAAACACCCGGGAAGAACCCGAATCTTTTACCCGGTGCATAAAGGAATGATCCGTCATAACGTCCCAGTGCCTCAACCAGGTACTTTTGCTTGTAGTTGTAATTAACACGGCCTACATAACCAGCCCGGGCTTCCGTACTCCATTCGTCAATCAGAAGATCCTGATTAGCAAATGACATTAACGGAATATAATTGTTTGGTGGTACAGTGTGTACAACCAAGTTCGTATATACGTTATCCGATTGTTCGTAGGCAGCTACTGCTGATATTTCATGATCACCAAATGACTTATTGTAACTAAGCTGGAACTGTGCAAACCGGTCAATATAATTACGTTTGCGGCGCTCCCTCCATGGGTTTTGGTTTCCTCCTCCGGCTACAACATTGTAAGTATCTTTTGCCGCATCGTAGGTATAGGCGTCGTAGGTATATTCAAAACCGTCGAAATCAAAGTTACGATACTGATAAGAGTAAGTTCCTTTTGCCTTTAAGCCAAACGCAAAGTCATATTCTGCATAAAAGTTTCCTTTCATGACACGATCAATTTCGTCGATGTAACCCGTAATTGATTTTTTGTAAGTTGCCGGGTTTACGTTTACGTTATGTGTCTGGTTGATGTATTTAGGATTGTCGTTCGCATACGGACGTTCCGTTGGCCACATCGTGAAAATACTCAGGAACGGATTGAAGTAATCATCAAGTCCAGGAACACCAGCCTGTTCACGGTCTTCAAGACGGGCACTGATCTGCGCTCCGACTTTCAACCGCTTTGTAACGCTGGACTCAATGTTAGCCTGAATATTGGTTCTTTTAAATTTAAAGTCTTCTATTAACGCATCCTGACTCAGGTGACCTACGGATAGAAAGTAATTGATTTTTTCGGTTCCTCCCGATACGTTGGCGTTGGCAGAATACTGCGGCACATTAGGGCGCATGACCATCTTGTAATAGTCAAAGCTCTGATAGCCTTTTTCAGTTCCGGCTTTCCATTTTTCAAGTTCTGCCGGTGTGATGGAAGGCGTGCGTCCCTGGTTTACGTCCGATTCTACCAGACCGCGCTGGTGTTGATACGCATTTGCCGGTTTTGGATAACGTGTGAAGTTTTGCAGACCGTAATATCCGGAGATATTGATTTTGGCCGGACCGTCACCTGCTTTTCCTCTTTTGGTTGTTACCAGTACCACACCATTGGCAGCACGCAGACCATAAATAGCAGCAGATGCATCTTTCAGAATGGATACACTTTCAATATCATTCTGTCCAAGATTGTTAAAGTTTGCTGCGTCGGAGGGTACACCGTCAATTACATACAGCGGCGTACCCAGATTTCGGATCTGGATTGTAGTAGAGGCTCCCGGACGGGCATCTGCCTTACGGGCAGTAATACCCTGAACACGTCCAACCAATGCATCAGAAGTTCCGATCGCCGGTGTGCGTATCATGTCCTTGGCCTGTACATTACTTACCGCACCCGTAACCGTAGCCGATGATTGTGTTCCGTAACCTACAACGATAACCTCTGTCAGTTCTTCGCTGCTTGGCGCCATCGTTACATCAAAAGCAGTTCGGTTTCCTATGGGCAGATCCTGAGAAGTATAGCCAATGAAAGAAAACGTCAGGGTCTCGGCAGCATCATTGACGATCAGTGAAAACGATCCGTCAGCGGTTGTCGTGGTACCTGTTGTACTTCCCTTTACAACTACGCTTACACCTGGTAGCGGATTCTTCTTTTCATCTACAATTCTACCGGTCAGTGTTTTGTCAATAGTTTTAACAAGCTCAATCCTGATTGATTTAGAGCTTATTACAGCGGCATTTAATTCCTGGGGCATGAGCCATCCTGATACCGCCAAGGCACAAAGAGGTCTGCAAAGTCCCTGGAAGGGATTTCGTCTAATTAGATTCATATGTATTAGATTTGGTTAGTTGTGAGCTTTATAATTAAATTTAGTTATTTTTTTAATCAAAAAAAATATTATTATAGTGATATTTGAATTTGTGTAAAAAAAATATCTATACAGATAGATACAACTTGAATACTTGAAGATTAATGTTGTTCAGCTCGTGGGTAAATTGGTATTATTACTTGTAAACTTGAACGTATATCTATAAACGTATTTAATTATTTTTGCAGCTGTTTAACCGGATTTTATCGGTTAAACAGCTGCAAATTTTTTATTTTACTACTTTCATTACTCCATTCATCAGTCTCCAGTGACCTGGGAATGTACATACAAACGGATAGTCTCCAACCTGATCAGGTACAACAAATCTCAATTTGAAAGTCTGTCCCGGATTTACCAAGGGTGTTGCGGCAATGATCTGCGGAATATTAGGTACATAGTTTTTCTCTGCTCCATCTTTCGCCGTAATCATTTTGTCGGCAGCTGTACCAATGATCGGCGTCGTTTTTGGTTTACCAACTACGATGTTGTGCTGCATTGCATCCGGGTTTTCAAATACGATTTCAACCGTTTTCCCTGCTGTGGCAGTAAATTCAGTTACGTCGAATTTCATTTCCTCCCGAATCGCTTTAATCTTCACGATTTGAACATTCGGATCAACAGGTGCTTCGTCTTTTACTCCGTATGATTCAAGAAGAGATGTAAATCTCGCACTCAGGTCCTCAGGAATTTCATTTTTGATCGAAGTAAGCAATGTTTTATTGGCAGCCGATGGTGTTTCTTTTCTGCGTGGGTTCCATGCGCCCAGAATCCCTTTCATCACTGCGTTACGTCCCTGAGGATCCAGTGACTGGGCTGTTTTGATAAGGCCAATTACATCGTCACCTTTTGCAAAGGAAGTATATCCGCGTGTTGCGCGTTCCAGTGCAAAGTCCGATAGACGGTCCAGACGGCGTACTTCAAAGCTTTTTGTTAACGTATTGTTTCTGTTATCGTCTTTTTCAGGAACTACGTTATCCTGATCAATTGTAGCAGTCACATTTACTTTACCTGCCTCATCGGAAGTAAAGTTGAACATGCTTTTCCATGGACCGTTGTTACCTTCGGTCAGCTTGATGGTCTCACCCGGAGCGATACCGTTTGTAAGCTGCTTGCTGATGTAGTTGCTGTTCAGTGAACGGCTTCTGATACCTACATTCACAACCGGAACAACATCCTTAGGAACAGCTATACTTCCCTGGTTGGTGATTTCAATGACCACACGTGCGTTTTCACGAACATAAGGTGTTGCAGGTTCAATCGTGATGTTGGTAATTGCAAGTTCAGCAGTTCCCTGTACCGTTATTTTGCCTGCTGCATCTGAGCCATGGTTCATTTTTGAATGATCCATACCAGCCATTGATTTGGCATCCGGTTTTGAAGCCGCAGGTGCAGATCCGGCTTTGCTTACACGCTGTGCCAGGTATTTCTGAAGTAATTTACCATCCTGTGCATTCAGAACAGCTGCAAATGCATCCGGCATCCAGCGGTCGTCTGCCTGAGAATAAGTATCCAGCAATGCTAGTATTGCCGTTTCAGATTCAGGTGTATATGAAACCTCAGATAACGCAAGCAAGGTATTTAATGCAACAAGCGGTTCCTTATCGTGAAGCGCATCCGCAGTAAGTAGTGCTTTTGTAGTAGCAGCAGTTCTTGGCATAACCTGTACCGCCGTTTTACGAACATCATTTGATGGATGTTTCAGAGCCTCTGTTACAGCTGCAACAACCTGTGGGTCTTCCATTGCACCAAGTCCGTGTAAAGTCCAGAGTGCATGAATTGCCGCCGTATTTAAGCCTACTTCATCAACTGATTTGTCTTTTGTAAGTTCAATTAATTTTGGAACAACATCTTTATTTCCACGCTCAACAAGTAATCTCTGTGCATGACGTCTCCATAGCATGTTGGTGTTTTTCAAAGTAGCTACCAGTTCGTCAGGACGTGACTTGCTTAAAGAAACCGGCGTATATTTCGGTGCATTTTTATAGGCAATGCGGTATAAACGGCCATGTGTAAAATCTCTTAGCGGCGTTTCATAGGCATTTCCTTTTCCGTTGTCAGAACCTCTTGGCGTAGGATTGTGCTGGATGATGTAGCTATACCAGTCGGCAACCCAAACGGCTCCGTCAGGACCTACTTCTGCAAAAACAGGAGCAACCCATTCATCAGCACCTGCCAGCAGGTTAAAGCCAAGTTTATCTTCGAAGTCAGTTCCTTTTTTCTCCATGATATTCTGGTGCAGAATATGTCCGGTTGGTTCGGAAACGAATGCAACCTTGTTCCAGTATTTTTTAGGATACGCGCGGGCCGTATAGAAATTGTGACCGGCTGCCGCGGTGAAACCACCAAAAACGTCTACCTGGCGTACTTTTTCAGTAATTGGCTGCATGTCTTTGTGCGTATCCGTACTTCGTCCTCCGTTGTCTACTCTGCTTTCGCCGAAATAGCGGTTTGGAATTGCGCTGTACCAGCCATGTGAATTGTTAGCAGTAGATCCGAAAAGATCCCCTGCTTCATTGAAACCAAGTCCCCATGTATTGTTTGATGTTTTGGTAACAATCTCCATATCAGATCCATCCGGTTTGAAACGGAACAAGGCCTGGCCAAAATTAAGTGAATCACTTTGTGGCAGTTTTCCTTTGAAGCCTGAGTAACCTACTGAGCCATAAACCCAGTTATCGAAGCCATAGTGCAGGTTAGATGGCCCTGCGTGGGTATCTCCCGTTCCAAATCCGCTGAAAAGAATTTTCTTAACATCCGCTTTGTCGTCACCGTCGGTATCCTGCAGGAACAACATATGTGGCGCCTGTGAAACAACAAGACCGCCGTTTGCAAAAACAAGTCCGGTCGGAATGCTCAGGTCGTCAGAAAACTTCGTGAATTTATCTGCTTTCCCGTCTTTATCTGTGTCTTCACAGATCAGGATGTAGTCACTTCCGCCTGTGTCTTTACGTTCGTTCGGGTAATCCTTGGTAATCAGTACAAATAACCTTCCGCGCTCATCCCATGTCATGGCAATCGGGTGCATTACGTCCGGTTCGTGTGCGAAAACATCCAGTGTAAAATCAACCGGAATCTGAATGTGTTTTACTGATTCTTCAGGAGAAAGCGGTAACTGCTGCATTTGCGGGCCAGGGCGCTGTTCGTAGTTAGGCAGTTTTGCCTCGCGATATTCAAATGGTTTTGGATTTAAACCAGCCAAAGCTTTTTTCGCATCGTCATTAACCGCCCACAGAATTCCTTTTTCCAAAAGATCCTGAAAACCGCGAGTACCCCAGGTACGTTCGTCATGGCCATAAGCAGTATAAAATACACGTCCTTTTCCATGCGTACGAACCCATGTATAAGGCTCATTGGCACGGCCCGGTTTATCTTTTTCCTGATCTGCCTGAACAAGACGTTCTGTTAAAACGATGTTATCCGGCTGCAATAATTTATGCAGGTAGGTTTCGTCAACGGTTTTAAACGGCTGTACACCGGCGATAGCAGGATGATCCGGTTTTGCCCAAACCGGCTGGATTGTATCCCAGGTATGTCTCCAGAACTGGCCACCGATTAACTTCACCACTTCCGGATTGTTACGGAAACAGAAAGAAGCGCAGTGCACCGGAATAAATCCTTTGCCGCTGGCTACAAAGTCAAGCAATGACGTTGCCTGCTGAGGTGCAATGGAATCCCAGTTAGCAAAAAGCAACAGGGCATCATACTTAGCCAGCGTTTCCGGATTAAGATCTTCCAGATCGTCGGTATAAGTAAAGTTGAAACCTTTTGGTCCCAAAGCAGCCATGATCTGCGGAACACGCTCCGCAGGTTTGTGATGGCCCACTTTATCACCCATAAAAAGGATTTCAAGCCGGCGCGGCTTCGTTGCGTCTTTAGAAGATCCGCTTTTTACGGAAGCATTCTGAGAGGACGGCTGAGTGGCGCATCCCAGAAGGGCAATACCAAACAGGAAGGATAATACTTTGGTTTTCATTTAATTATAAAAAGGTTTCGGTCTGTAAAACTGTTTATTACTTGTCCCAAAAGCTAATATTCTGGAAATCAAACAAATAATTTTCTTTGTATTCAATCTGGAAATCATTCAGCAACTTTAAATACTCTTCCTTAAATGTATATTTTTGATGATGAACTTCTTGATTTTCAATATATTTAATTACTGCATCAATATGTGAACGACTAATAAGAAAATGCGCCATACCCTCGTTGCCAATAAAATACCGGAGCCTTGAATTTTTCTTTCAAAAATTTGTTGGAGGAGGTTTTAATTTCTTCCACAAGATCCGGTAATGACCTGGCTGGATTATATCCTATAAAAATGTGAATATGATCCGGCATTCCATTTATTGCCAGTGGTTTCGACTTATTATTCTGAATGATACCACCGATGTACGCATATAGCTCACTTTTCCAGGATTTCTTAATTAAGCTTTCCCGTCCCTGGACAGAAAAAACCAGTTGGACATATAGTTGTGTATAGGTATTTGCCATTTATGAAGTGATTGATGTTCATAGTCATTCAAGTTGTTGAGTTATGATCTTTCAATTCAAAACGGTATTAACTATTGCGGTGCTCTGCACCTTTGTTAACGTATTTACTTTTTACTTCCTACAAATACTGCGGTGCTCTGCACCTTATTAATGTACTTATTTTTTGCTCCTACCGCGCGGCGGAGCGCAAATATTTTGGTGCGCTGCACCTTAGCTAACATACTTATTTTTTGGTTCCTACAAATACTGCGGTGCTCCGCACCTGAAATATTTGGGCAAAAGAGGTGCAGAGCACCTTAATATTTGTAGAAAAGAGCCATTCAGATTTTCTCACCAAGGTGCAGGGCACCGTAATAAAACCAATAAGAAAGCACTTTACATCCAACTAAACATTCTTAAAGTCAGGCAGCTGAATCAAAGCACCACCTTGTAATGCCGACTCATGTGCCAGAATACCAACGCTGGTCCAGTTAGCCGATTGCCATGCATTCGGGAAAGGATCGCGGTCTTCAATCAATGCACTGATAAATTCATTTGCCAAATGCGGGTGCGAACCACCATGGCCGCCGCCCTGTACAAATGATAAATGTGAATGATCATCCAGGTCATAAACGCCTTTTCCTGTAAAATGCTGGATTTCCTTTGGCAGCAAATGCGCATAATCCGGCGTTTTTACTCTTTCTGCAATTTCATGTTCCGGTTTTTTTGCTGTATGGATCACAGGATCTTCTCCTTCGATCAATGGCCATTCAAACGATTTTTTACTTCCGTAAACTTCAAAGCTTTCGCGGTACTGGCGTGCAACATCAAAAAGCGAACGGTATACATAAGCC
>Ga0265797_10007030_pt1 | contig 15597 bp, 13 predicted proteins | sample P2T30metagenome_FD_192433 | JGI IMG/M metagenome (GOLD analysis project Ga0265797, IMG submission 192433) | Plant litter microbial communities from East Loma Ridge, Irvine, California - P2 T30 | ecosystem: Environmental > Terrestrial > Plant litter > Unclassified | place: USA: California... | reverse complement strand
GCGCTCGCGGGCGCGCAACACTTTGCTCTGCAGGTAGAAGGAGCCGCCCTTTTTGGGATCGTTCATGTCGAATAGGCGCTTGAAGCGCTCGTGGACTTGAGCTAGGTTGGCTTCGCCGGCCTTGGGAGGGGAGACGTTGAGGATCTTGCAGGCTTCGTCGAGAGTCAGGCCGGAGCCGGAGAGGGAGGCGGAACCGGTGCCATTTGCTTGGTTTGCGGCGGCGAATTTCTGGATGGTGGTGTTAGGATGAGTAATTAGTAGGAAGATGGCGTATTCTTGTGAGGCGTACTTGTGATGCTGAGGCCTGCTTGTATGCCTCTGCGAAAGCACGTCCGAAGACGCGGGCGCCGGTGAAGACGACCTGTGTGATGATGCGGTGGGCCTGATGGGATTGTTAGTATGTAGGATGTGAGCAGAAGGCGTAGGGAGATGATACCATGATGCGCTGGGTGGACAAGTGAAACGCGGTGAAGAAGGGCGATAGAGACACTACTCACTACTCATTCACTTCGCCATCGGGCAGTGAACCCTCGCAGCCAAAAGTTATCTCGGGAGAGAGACGCTCGACGATCCCGATGTGCCTGAGGCAGAAGCGCGATTCTTTCCAGCCTCTCAGCCCTACAGAAGATTAAGCCGAATGATTTCGGAAGAGGATTCACATGCCAAAGGAATTAAGCTCTCTGCTCCCCGCGGCATATCGTCACCGTTGCTGCTTCGTACCGAGCTGCTGGCTGGCTGGCTTTGTCTTGCACAGCGTGACCCAGTGATATGCCAAGTAGTCACGCTCTCCCTCTCCTCCTAATGTCTGTACATGTGCTGGCCTGATCCGCGAGGTGCACGCATGTTTGCTGGCCACGCGAAGTGACTACGGCGTGACATGGCTGTTTGATGGCTGCGTTTGGTATGTCTTCTTGTTCTGTCTGCATCTGCAATACCATCATGGCGGGCCCTGCACTCCGCGGGCGCGCTGGCCATATCGTCAGCCAATATGCCGCTACGCAGGAAGCTCAAACGACTAATCAAGTCTCGTCTCCCAGACACACCTTGGATGTCCTCCATGACCGACTCACACCACGACTACCCGCCGGGCCAAGGCAGCGACAACGACGGCCGTGGAGGTGACCTAAATCCCACTGTCGCTGCCTTCGCGCCCACCTCGAATGGAGAGGCGCATAATCGAAGCAGGGCGAGTGTCCTGATACACCAGAAGTCGCCGCTACTTCTCGCTACGCCGCCTCAAGTGACGAGAGCGTTGGCGTATAGCCATTCATTCATACTACCTCTCAGCCACTTTGCCGGACTGCTATCATGGACTACTGGCGACCCGTGGGAGAGCTTCCTGCTGGTGGCCTCGTTCTGGTTCGTGGTGTTATACGGAAACACAGTGCTACGGTATGCTGGACCGCTCGTCCTTGTGGCGATGCTCACCTTCGGCATGTACACGAGACGCTATAGCCCGCTCTCGAGCACCATCTTGACTGGAGAAAAGAAGAAGACACACAAGCGCGGTAGCTCTGATGATGTCAAGCAGAGGAAGAGTCTGGATGAGATTCTGGATACTCTACAAACCCTCACCGCCCGCTGCAACATCCTGCTGGACCCTCTGTTGCGACTCACGGATTTCTTGAGCACTCAGACCACCGCTACGGCTGCTACCACAAGACCTGCCCTGACCACACTCTTCATCCGGATATTACTCTTCACACCAGTATGGTTCTTGCTCACTCTGCCACCTTTCAGAATCCTCACAACGCAACGTATTGTTCTCGCTTTGGGTACTCTTGTCCTGTCCTGGCATAGTCGTCCTGCCCGCGTCTCTCGCGCAATCCTCTGGCGTAGCCGTGCAGTTCGCTCTCTCACGACTCTTGTTACTGGCCTGGACTTCCCACAGTCACTTCCACCTTCTGCTCCCACAAATGTGTCTTCGAATAACGTCGCCACGCTTGCAAACAATCCCGCCACAACCGCCACTTCCAGTCCCGGAGTACGCTTCACCTTCACCCTGTATGAGAATCAACGTCGTTGGCTAGGCCTAGGCTGGACAGCATCGCTTCTCTCTTACGAACGTCAAGCATGGACCGACGAGCACCTGAACACGACGTTGGACACCGACACCTTCACATTACCAGAAACAGACCACGCCACCACCGCCTGGCGCTGGGTCGAAAACAGCACATGGCGCGTCGAAGGCGCCGCGGTAGAAAACGAGAAAAGCGCAAAACGCATAGGCGGCGGTGGCGGCGGCGACGAAAGCGGCTGGACGTACTACGACAATAAATGGCAAGACGGCCGCAAAACAGACGGCTGGGGCCGCTACACTCGACGCAGGAAATGGATTCGCGACGCGGAGCTCGTTGAAGTGACGCCCGAAGACCAGGCCAACGCCGCAGGCTCGATTGAAGGAGACACGTCGGCCATCGCTTCTCCTCGGAAGCAAAAGGGCTGGTTCGGGGGTAACGCCAGTGGTGCATCGCGCGGAGGCGGAAGCACAGGACGAGGTAATCGCCGGCGGACTATGAGTGCGCGAGGTCCCGGCATGGATAAGAGCGATGCCACTAGCACAAGCTACTCGGCGAAAAGCAGCGGCAGCAGAGATGGTCCCGAAGAGGACGTACACACACCGGTACGGTACCGGGAACGAGAATGGGAGCGCGAGATAGGAGAAGGGCTAGCGGAAGGGTTGGGTTAGAAGCGCAGTTTGAATTGAATGGAATTCTTGTGCATTTTCTCTTGATGGATTTTTGGGAAGCGATGGCGTTTCTGGATGATGATGTTTAAGTAGCATGTTGCAGCGATGTCTATATTTTCTACATCAATACTACTACGAGAAAAAAAAAGATGTATGACTATATCTTCGATCGAAATCACGTCTCGGCAGCTTCCTCCATAAACCTCCGCTCCTTCTCCGACTCCCTCCTGGCCAACGCCTCACTAACCACAGCGCCAAAAGTCGGCAAGAATATCGCCTGTTCAGGCGTTGAGGGGATTATGAGGTGAAAGGGGGGAGGGAGGGGCCGAAATTGTAGAAATGGTTTTGGGGAAGATAACATTGGGTAACGATGTGAATGTATTTTCACCAGGAGGGTACAACGCACAACGAACGATATCATTAAAGAATGAACGTGAGGACTGAATGAGGACTGAAATCATGCCTCAGCACTCGCAGCGAGACGCAGCTCCCTCTCCGCTTCCCTCTTCCCCAGCGCCGCACTCACAGTCGCTCCAAACGTCGGCAAAAACTCCGCCCGCTCAGTATGCAAAGGATCGTAGTCGAGGAAGTGAAACCGCAGCGCTCCCGTCGGCGTCGCCTCTTCCAGACTCGGCGTCACATACTCCTCGCCTTCCTCCCGACCCACGAAACCATTCCACTCACTAATCCACTCGTCCCGCCATTTCTCAACCCCAATCGGAAAATGCTCGTTCGGCGGCGTGAAGAACATGTCTAAACTCCCGATGCGGCCGGTAGGTTCGTACTCGCGGGCTGTGCGCGTGATAGTCGCGACGACAGCGATCCAGCGGGAGATTTTCTGGGTTGAGAGGCCGTTCCTGCGGTTCTCGGGGATGCGTTGGAGGACGGTGGTTATGAGGTCGTCTGTTTCGAGGTCGCCGAGTTCGAGGATCCATTGTTTGGCTTGCGCGTGGTCGATGATTTTGATGTATTTCAGCAGATCGAGGGCGTGCAGTTTGGAGGGCATGGTTTGCAGGTAGCGGGATGCGGTGATGGGGTATTCGATGTTGCCGCAGAAGGTCACTTCCTCGTTTGCGGCGGCGAAGCGCTTGCTGAGCTCGAAGGTGAGTAGACCGCCGAAGCAGCGGCCGAGAAGGCAGTAGGGTCCTGTGGGTTCGGCGCGCTTGATGGCGGCGAAGTACGAGTCGAGCATTGAGTCGAGGGACGGGAAGGGTTCTTCGTCGTCTTCGAAGCCGCGGGCGCGGAGGGCGAGGATGCGCCGGTCGGGGAAGTAGGGGAGGAGGGGCAGCCAGACGAAGATCTCGCCGTTGCCGGGGTGGGCGAGGATGAGGGTTGTTTTGGTGCCGGAGCCGCGGGGGCGGAGCTCGACGAGAGGTTCGTAGGTCGAGTGCAGGCCGCGGGCTTCGGAGAGGTAGGTGTCTACTTCGCCGAGGGTGATGCAGCGGACGAGGCGGTAGAGGGAGAGGCGTGTGCCTGCCTTTCCATCTGCTCCGCCTTCCTGGGTTGGGAGGGCGCGCTCAATGGCTGCTTTGAGGCGGAGGTGCCCTAGGCTGTCGATTCCGAGGGATGTGAGACTTGTGGTTGAGTCGATGGCGCCGGGAGCACCACGAACTATTTCGTGGATTGCGTCGCGGAGCTCGTTGCTGAGGTCGTCGGCGTTGTCGGGTTTCGATTCTTGATCAGCGAGCTTGAAAGAGTCGAATGCGCCTTGGAGAAGTGATTGCTTCAGCTGGTTTCTTGAGAGCTTGCCAATCGATGACTTAGGTAGGCAGTCTTTCGGTAGTGGGATCACGATCGCAGGTCGTTTGCCACAGAAGTTAGTGGCAGCGGCTGTGACCTTTTCGGCCAACTTCCTAAGCGCAGCTTTGTCCTCGAAAGATTCGTTATCAGGGTTGAAAAGCACGACCAGATCCTCCGTCTCTGCATCGGTTATGTGTTCAAGCCAAACGGAGAACGTCGCCGTGTATCCACTCGTCAGTCCACTAACCGCTCTCTCGACAGCGTATTCCAAATCAAAGGACGAGTAGTTCTGTCCATTGATGATCAGGACTTCCTTCGTGCGGCCAACGATGGAGAGATTGCCGTGCTCGTCAAACCGCCCGGTGTCACCTGTATCGAACCAACCATCTGCAGTCATGCATCCTGCTGTTGCCGCTTCATTGCTGTAGTATCGCTTGAAAATCAATGGTCCTTGCAGTTGAATCGCACCGATCTCGCCTTGGGGAACTTCTTTCGAACGACTATCGACAAGACGCACGCTGTTTCCCGGGAGTATCTTGCCAACAGAAGCGAAACTGTATTCGTGCTCGACATCATATTGTGGAGCAAGTCTGTTGTAGAAAATTGCCGAGCAAGTCTCGCTCAGTCCGTACACAGGCGTGATCGCATGTGCAGGAGCCTTGTGTCGCCTAAGAATTGCGTCTGCTTTCTCGAGAGTCTTGACCTTGTTCGCTTCGCCACCGCAGAACAGGATTCTGAGGTTAGAAAAGTCAAGCGAGCTCAGCGTCCGCTCCTCCGTATCGTCTTCGTACGCAGCGTTCGCAGCCGCAAGGAAAGAATTTGGCGTGAAAGTATATGCGATCTTGTGGAGCGACAGCGCGGTCCAGAAACCTGCTGGATTGGCGATCATGGCTGAGGCGGGGATCATCACTTGGTTCGCTCCTGCGAACATGGCGTGTAGGTGCAATTCGCAGATCGAGACGCTGTGGTCGAAGGAGATCCAGGAGAGGAAAGTCTTGTCGGCAGTCATGCCGTTCGTTTGTGTTTTGATTTTGCTGGAGGCGATGAGTTGGTGGTGGCTGAATTCGACCGCTTTCGAGGGGCCGGTGCTGCCGCTTGTGAAGAGGTATGTTGCTGCTTCGTGTTCGTGGCCCTTGCCAGGATCGCTCCGCAAGTGTCCCGGTACTTCCGGCGTGATTTCCAGCGATATGTCCTCCATGGCAACTGCTCTGAAGGCATTCTCCGGTTTTTCGAAAGCAGGCATCATGGCCTTCGATGTCAAAAGCACAGGCTTTTTGAGGAGACTGCTTACGTGCTTCAGAAAATTGGTCTGGATGACGGACGCTGCTTTCATAGGCGGGAGCAGAGCTGGCACGCCGCCCGCGATGATTATTGCCCAGTACCAGACGACGCTGGCATGGTTATCTTCGAAGTAGAGGACTGTTGGTTCTGAAGGTTTTACAATGTCCTGGGCAAGGAGGATACGAGCACGTTTCTAGATCGTCATTAGCCTTTTGACGTGGAAGGATGGCTTTCGGGTCGAACGATGGCAACTGCATACTTTTGCTTGTGACAAGAGCTGAGAGTAGCTGAGGGACTCGAAGTCGTCTCCATCGATGGAACGACACACTTTGATTCCATGGTTGGGCCACTTCGACGCTGCCCGCTCCAAGAGTCCTAACAATGTCGTTGGAGTGTGATCGGGACGTTCCCCGGAGGACATCTCCTCGAAGTTCCTTTTCCCCATGATGTCGTCGAAGTGTGAGGTACACTTAGGTTGATTCAAGAGTTCAGCAGAATTGTTTCAACATCAGCGAGCTGCATCTCTTTAGAACTGTTGTCTCAAGATGAGGGGGTTTCATCAAGGGACAGTGTCTCAAGTCGATATAGTCTGGCCGTTAAAGCTGTGAGACAGGGCGCGCGTTTCCGAGGGAGTACCCGCGCACGGTATCTGGGATCTTCAGCGCACGTCCGCAAATGTAAAATTGCCTATAACACCGCAGTAAGCCTATATGATCCAGAAGTGTTCAGACAGCTCAATATGATTGGTCTCCTTACTTTCGAGGCTTCTTTGTTACAACGTCTCCACGACTTCAAGCTTTGGCTGTTCATGCGGATCGATCGTAGGAACACGTCAGGCACTGTATTTGGCATCAGTGCTGCCTGTGCTTGTTTCATCCATAAGTGCCATTCCAGCCACGTTTGTACGTGTGAGGCTTGAAGGTCCTCACTTCGCCTTGCGAGGTGGAAATTTCGAAGGGTTCTTCTAACGGTTCAGCAAGTCTCTGTCGTGTCCTTTGGTGCTTCAACCGTACCGCTCGATCATTCTTCGTTCCTCCGTCATTCGCTTTTCTGTTTGCCCACACTCATTTCGCGACCACTCTGTTTTCCCACATTTGTTTCGTGACCATGCAAGCCACTACAATTCCTCGCCGTGAAGTGCTGGTGTTCGGGACTGGAGGTTGGTGTCTACCACACAACACTGCATGAGCTTCAAGCTGATCCTCCATCACAGCAGTAGGTGCAGTGCTCGGTTGGAGACTCGCCCAGAACCCACAAGTGCGAGTCTCGGTCGTCTGTCGTTCCAACTACGAAGCGATCCAGAAGAACGGTATCAGCTTGAAGACAGCCATTTGGGGCGCTGGACAATTCCGCCCTGCTCGAGTCTGCAGAAATGCTTCTGAGCTTCGACACGTTCCTTTCGACTATGTCGTCTGTGCCAACAAGGCTACCAATCCGAGCGCACATGGTAGCTTAGCTAGCGTGGTGCGCGAGAAGACGGTCTTGGTGTCTGCCCAGAACGGCGTGGGAGTTGAAGAGCCACTGCAGCGATCTTTCCCGCGTCATACAATTTTGTCCGGCATCGTATATGTCGCATGCACACAGCCGACTCCTGGAGTGTTTTACCAAAACACATCGATCAACACGCGCTCATTAGCGCTAGGCCTCTTTTCAAAACCGGCCTGTCCCGAGGATCACAGAGCAAGGCACTCGCGGCTTCTCGACTTTGCAAGCCTCGAGTCCACTTTCGGTGTGTCTGAAGATATTGTTAAAGAGAAATGGATCAAGCAATTGTGGAATGGTGCTTTCAATACCATGGCCGCGATATCCGGCATGCACACACATCAATTGCTGTCTTCGCCCAAGCACCAAGAGATTGTGACGCGGGTCATGAGAGAGACCTACCAAGTTGCGAAAGCGAGTGATGTCTCCCTGGAGGATGATATCATTGAGCGTCTGCTGGCAACGACAATGAGTAGCGCTCCAGTGGTCCCATCCATGCTCCAAGATGCTATGGCGGGCAAGCCAATGGAAGTTGAATCCTTATGTGGTAAGCAAAGAACTGAGATCCTCTTGTGGGTGTGAGCATATCGCTAATTCTGGATTGCAATAGGTGATGTCTGCCGGCTTGCAAGCCTTCATGGGCTGAAGACCCCGACGCTGCGTGCTGTCTATGGCTCGTTACTTGATGTGTCAGCCCGACCATACGCTTCCACGCACATCGAGTCTCCTCCCCTAGAAATGATGTCTGAAACCAGGCGTTCGTTGTTACGGGCTTGATGTCAAGTGCTGAGAGGAGAGGCGGTCTTCAGTACCAAGGATTTCGTAGATTTTTCAGCCTTCGATTTGGAACTCGTATTTCTTCTCGCTCTGTGCCGCCTGGGCCTTCTGGTCGTACAGGGTCTTCTCAATAAACGTGACCTTTCCACTGCGGTCCACGAGTACGATCGTCTGCTTCTGCGTCCCGTACCCGCCTTCTCCAACACGGACTTCGACACCAGCGTGGTTGGAAAACTGTTCATCTTTCGCAGATCTCAGGCCATCGCTGCTCTCGTTCTCGACTCCGCGACCACCGACTCGTGGGATGAAGATGGAGTTCCGCATCTGGCGCGAGTAAGTGGCGAAATCTTCTCCCTTTGGAAGGTTTGGGAACGTGTTGACGCTCAAGACGTCGAACAAACTGTTGACGAAGCGCTCTTGCGAGTCTTTTCTCGTTACACTGGCGTTGATGGCTTGGCGTAGTAATTGTTCGCCGTGAACTATTTTCGGCCATGTCAGGTCGCCGAAGTGGGAGTTGCTCAAGCCGTAGACCTCGCCAGGGTTTTCTGCAATTCGGATCAAGTTGGACGGATCAGTCGTGCGGTTGGAAATGATTGAGAGCCCTTGATCTGAGCCATCTGCGGAAGGTTGCAGATGTCCGAAGACCAGAGAAAAGCCGCCGACGTCGTTGATACCGACATCCTCTACCAGACGTCGTGCAAACTCATCATCTGTCTCTTTCTCGTTGGGTGACTTGCTCAGATATGCACTGACAATTGCACCTCGGCTCTTATCTCTGGCAATCTCGTTGCCTTCGTCTCGAAAGTTTGTTAGTATGGCGATGCGGCCGTCTTTGGTGAGACCCAGCCAGGTTCCTTGTTCAGCTCGTTGGAGGTCACGTCCGCCAAGGACGTGATTGTGAGGTGCCTTCCACCAGTGGGCTGGTGCTGTAGGGCGATCTAGGAACTCATCGCGGTTCGAGAGAAGCACTAAGGGGTAATCTGGATGCGCTGTGGACAGCAACGCGATACACATGGCGGCTAAGGAAGAACTGTGTGCACGTGACCTGAAGTGAGAATGTGGTGATCCCGGTGGAGTGGATGTTAGAGTTGAGGTGTTGGTTGGATCAGCGACTAGGACATGACGAAGGATGCCGAGGAAATTCGAGTCACCTGCTTTGCCAGTGAGTGATCATGGTCGCGTGCTATCCCTGCGGGGCTTCATATGAACACATATGGATTACTACAGATACCTCTTGCAGCAGATTGATGTCGTGCCTAGCAAAAGAACAGAAACAGCTCCCAGCTGAGGTATATTGGTATGTACAACAGACGACCTCCAAACCTCTGGTGCACCAGAATCCGAGACTCTGGCGCACGGCCCGGCGGTGATGACGACAATTTGCGGCAAGTGCGGCCCCACCGATAAGCGGATAACACAAGGCTGTGCGTGGGGCTTTGAGCTGTTTGAGTCTTTAGAGCTCACCTGCACCTCGCATCCTCTTCTGATCACGACGACTGACAGCCTTGTACCTGAGGCTCTTCTTCCTCCCGCCTCTTATCCTGCTGCCTTTCTGCCACAGCAGGTAGGACACTTGTCCGATTGCCTTGTCTGCCTATAACACTCCAGGCGTTCAAGAGCTACTCCAAGCAGATTCACATCTTTCATACCATCTGTGCACACGACCTGCCCATCATGTTCGGCTTCATCGCAGATATCCTCACGTAAGTCTAATCTATAGGAGGTAGCTTCGAAGCCTTGACCCACTGACTATAACCTTGCCACTCTTATGGACGTCCTTGCTTTGTATACATACACGAAACTGACATCAATTCCAGCTCGATCGCTTCAATTCTCTTTCCCATCTATGCCTCTTACAAGGCTATCCGTACTGGCGATCCTACTGATCTTGCGCCATGGCTGATGTACTGGGTCACCCTTTCGCTGTTCTTGCTGGTTGAGTCGCACCTTTACTTCATTCTTTACTGGGTGCCCTTCTACTCGTGGATGCGTCTCGGTCTGCACCTCTATCTCGTGATGCCCGGCAAACAAGGCTCAGTCTACATATATCAGGCCTATGTTCACCCATGGCTCGAGTCACACGAGCGCCAGATCGATGAACTCATTCATGAGGTACACGCCAAAGGCAAGGCCGCCGGCTTCGATGCGGTGCAGTCTGCCATTGAGTACATCCGTGTCAATTTCCTCGGCCAAGCTCCTCACCAGCCACCACCACCCCAAGCTCAGGGACTATCATACTCAGCTTCTTTGCTGAGCCGCTTCAACATGCCCTCTGCCCGATCTAACGTTGCTTCTGCCGGTGCCACAGACATCTTTTCTATGCTTGGTAAAATGGTACAGCAATCCACGTACCCGACCTCCACATCTCGCGACGCTCAGGCCGAAGACCTCGTCCAGACTGGCAGTCTCATTCCGCCATCTCTCTCCGGTACCGAGCGCACCGACTTTGTCAACACCCAGCGCGATCGTCTGGCGACCCTCTTACAAGCCTTTGACCGTGAGGCTGGGTCAGCCTCGTCATACTCTTCAGCCATGCCTCCTCCTCCTACACAGCGCAATGTCAGCAGCCGAAAGAGCTACAACTCTTCGAACGAGAACCAACAAAACTACCCCATGCACAAGTCGCGCTCCGATTCCGAATTCGAAGATCTAGCATACGAGCCCATGCCCGACCCAGACGCGTTCCGTCCCCCGCCACCACCGCCAAACTTGAGCGACTCCAGAAGATCTAGCAGAGAGGGGGCGAGCGGTAGTGGATGGAGCAACATGATTTGGGGAAACTACGGTCAGAAAGATTCGGCTATCAACCCGCGAAAGGATATGTAAGGGCGCTTTGTTTATTGTTTTCTGGCAACCGACGGCTCACGAAGAGAGCTGGCCAATGTTTGTGTTTTTTTGACGCGGGTACAGATCAAATGAGTTAAAACGGACAAGCGTGCGGAGCATTGCCTCCCGCTATGAAGACAGGAGGATGTAGGTACTGGGCCGAACCCCGAGCACTCACGTTTTCTCAAAGATGATGACATGGTGATCCTCACCATTGTGCGACCACACAGAGCGGCCAAGTTGTATTTGGTGATGTCGAAAGCAATCCAGTGCTTCTGCGTTGCGCCGTCAATAGCTCAATCACAAATACATGAATTGTCAATGGCTAGCAAGATGTCTATGACAAAAGATTTCATTGCAGTAGCCACTGAATGCCTTGCGCAGCTTCCAAACTCTATCAATTGTCAATCTGTTCCTTGAAGGTCCATAATAAGCTATCATTGTATTTATGTTTATTAATACAATAGTAGTGATGTAAATAAAGGTTGGACCCCGCGTGTCCGAGCGCCTTGCGCATCACTGAGCTTCAAGCCGAAGTTCTTCAAATTTCTGCCGTCAACAAGCATGTGACAGCGCTTCCAATCCTCACCAACAAACACCCAACACTCGACTCGCGCCCTCGACCATGCTCGAATTGGTCGTCCGCTCACTCGAAACCATTCTCTTTCCTTCTCCCTAGCGAAATCCAGCATTGCGCATTTTCTGCCTTACAACACCTGTCACACGACAAGCACAACCTTCAATCGCCGACACAACCATCCACTTCACTTCACTAGGCCTTACAAAAGAAAACACACAAGATGTCTCGCGGAGGCCGTGGAGGACGTGGCGGTGGGCGCGGTGGACTCAGCTCAGCCGCACGTCTCAACTCGGGCGCGGTGCCCTTCGACATCGACGAGGAGCTCGAGAGAGAGTTCGCAAAGCAGAAGGAGGACTCAGACAACTTCTTTCCGGTAAGCTGCCCGCCGATCTCTGCCCAGCGCAGCGCCTCATTGCGCCCACGCTGGCAGGATACGTGCGACCCCACCACTTTCGGCGGATGATGCTCTTCACTCCATGAGACCATCTGCGCCGCGAGCGGTGTCGCGCACGCTCTGCGATGGCGTCGCAATTTGACGTAGACGACGAGCAAGAGCTGAATCTTTTCCAGGAACACTTCCCGCACTTGGCTGCTCCGCCGACCGAAGATGAGCTCGAGGAGGTTCACAGATACCTAGACATCTGCGCTCGCATGAAGCAGGGCTGGCTCAGCGAGGCAATCCGCAAGCTCGACGCGAAAAAGATGGAACGCGCCAAACAGGCGGAGCTGTACAACCCGTTCGACGATGTGCCGCAGTACGGCAAGAAGAACAATGTCGAGAAGGCGCAGCGCTTCTCCGACTTCCCATTCCGTAAGACCATGGCATACTTGATTATGCTCTAATATGTATGCTGACGTTTTGCGCAATCAGAGAAGGAACACTTCCCCAAAGAGCTCTGGGACGTGATTGACCCTAAGGGTGAGAGCGAGAACCCCGGCGCACGCAAAAAGACACTTAAGATCAACACAAAGTCTGCCCGCGACAAGCTCGCAGAATTTGACGAGACCGAGGAAGCCGACAACGAGGCCGAAAACGAAGCTACCGAAAAGAAAAATCCGGACGACGACGAAGTCGAGGAGCTCGAAGACGACGATTTCGACGAGGACGAAAACGACGACATGGCTGACGACTACAACGCCGAGCGCTACTTCGAGGACGGCGAAGAAGACTACGAAGACGGCGGCGGCGGAGGCGACGACGACGGTGATGGGTACTGAATTGGCCGCGATCCCCCTATCCTTTTGATTTTCTCGATACCCGACCATCACCACCTTTCCGAGACCGATCCATTTCTTACCCAGTTATTCGCTGCACTTGCACTAAGATACCCTTGCAAAATCCAAACCGGCTCCAATGGCCGAGGACTGCCATCCCCGTACTTTCCGATCCGCTGCACGCTGTAACACTTTGCGACCACAACTTACACTTCTCGATAGTGGACCGAGGAGCTCTCGTAGGGGGCAATTCTCCCATTCCGGCCTCGGAGACCACGGGCATGATGACGGCTACTACGATGCTGAGTTTGAGCACGAATGCGACGCAGAGGACGCGGCTTTGGACATGCGTGAGCGCCTTCGCGACAATAAACGCATTTCAGCACATGGGGGGCGAGTGCGCCGCCGTATGAGAAACCTTCCGCAAGGCAGAGGACCACGTCGCCTCATGCCTGGAAGTTCCGATCAATGGAGGGATTTTTCTTTTTGAATGTACCTCGAGATCGAGGTTGAGATGGCGGTTTGGATGATGGGATGAGCATCGATGGGATGATTGACGTTTGCTCTGTACGATTACTCGAGGGGCTAGCTGGGTTTTCATCGCTTCAGTTTGGGAGAACGGTGGCAAGCGAGGTGCAAGTCTTGGCCGACGCGGATTCACTCGCATCCGCATGGAAGGTTGCTTGGATTATGGTTTGGTGGCATCGCAACAAAGGATTCGAGTACGTTGGGTGTGGCTTTGTTGAGTACAGCCTGTACGGTCCGTCGGTTCGTCCGAGTAGACTGGACGACAATGGCTTTGTTGAGTATAGCCTGTACGGTCCGCACAAGAACATTAACTTTTCAGTCTTGCCAAAGCGACAAGTTACGCGTAGCGTAGAATACACTTGAATTCACTCACTGTTCACGTAAGAGTGAAGGCACCTCGAATTGACCCGGAAAACAAAATGTCGCGTCGCGCCGCCAGAATTCTGCTTCCAAACCTCGACCGCGTCTCAAAAATGACCACTCTTCCATCAAAACAAGCCAGCCAGGAAGCACTGCTCGCCATCATGGATAACCTCAGCTTGACCTCACAGAAAGCTGGCATGGAGCATTCGCCGCCTACTCAATACCACACCCTGCACCTGAGCTATCCGGCACTCCATCTAATCCCCGAGGGATCATGGCTCTATCTCAACGCACCCACAGACTGCCGCTACCGCGAGGCACCCCAGCTAGGTACCTACCATCTCACCCCCAAGAACCTTTCGCTCTTCCACCGCTTCCCTGTCAATTCGATGATGCGTTTTCTACCCAGCCTTGAGTTTGCCTCAGACTTACTTGCTATCAACACGCTCGCAGCTGCACCCGGCCAAAGCCACCTCGAGTGCGTTTCTTTCTTCAACGCCGACCTTCAAGTGCAGCACATCATCTGTCTCACAGTGAGTTGGAATCATGAAGATGGCACTTCTCGCCCCACGCAGTACACCCACCAGCTCTCAGACACCGAGCTCACATGTGCCTTCGGCATGAACGCCGCCCACAACGCCCACCCATGGCTAGACCTGCTCTTCAACCTCGTCTACCGCTGCTCAGACCGCGCATACCTGCACGTCCAAGAGCAGCTCCGCGCCCAAGACCCCGCTACAATGGCGCACCAAGACCTCCTATGGACACACGTCTGGAACTCCGAGCCCAACCTCCCAGGCCACGAACTGCTCATGACGCGCCTCGAATGCCAACTCGAAGACGGCAGCAGAGTCCCGCTCAGCAGCCTCGACACCGAAAACCTTGCTGCGCACGCCGGCCAGCCGCTCAGTATTGTCTTGCCTTGCGGACACACGCAACAGTACATGTACGCTTTGATTTGCGCCCTGCCGGATCACAAGTGCCTCGAGGCGTCGTGCCGGAAGTGCAGCCAACCTGTTCTGGGACCGGCTGACGTGATCGCTTTGTCGAACCGCCTCAATCGCGTGGAGAGGTACAATTTCTACTGGGCGGAAGTCGAGCTGGCGACCCTCGATGCACCGGTTCTAGTGACTGCGAGGGAGATCGAGGCCAGTGTGGAGGAAGTCTGTGGGATGTTGGAGGACACGCTGTATGGACTTGAAGTGCCTTCTTCGGCGACGCCGAGTGCGTTGTCGCTTGTTGGTGTGCCGGAGACGCAAGTTGTGTTGCGGGCGCTGCAGGAGGCGCTGAGGAGTGCTGGGAATGTTGTGCAGGCGACGCCGGCGAAGTTGCTGCAGGGTCTCGAGTCGGAGGCTATTAATGTCTTGGGGAGGTTTATGGTGGATGTCGGGGAGGATTTGGCGACTGGCTTACCGCCGGGGCTCTTGGAGTTCCTGGCTCGGTGGCTGAGGAGGGCTGTTAATGATCTGTCGGGCGTCTACCGGGGAGTCACGGACAATGAGGTCGATGATCTGAGCTCGCGACTCGGGAAGGTGCGTATGCTTAAATAAGAAGGTAAGGCCGCGAGTGGTACCTGGTAAGGTCGAGTCTTTGGGGTGAGGACTACTGGGATCTCGAATGAACGGCAGAATTGCGAGATGGCAACCAAGGCGCAGATGGATGTCTGACTCGGTCATTGATGTAGCATTGTATCAAATCATCACCCAAACCATCAAAACTAACGCATCGGAACACTTCTCTCAAAACGAACGCAGACTCTGCATAAAACTCGCAAGAATCATACACCCTCCGTCCTAATTTTACCCACAACCTAACCAGCGCAGCTCGACCTTCAACCACGTACGAAACACAAATCAACCCAAAACCAAAAAAACTCATGTAGGGCTGACAAGGCCGCAGCAACCCTTTTCCAATCAAACCAACCTGGCTCCCTCTCCCTCCAATTACAGCGCAGGCTTTTACGAACGGACCAGAGACGAAGGATCAGGATCTCATTATGCCCTGGCGAGGTCGGTCGCTAAAGGCTTTCTGGCGGCTTCCCTCAGTCTCGACAGCGGGCGAGCTCGCTTTGTGGAGGTTGAGTCGCGACTGGGGCGGGCCTGTTGTTCGTTGGTTT
>Ga0265797_10007028_pt1 | contig 15597 bp, 11 predicted proteins | sample P2T30metagenome_FD_192433 | JGI IMG/M metagenome (GOLD analysis project Ga0265797, IMG submission 192433) | Plant litter microbial communities from East Loma Ridge, Irvine, California - P2 T30 | ecosystem: Environmental > Terrestrial > Plant litter > Unclassified | place: USA: California... | reverse complement strand
GGAGGAGTGAGGAGGAGGAGAGGTTGAGGTTGTTGAGGGGTGGGGGGAGGTAGGAGAGTTGATGTTGGGTGTGAGTTGTGTTGATGGTCGGCCTGGTGCGCTGCGCGGGTACTAGTGTTGCCACTGTTGCTCTGGTCTTGCCTATATGGCAGGCGATTGGTTTTGGTGACAAGAGGGCGATATCGTAGGAGTACAGGTGTTGGTGTTCCTTTCACCGGCGATCGGGTACCGTGGTTCAACCGACTCCTGGATACCGATACGTGTAGCTTAGAAGGCCCGATACGCGCGATAGTTCCTCACATGGCTACGCATCTCCTCGGAGGAGCAGCTTTAGCTGGAGCCTTCAGGCGGAAGAACAGAGCGAAGCGCGCCGGAAAACGCTACACGCTCGTAGACACAGGCTAGGACACAGACGCGCCTGCACATCACAGCCTGCGTGTTCGTTCACCAGAAAGCCGGCGGAAAGACCTGTCATCTTTGCGGCTTGGTACCTCGACGAGTTGGAAACCCTTTACCAACTCGAAGTGCTTTCGATGGCTAGTCACTCTACGGCGTCACGAGTAACAAGCTATGCGTAGGAGCTTGTCGTCACGTTCTATGTTTCATTCTTCGTCTTCAACGGCTTATTTGGACGAGGCGACATGATCATGGCGGGCAAGATCTGACAGCTGATAAAGGACAAACCCTCGAGCATACTTGAGCCCGATTCAGGCCTTTTCGTTGTATGATTAGCATGTAATATGTGCGCCTCTTATCTGATTTTCTTCTAAGCGAGAGGATTTCCAAATCGAGTATATTTAAGCAAGAACAATCCGAATCGTGCGCAGTGATGATTACAAGTCAAGTGCTCTCGTGTTTTTGTCTTTTGCAACGAGCATACATGCCAGCACAGCCCTGATGACGTAAGCGGTGTGTTTTAGCAGAATGAATGTTGGTTGTTACACGACATGATGAGATATAACAAGTACTTCCGATCTGCACCTAAAATCACTTGCATGCAACACTTAGTGTCTCTCAATTCTTCCATTACACCATGACGATAGCCCAGAACAAAGAACTCAGCGAACTTGTGTTGGCGCGGTTTGACAAGCTCGTAAAGCAAGGAGAAGTCATCTGGCAAGATTCCACACCTCGCTATGTTTCTGCCAGTCCATTTAATGTACCAACCTACAAAAGCCTACAAAATGCAATCGTTGGAACTAACACAACCCAAGTTCCAGTTCTACGTGGCTGATGGCCTGACCAGAAAACCCAGGACTGCCGGCACCAAGAAACGAGCGCCAGCATTCACAGGCGACAGCGAGGACTTTACGCTTGGAGTGTTCGGCACGCGGCACAAATTGATCTTGAACAAGTACTGTGCCGTCCGGCCGCAGATGGTCTTGCACACCATGGAGTTCGAAAACCAAGATGAGCTGTTGAACGCGTACGATTTCCAGGCTGCTTGGCTTGCGTTGACGGCTTTGGGAGGCCAGTACATGATCATCTTCAATGGCGGAAAAGACGCTGGGGCGTCTCTGAATCATAAGCATATGCAAGCCATCCCAAGGGCTGGTCACTCTGGGCTGGAGTCTTTGCTGCTAGGCCCAGAAGAGGGTGCTCAAGGTGCGTAATCAGGTTCCATGTGTTGCGTCGCTGAAATTTTTATTGACGTTCGCACAGTCACATCCGGTCTGGAGGCTGTTCCGTTTCGCTTGTCTGTAGGGGCATTGCCCCAGAACCCTGATGGCGAATCATTGCAGCAGCTGTTTGCGACTCTTCGGAAAGAATTGGACCTGAAGCCGGATCAGCCTTACAACATGATCCTGTACCATCACCACATGATCGTGATTCCCAGAAGGACAGCGAACATCGATGGGATTGATGCAAATGCGGCGGGCATGACTGGAGATGTCTGGTGCTCGTCGGAAGCACAGTACAAAGAGTGGCTACGCATCGGACCGATGCAGTTGTTGCAGCAATTCGGCGTTCCTGTCGAGAGATGAAAAGATCGGTCTGTGTTATGGGGATTGTGTTCAGTATTTGATTCATTATACTACTATACTACTATAGACATACAGGCAGCGGAGCGCTAGCAACAGGGCTGTAGCGTTCACTTTACTCCGACTTGTGCATGTCCTCGATCCACGGCTGCCACCACGTCTCAGCACCCTCAGGGTACCTCCAGTCATCCCACTCGTGGTTCAGCAGTGCCCAGGTATCATCCACGTCTTGGCCTCCGGACCTGATTCTGTACGATCCTGCCAGTGACCACACTGCCCAGCTGATGTTGTTTTCCAAAGTGAACTCCTTGATGCAGTTCTGCAGGGTGTCGTTCAGAAGAGTAACGTCTTGTGCCCATCCGAACTCAGTCATCACGACAGGGGTCTCGCGAACAGCCTCAGGGCAGTCATCGATGATGTCGCATGCTTCTGGCTTCTGGATACCGAGAGCGTTGAAGCCGTTGCGGTAGAGCTCTGCTTTGATGATATCGCAATCGCCGGTATCCTGGTCCTCGGACATGGAGTACATGTGAAGCTCGTAGAAGACCTTGTTGGCCCAAGGGTGCTCCGCGAGGTCGAAAATGATCGGCTCGCGACGAGGTCCGTCGCGGATCGCGTCACACTTGTAGCAAGGAGCCACGTTAAGGTTGAGGCCGGAGGTCAAAGCGGACAGATCCTGGTCGAACTGCATGCCAGACCAAGAGACGAGGATGTCGGAGTTGACCTCGTGGATCGCGTCGGTCGCAGCGGTGTAGTTGCCGACCAAGTTAACCCAGTTGTACTCAAGAGTGGTGTCGTTGAGAGAGCGACGGAGCTCGTTGTGGAGGGACATCGAGACGACGTTGGAGTGGCCCTTGGCCCAGTCGGCCATGTAGCGAAGACCTCTGACCCACTTCTCAGTGTCGAACTGGATGTCGCCGAACCAAGAGTTGCCATCTATAAGGTTTGGTCAATAGAGCTCTTTGTCCTCTGCCATGTCTTTCCGGGAAGCTTGCCTTTGGAGCTGCAGCACCATTGAGCCTTGGAAATGTGGACGTCAGGGTGCACGACGATGTTCTTGGCGGCTGCGGCCTTGGTGATATCGTTCCAGATCTCGAAACGGGTGGTATCCTTAGTCCAACCAGGGTTCTTTTCGATGATCTCCTTGGTCACGCGAGTACCATTGGCGTAGCCCAAGGCGTTGATCATGGCGACTTCGAGTGGAATATCTTCGCCCTCGCGGTCGTAAATTTGGTCAACCATCTCGATCGCATAGGTCCTGGCATGGTGTCAGCTTGAAGCCATTGGCAGGTGGTTTTGGCCGGAGAGTACTCACAGACGAACGAAGTTGAAGCCAATGCTCGCAATCCTGTCGACAATCTCCTCCACCGATTGCCATTCCAGACCCTCGGGAACCATTGTCTCGCCTAACATGTTTATTAGTGTATTGCATTGCTCTTTTGCAAAATACTCGACATACCAGAGCCAGGCCAGTTGATACCAGTCCAGGTTTGGGCTTCGCCCTTGGAATTGACGATATCGCGACCATCGGTGCTGAAAGGTCCATACGGCCATCCAGAGGACGATTCATTTGCTGCTCGTCGAGGCAAGTATGTCATGTCCCTTGGGTGCGGTGACAAGGCAGCGGCTTTCACCGAGGTGACTGCAAGCGCAGCAGCACAGAGGACCGACTTCATCGTAAACACTGCCATTTCTCTCGATACAACAATCACAATGGCTATAAAAAAAACCATATCAACCTACCTACCAACACAACTCAATATATTCTCAATGGCCGTCGGCTCCACCTTGGAGACATGGTGCGGGGATGTGGGGGAATGTCGTCCGCCAAGGTGTCTAAGTTGTCGACGATCCTGTCAAGCCTGTATCTCTTCTCCAACATGACATGGTTTTCTCCGTCGGGTCGATGCAGGCCGAATTTAAGCAGACTTCTACCTCGGTCAAAGTTTATATTGGACCTACTACGTCGTTTTCGTGCTGTGCAGGTGACTACTGCATGGTCCGCGCCCATGCACAGCCTCGCGTGGTATTTTGTCTCCACGTGCGAATGCACGTCAAGCTGCAAGGGTAGCATTCAGGTTTCTGCCACAGCTGCAACGTTATCTCTGGTGCAGCAGTTCTGTGGATCGTTATCTTGGATATTGGCAGACTAAGATGCGCTTACCAGGTGCAATTTATACAGTCATCGGCGGTAGTGGAACTTCCCACTTCTCGTCATTTACATTGTCCATAACCTTTAGAACAGCTGCGTCCCTGCTAAAGATCTTTGAAGTAGATGCCACCAATATTCATCAACGTCGGTGAAACATCTCCGTAGGTAGCGATATTAACATTTACCTAACACTGTGGCAAGTCCGGATGCGTAGAGGCGGTCTCGCTCCAATCAGTGATATCTACCATGCATGAAATCAGCCTCTGATGCAGCACTCACGTGTTTCCTGCATAATCTCCGCCAACTTTCGTTTGGCTTCGCAGCTGGCAGCACAAACAGGCACATCTCATCCATCCTTGGGTATACCGTAGTGCACAACTCTACAAATCAGTTCAAGCTTCACAACAATGCCAAGGTTACTTACACAGGGCCAACTGACGCCTGTTTGCTGCGTCACGGATGTCAGTGAGGAGGTAATACAACATTCATGCCACCATGAGTGGGGTCCACATTCCCCCACCGAGCTAACTCTCCCACCAGTTCAAAGACCGTTTCCTGCTCGTCAATATCGACTTCGCGGACCAGCTGGACCATTTCTTCGTCTTCGTAGACGACTCATCCACAATTTACACCGAAAAGGACGACGTAGGCGAAAACACTCCCAGCCAAGCAAATTCATCGTTCAAAAACAAGTCAGCCGACGAATGCTGGCTTCTACTCCGGGCAATGCGCGAAGCCGGATCAGACATTGACTACGAATCATTCGTTATCATCGATGACCGGACACTCCGGGATGACACCGTGCTGGTGGTAGTCAAAACGCTGCTTACTGAGGACGAAGAAGATACGAATGCTGAAGTGCGTATGTCGTCCGAGATCGCCTCTTTTCGACTGGGATGCTATCTGGGAGCAGAAGGCGACATATGCGAGGACCTTGTCAAGTCGCAGCGGCATGTGGACGGAGTACTCAGGGACGCGTATGCGCAGTTGACGCCGGAGGAGGAGGAACGGCTTTATGGACCTTTTGAAGAGTGCACCTATGAGGGGCGGTGAGACTTCCCATTTTTTGTCATTTATATCGAGAGTCGCGACGACGTCTAGCACAACTTCATCGCTGCGTTCCTCTCGATCTTCGATATATCAAAGCATCGCCAACTTCAAAGGCGAACGATCCTTCTTGATTCCTCGCAAACATGAGCGAAGATGGCATCTTGTGTACTAGTGATTTCGAAAGGCTTCTAGACTGAATGCTCCCGAAAGCAGCGTTAGCAGAGGTGAGAAGCGACTCGATTGTATGGAGCGATTGATGAAAGCTCTCGTATGGCGTTTCGTTTTCCCATGGATTTCGTGCCAAGCTCAGCATGTACTTTCTACACGTAAGATTACATCAATTTCCTGTGATACCAGACCGTAACATCTATTTCTAAGGGACGTGATACGAAGTAATAACAACCAGTATTAATTGAGGCCTCTTCTTAGACGACAGATGTTGCCTCCGGGCGATCTTGCTCCTTTGGGTGGCGTCGTCGCTCGGACTTTCCTAGGTGAGCGAAACCAGACCCCTTCCACGTCTGACGGAACAAGATTCCTTTTCCCATATACCTCGCCAACGATGAGGACACCGACACTATTTGTCGCTGATGTCTTATGGCTCGCGGCCGATGATATGGTGATGTAGCCGGTAGGTCTATATAACCCAGGTGGAACGCCGTCGCCATTGATCGCCTCTCCCTTTGCTTTGCCGTAACATGCACTACACTGCCCCCTCCGACTCTGCCTCCCACACAAGCAACTGTACGATGTCTACATCCAGCAGCAATTCGATCTGGCATGTGCCTCAATTCAAATACCGTGCGGACGTGTCCTGGGTCGAACTACAGAACCACTTCGATCATTTGCGCTCTCTCCAACAAAAATGTCTGCACCCAGCTACGGGCAAACCATACATGCGTAGCATGCGCTTTGGCAAGAACAATTCTTGGGAAGGTCTGGGCAAAGGCGCTACACATGTCGCCATTCTGGAATTCGCTTCGCAAGAAGATCTCGACTTCTATCTGCTGCAGGATGAGGTGCACGCGGAGTTCTCGAGAAAAGCGGCACCGCTTGTTGAGGATGTGACCGTGATCGATATACAGGATGGCGTGCTGTTTGGTCCGACTCCGCAGAAGCCGGTCGGTCTGGGTGGGCGGTATAAGGGTGCTTGCCACTGCCGCGCTTCTGAGTGGGAGGTGCAGGTCCCAGTTGGTGAGACGCTCAAACATGTTCTCTGCCACTGCGACACTTGCAAACGCTTGGGAGGTGGGCCTTATTCATGCAACTACATTGTGCCAAACGGGAGCTTGCGGATCACGAAAGGCTCACCCAGCGTGTACACCTACAAAGGGGCAAGTGGTAAGTATTCTGTTATCCACATGCGCCGAATATGATCGCGATAGCTGATCCGAACTGTAGGTAAGGACGTTCGCTGCTTCTTCTGTCCGACCTGCACGAGCCACATATACCATCACCAAGACGCAATGCCAGACAAGATCATAGTACGGACGCTTCTGCTTGATGGAGGCAACGACTTTCCGGCTGGCGGTGAGATCTTCCCAGAAGGCAAGCTTGCGTGGACAGAAGATTTGAGACAGAGCCTACGTGCTGCTGAGTAACCGTCGCAGACAATTTTAACGACGAATATATATTGGGCACACGCTTTGATAGCACGGCACAAACGGAGAAAGATCTACCAGCTGCAATATCATCGCATACATTCATTTCTAGCACCATCTATTGTTCCGTACGAGAGCTGATCTAACTCAATCGAAGATCGAAGCCTTCATCGAGTTTGGCTGGATGTACTCAGACGCATCGCGGAAACTGGTGAATCCCCAGCGAATCTGAGCTGCCATCGCAATCTCTACGTCGAGATCCTTGGCAAACTGCCACACCATTCCAGTATCACGCTGGAAGCCGCGTCCAACAAGAATGACATCCAAGTTCTCGTTCTCCTCTTGCAACAGTTTCTCGGCCAAGTCGCCCTTGTTGATCATGCCGACAGCAGCGACGAGCATACGGTCACCGACAGCTTTCTTGACAGCCGCAGCGAAAGGCGCTTGGAATGCAGGGCCTGCGGTGACTTTCTGCGCGCTGTGAACACCTCCGGTGCTGATGTCGATCAGGTCCACAGCTCCTTGATCAGCCAGAGCACGAGCAAATGTCTCTGTGTCCTTCAGCTTCCAACCAGCCTCCTCCTCAAGCCAGTCAGTCGCGGAGACGCGAAGGAAGACCGGCATTTCCGGACCGACTGCATTGCGTGTCAGGCGGGCCACTTCCAAAGGTAGACGCATGCGGTTCTCTAGGCTTCCACCGTAGTCATCTGTGCGCTGGTTCGAAGTTGGGCTCAAGAATGAGGAAAGCATGTATCCGTGTGCGTTATGGATCTCGATAAAGTCCACGCCTGCCATCACAGCGCGGCGCACTGCAGCCGACCATGCGGCCTTGAACTCCTCAATGTCGGCTGTCGTCATGGCTTTGGGGACAATGCTGTTCTCGTCGAAAGGAATTGCACTTGGTCCTTTCACATCGTCCACCCATCCGCCAACAGCATTTGTGGCTGTCACACCTCCAAGCCATGGAGACACACAAGAGGCCTTGCGGCCAGCGTGCGCGAGCTGGATACCGATCTTCTGACCCTGGCTGTGAGCAAAGTCGACGACCTGCTTAAGATATTCGATTTGAGAGTCGGCCCAAAGACCCACACAACCTGGCGTGATTCGTCCTTCCGCCTGCACGGCAGTCGCTTCGATGATCATCAGGCCCGGTCCTCGTTGTGCGATTCCGCCGTAGTGTGCAAGGTGCCAAGGGGTCATGTGTCCATCTTGGGCGCTGTACTGACACATAGGCGCTAGGCCAATGCGGTTCTGGAAGGTCACATTTCGGACAGTGAACGGTGTGAACAGCTTGGGAATAGGTTTTCCGCTCTTCTGGGGGTTGCGTGCTGTTCCAGCAGCAGGGAACTGGGCCGGAGTGAAGTACGGGATGCCCTTTGCGGCAGGTGTTGGGATGTCCGGCCAGGCCATTGTGATGAGTATGCTGGAGGAATTTGAAGGAAATGATGCTCAATGAAAGATCGAGCTAGCCACAATGTCTCTTTTGAAGGACCTTTCTTATAGCTATACCGCCTTTCCTAGCTTACAAATACCCTTGATTGGTGAAAGCACGGCCAATGTCCGTGCACAAGTAAGTGCACGATTCTAGCTTATTGGGACGGCAGGGCTGTGAGCGTTGGCGAGACAGCCACATTTTTCTGAGCTACTTGTACATCGAATATCGTGTACAGTGGGTTGCACGGTCAGTTTTACCTTGTAAGACCAGTAGCACTCTTGTGCGAATCCTCAGGAAGGTGAGCATTTAGTGTCGTGATGATAAATAAGATACCTCCATCAATGCTTTGTAATGCTGTGGATATGCAGAAGGTTTGCCGGATCTGGTTCTCACACTTTAGCTCAACAAGTATGCATTGAGTTCATAGCCTCAAGTAGTGATGCTTAATTACAGTATAAGAAATTTAGCATAGCTGTGGTGTGGTTGGGCACAAGTTCATATGTGGAAGTCTGACTGAGTGGCAACGAGTCCAAATTCATGCTCGCAGTCGAACGATGTGTTGCCATTGCATCGACGGGCGGTACTAGAACGGCAGTTGCGGAGCAGTTCAGAATTCTAGTCTTGCCTGAATCTGCGAAGTTCGAACGAGTTTTGCTTTTTGTTTCATGGTTATGTAAGCAGTAGGGCTTCTCCTGCCCAAGTATGACGTACATTCCATACAATCTTTAGGGAGGAGCGCGCTGAAGTACCTCGCTCGCCGCTTCTTCTCACATACTATATCAGAGCTATGCCATGAGCTCCCTGATGCATCGCCTTGTCCTGTCGTCTCTCCGTATCAACTTCCAAGATCTTCTCGACTGTCATCGTTCTCGAATCCATGATACTCAGGGTCCCCGAGAAGATATTCGAGACATAAGCAGTATTGCCGTCAGGATGAGACGTGATAGTGAGAGGTATGAGGCCTGTCTCTACTGTGCCAGCCCGCTCGTAGCCTGATCCGATGGACTGGAAACATGCAACGCCTCCATACGAAGGTATGGGCTTCGCCGTCTTGTCATCGACTTGGATGCGGTAAAGACCGACCAGAAGCCTATCGTAGGAGTCCACGTGCACTGTCACGGCACCGGTTTCCAATGGAATGGAACGTGTGATCTTGTCCAGACTTGTATCGATCACCTTGATGCATGGAGCGTATCCGACTTGCCCGATTGCAGGAGAAGGGAAGAAGGCGAACGAACCATCTCGTGAAATGCCCGGCTGTTCACAACCTCCTGGGATCGCGATCGTCCGCAGAAGCTGTTCTTTGACCAGGTCGATCACAGAGATGAAGCCTGCCTCCTTATTGCACGTGTATGCCTTCGAACCGTCAGGCGTCATCACGAACCAATGAGACTTGTGGCCGCTTGCGATCCGCTTCGCCACAGTGCGAGTGTGCAGATCGATTCCGACTATGCCGCCGCTCTCCGGTGTTTCCTTTGAAATACCGCCTTCGATTGAGGCGTAAAGTAGATTGCGTTCTTTATCAATCTGAAGGTAATGCGGACCCAAGTAGGGACTGATGTCGATGGTGTCTATCACAGCCCTGGTCTTGGTATCGAAGATGCTGATGAGCGAGACGAAGGCGCCGTGGCTGGTGTACCATCCATGCTGGTACGCATGGCTGATATAGAGAAGGCCGGCCCTGTCGTCGAAGCAAAGATCGTGAGGCTCTGCGACCAGGTCCGTTACCTGTCCAGTCCTGAGTCCGGACGTCGAATCGAAGAGGTTGAGTGTCTGTCCACTCTGGCTGACGACTGCTAGGGTGCTCATGCTGGATACGGCGAGGAGTGTTTGTTCCAATGGCAATTGAGTTATGGGATACATTGACTGGAGATATATAAGCTGAGTATAGCCCAGCAGGGAAGGCGGATATAGTCGGTGGTAAGAACGGAGCCGAACCACTCGGCCGATGCATGTACTCTGCTGGTTGATGTTTCGCAGCGAAGGAATCGTACAGTCGGCGACTCGATACTAGACCCGATGAGCACGACAAGCAATCTCCGAGTCCGTTACTGCCTTGGTGGTTGTCTACACAGTGAGAAGGTAACGTTGTTTGGCAATGCGGAACGGAGTTTTAGCCGACATCGAAATGTACTATATTCGAAAGGAGCCACTCACCCATGACAGACACGTTTTCTAAGGCACCAGTGTTTGCATTGGTGTTTTCCGTCGTTTTATTATGATCTAGGGACATTGTTTTCGGCACACATCTCCTATAAATACACATATCCACATACCAACCTCCTTCATCATAACCCCAAACCCTACGCGCTGAATCTGTTACAGCTCAGAGCACAATTCTCTTACTTGTTCATGGCTTTGCATCGTGTTAATTGACGAGACTGACAAGAGCCTCAAACATGATCGAATTCGACGAAAATATCGATTATATTTCCAGACTCAGAACAAAAATGTTGTTCTCGACATTCTTCGATTCATTCAGAGTATGGCGCCATCGAACCCTAAGTCAGCGGATGACTTTCCCATACATGTATCTCGGCCATTCAAGCGACATCACTTCTGACTCTCACAGCATATTGTACTGTACATAGATTTGTCCATCGCAGCACGTGTTCGAAGGCCAGCAAGCTTCTGCTTTAAGCGCCCTCCAAGCCTCTACTTGTTCATGTCGATACTGGCCATGACTCGTAGGCGCGACAGGATGAGGCTTGCGACCAGGATGCGAATCCTTCCGGGCGCGTAAATCTGCCGTTTGCAGGTCAACCCTTGTACGCCTCCAAGTTCTTCGAGACAACGGCCACTCACAGCATGGTAAGTCATGCAGTCCAGCGGCGTAGTGGATGTCTTTACAGTTGAGACCTTACTGGCGGTTTCAGGACGATGTCTTACCGCTATGCACGGTAGAGGCGAGATGCTTCATGACTTTGCTGTTCTGCTGTTTTCTCTCTGTTTCCCCTCTGGTGTCTGTTACACTAATCGCGTGGAGAGGTTTGAGATATGTTGATGTCGTTTCGCGCCGCTGGCACGGCAGCGATTGTGTGCTTGCTTTCGACAGTAGATGGTGTATTGGCTTCTCCAGGTACGTATTGCATTGTTTCGTCGCAACACTATTCGTTACACCTGGCTAACGGGTCCTGTCCGACAGTATACGATAATCGTACATTCACCGGCCCACGAAATGTCGATAGTTCCAGCTCAGCTACAAGCAGCGCCACGAGCACAACCTCTCCGAACATTGGCAACTATGTCATGCAAGGCATCGCAGGTGCGACGACACAAGGTCCCATAAGCCTGCCTCCACCATCAGGAACATCAGAGGATGACACTCCTACAACACGAATAGTAGACACCTATTACACAGGTCAGCAGCTTTCAAACAGCATATGGCACCTTTTCACATCCAAGACCGAACGACCTATCACGCCTGTGAGCTGGGCAAGCCCAATGCCAGAAGTCGAGAAATGCTGGTCGGACATTGTGACATGGCGTAAATCAAGTATCAGCTGGTGGAACAAGTACATCGCAAGTACGAAATTCTCGAACATTGTCCTTTCAACAGAAACGACTGTCTGGGCCGTTACAGAAACCGCCATCGAAACAACAATATACCCAACGAGTGTGAGCGCCTATACCCTCTGCGATGGTTCGCCTCGGGTGGACCTCAGACCACAAACGAGTACCATAACCTCGAACGTCAGCAAAACGCGCACAACCGTGGTCCCTGAGGAATTCGCCTTCCCCCAGACTCAGCCATGCATACCGGACTCACGGACGTGTCGACTATGGTACTACGAGTCTAACATAAACGTCACCAACGAGGACGAGCTCCTGCAACAATGTGGTCGTCCTACTGGCCTCTATGAACCCTGCCTGGTCGCTGGCGGACCTGTGCAACTCATATACTGGCCAGAGGGGAACGGCGAAAGCAACATATGTCCAAACAACGCAAGCATGGTGTTGAGCCATGCATCGAATGCACGCAAAATACCAGCTACCACTTTACCAGACACAATTACAGCTCTGGGCCATACCTTCACCAGTGGATCTGTATATTTGTCCTTTCATACGCTTTACGCGTCCTACGACGGATTCTGGGACCGCGTTGGGCCAACTTTCAAAGACACCATTATCCCCGTGCCGTCCAGCGCTATGTCAACTCATTGTGGTGGCTTTACCAACGCACACGGGCCTGGTACAGCGCTGAATTATGCCGATCTCAACTGGCCAGTCGCCGCAAGTGCGTACAATTGTCAAGCCCGCTGTGATAATTGGAGGTTTGTTTCACACAACAACGAATCTGCTTCGGCACCAGAATGCCAGACGATCTGGAATGATGTCAACCCGAACATTGTAGTGCCGACTTTGGTCAGAGACCTAGTTCCAGAATGGGCGCATTGCGAAATGTCTGGCTTCAGGATACCCAACTTCTGGCATGATCCTCCTGTAGCGCTTACTGCGAAAGCATCCATTGCTGTGCCCACACTTCCGACCACGACACACGCAGAGCCGACCCAGGAGCCGGCGTTACCGAGTCCAACGATTGCAAGTGCCGCACCTATCGAAACTGGAGTTGCCGATGATGGCACAGCTGGAAGTATGCCATCGAGCATCGAGGAGCAGCCATCGAACACTTTGGCTCAAAGTGATCCTACTTCCGATGTTGAAGCTACTGGCGAGCCTCTGCCATCCAGGACATCTACGAATGACGTTCAAACGCCCGAAGAACTCGAGCCCACTACTACGAATATCGGATTACCACAACCGGAATATACCACAGAATCCGCGGAAGCGACTTCTCCAGAAATCTCCAACAGCATAGCAACAGATGAAGGCGACCCGAAGCCAACGCACCCAGGCGAATTGCCTTCAACGGCGGACAATGAGGCTTCATCCGAGACTACAGCCACTAGCTTGGCTTTTACATACCAGCCGGAGCCTACAGGAACCCTGGACGCCTTGTCGGTCTTGCAGAGTGCACTCTCAGCTTTGTCGGAGTCTTCAGAGTCGCACGTTACACACAGTGCTTTCCCTACTGTCACTACTACATCCGATGGCGGTATTTTATCGAAGAGCATCACGGACAACAATGAGAGTGATCCGTCAGGTACCGCTAGCGATACGCCGCCGACAACCACATCTGCAGGAAGCAGTCAATCCCAGGAACATCCTGATTCGACTGGACATACTGATGCTGAAGGTACAACTTCATCTCTGGCACCCGAAGACTCACAAATATCCAGCAACGGCGATCCCGAGGCGGCTACGTCTTCACGATCGAACCAAGATCCTGCGCCTACCACGGAATCCACAATCATTTCAACACCAGCCGCATCTGGGGAGCATAGTCTTCCAGACTTCACGCTGCCATCCGTCTTACAAGCTATACCCACAGAACATTCGACACTCGTAGCCGCGGACCTCACCGTAACAGCATCGCGCGCGTCCGGTTCGCCCGACGCTGTGATCCTGGGCGGCCACACCTTCAACTCAGACAGCCCAGTAGCAACCATCAGTGGCCACGTACTCAGTGCCCTATCCTCGGATTTCGTGTTGGTGTCTTCCGATTCTGCCATTCCGTTCACAAAAATTACGGACAGTTCGGAGCCTACTCTTGTACCTTTGGTAGCAGGATTGCTCACGGTGACAGCTGAGGTTGCAGAGGGATCTCCTGGAGCCATTAGTATCGGAGGGACGACTCTGGCCAAAGATGGCGATTACGCAACGCTGCAAGATGGCTATACTGTGCGGCTCAAGCCTTCTGGGATTGAGATTGCTCGGTCGAATTCGACTGAACTCATGAGCTCGACAACTTTACCTGGGAGCTCGAGTAATGTACCTGTGCCTATCGCCACTGTTGTGGATGCATCGGAGTCGACATCTAGCCGGACGGTGGAATATCCCACGGAAACGAGTGAGCCTGCGGATAGTGCTGGAGAGAAGAGCCCAGTGTGCTTAACGAGCATGAACGTGATGATTATGATGGTTGTGTATGTACTTTGCTGAGATACGTGTTCCGGAAATTCAATGTAATGCTTGTATATACCCAAAGAATCCACTAGCAGTGAAAAACAAACTTACGTACTGTAGACGAATTCCATCGCGGTAACATTAGATTAGCTTGTGTGCTCGACACATCCCCTCATAATCAGAGCTCCGGGCCTTGATAGGTTCTAGATTCTGCTGTGCCGTCTCGGACAGGCGAGAGCCAGAGACACGACTCCTGCGTGTGCCAAATGGCGGCAGGCGCATCCACAGACGAAAGGGTGACATACCAACGATTGGCCAGGAAGTGAACAGATGTATCTTGTCTCACACCGGCATCGGGGTAGAGCTGACGCAGCTCATCTTCGCAGCGTCTGAGTTAGCTCACTACGAACTGGCAGTGACGGGATGAAGGCTACCATGCGTGGAACTTCGAAAGGTTGTAACGGCAAGGCACGGTAGATTGCAGTTCGTAGCAGACATCTTGAATAGATGCAGCGGCACGTACCCGGACATCTCGCTGTAGCGTCTGTACGGGAAGTGAAGTAGCCTTGGTAGCGGTACCTTGTACATCGACAAACGGCTCGCTAGAACCTACTACTGTGCCGCACTCTTGCCTACAGGCGAGAGACAGCTTGTGGTGATCTTCTTGGCCGAAAACCACCACAGCGGCACACATGTGGGTATCGTCGTTGTTTGATCAACGGCGCAGAAACATGGCCGCACAGGTCAAGCGTTGTTGCTTTGCAGGGAAGCTGCGACGAGCGATTCCCGAGATTGAGAAACTACGTGCCTATTCGCAAGGATGACTTCACCTCTCTGTACAACTAGTGAATTCTAGACCGCTGAACGTACCTGTGTATACTACCCAACCTTGCGAGATTCCGCAGGCCGCGCAAGCGGTCGATGCGATGCATGCAGTGAGGCAGTCTAGGGGATGCAGCAAGCCCGCAACTCCAGTCGGTCCAGCAGCAGCAGAATCCACACGTCTCAAGTGTGCCGTGTCACCCGCAGCCGTTCAAGTTCACCACAGCTGCTACGACGATGCCTCACGCGCTGGCTCTGTAAGGCCTCCATACGCGTCTGCCAGCAGCATCAGCAGCAGCAGCCATACATATAACATGCAGCAGCAGACGATAGCATACGAGACGCATTCACAGCGGCAAATGCGACGAGTCGACATGCTTCCCAGCTAGAAAGTCTGCAGCGCATCATTGCGAATCTGAGAGCCGTATGGCTGGGTACCTGCAGCGTGAGATTTCCTGTTCCTGCTTCTGCAACACTTCCCCGCCAATCGGCAGGGCGAGGTGATCGTTGAGGCTAGAAGGCTAGAATCGTGGCTTGAAGGCTCACCGCGGACGCTTTGCTGCGTTGGGCTTCCCGTACCACGCCAGG
>Ga0265797_10007027_pt1 | contig 15599 bp, 13 predicted proteins | sample P2T30metagenome_FD_192433 | JGI IMG/M metagenome (GOLD analysis project Ga0265797, IMG submission 192433) | Plant litter microbial communities from East Loma Ridge, Irvine, California - P2 T30 | ecosystem: Environmental > Terrestrial > Plant litter > Unclassified | place: USA: California... | reverse complement strand
TCAACTTCTCGATGTTGTTAACGTCGCCTCCAGTCCAGGTTTGTAGCGATCCTATGCCCATGGCATAGTACTTGCCCAAAAACTCCGCGTCCAGCACACGCATAATTCGCATCCCTCTTGACATCAGCACTTTGTAGTACGACCGCTGCATGCTATCCACCCAACTATCAACATCTCGCTCCGTGAGAATTACTTTCGCATCTGGGTACGCGGCGAGCAGTTCTTCCGAGAACAGCACGCAGGGCGTATCGGTTATCGCATCGTAGCGCCAGAGCACTTTGTCGAAGTCCTCAGCTGTTCTGGGAACGCCGTCTGAGGTTTTGTTGAGTTTTGCCGCGACGGCGGCGTTCCAGAAGTCGAGGCTTCCGTTGGCGTTGTCGAAGCAGGCTTCGAAGCCGTGGTAGGTGCTGTAGCCGAGTTGGTTTAGGGCGGCCCAGAGAGCTGTAGGAAGGAGGTGTTAGTTTTTGGATTGGATAGTGGGTTTGTCTTTGGATTTGATTTTGGGGGAGGGTATGGATGGGGACGTACATAATGTGCCAGTTCTGGAGAGGCCGAGATTGAGGATCTGCATGGGCTTTTGTCGAGGTTGTTGGGGTATGACGGGGTATGGAGAGGGGAGGGGGACGTCTTTGCCGTTGATTTTGAGATTCATGATGTAGGTAGGTAGGTTTTGATCGGTTTTGCTAACGATTGCGGTGGTGCGTACAAGAAACTCTTGGAACTCTCACAGGAAACACTCGCAATTATATATACAGAATGAGTCCACGATACATTTATCGTTGCAGCCGGACGGTCAAAGGCCTCTAGCTCTTTCGGGCGATTGCTGGTGAGGCTGAACATATTTTAATCTAGATTACATCCTAAGCGGCAGATCAGCTGCGCTTCGCGGTAACTACCTACTGGGGACAAATGATGTAGGCGCTTTTCAGCTTTGTTGTATGAACCCCTGCTAGGTTGGGTAATGTCAACTCTGATCGTGGTCATGTTCACCATCATGGTGCTGGTTGGCTCGAGCGTACTTCGATTGATCTACCAGGTGACGCGCCGAGGTTTATGGGTCGATGAATGAATGTGAGCATGCTTATCGACTACATATACATGTAGTCTGATCGACTTCTGTGATAGCAGCGCAAAATCATACATGTACACATGCATGTAACATGCTTGATCTCCAAAATTAGGGTACAGGGTAGGGGTGGATGTGGGTGTTTTCGGCATTGACATTCTGACCAAATAGATACAGAAACGTACTCAGACAAGTGGCTCGAGCATTGCAGTGTCGATGAAAATTTGCCCAGGTAAGCAATAGGCGGTATGGCGTTTTCGTATTAGTTTCGCGACTTCGTTGCAAGTCCGATCAGCATTCGTTGGAAGTGATTGATGGGAAGCAAAGCGATGAGAAGAGTAAGGTGATGTATTGTATACAGAGTGCTTTGGGTCACAAATTTCACATGCTCGCTACGCTCTGAACGAAGTGAGACGAGTAGCCTTGATCGTTCAATCCCTCAGTAACAAGCCGCTTTGAGTGGCGCTGCATGTGACATAAGAGCGAGTGAGGGTGTTGACGCCAGCACTGGCTGCACTTCACGTGTCATCGCGCAAGACGTTAAAAATAAATGAGATGTAAGAGCCCATATAGAATCGATCACATTATAGACATCTTCAACGAGATACGAGCAAGACAGTCAATACTAGTCAAGTGAGCTTACACTCTCTTACATAAAATCTCAACAAGACGGTACTCGAATTGATCCATACCACCTCTCAGACTGATCAAAAGATTATGCCGTAAGCCTTGACATTTTCAAGGCAATACAAGACTCCAAACGAGGTCCTACGACAGCGTCAAGACCTAAAGCTTAGACTTACACTCAGTGGTGCTCCAACATGTCTGTACAAGGTAAGCTGAATCACGACAAGACATCGAGAAAACAACGGTTGCTAAACATCCTAAAGATAGATACACCTCGCGCAATGCGGTGTCAGACTTACAAGCTCAAGTGGCCGAATCCAGAGAGACCGACATGATCCTGAGAGCCGAGGGCTATCCAATTGCGAGATATTGGACGAACGATGCTATCGAATCCTGGTTCGGTCCATGTTCGAAGCAACACCACAGACTTCTCGCCATCCAGCAATTCCACAAACATCAAGAAGACCGCGAAGAGTTCTTGCAACAATGGAAAACGACGCCGAAAGGGCCGCAGGGATGCCGTCCCTACCAGTCTATCGAAACCTACGTCGGCCCGTACAGCAAATCGCTTGAAGGCAGCTGCTATGATTGCTGCCAGACATTCCGGATCAACGTGCTTGCATCCAGGCTGATCGCGATATCGAAGCTGAAGTACTCACAACTCTGGATGGCCGTCCTTCCCCGAAGAGACGCTCCACGCAGCTACGCCTTCGAAGGCAGTGCCAGATGCAATGGCTTTGGACACGAGGGCCGCAACCACTGTATGACGCCGTCGCATCTCAATATGGAGACGTTCAAACAGAATGCCAGGCGCAAAGGACACCACCGCGGCAACACGGGATGCCATTGCTATCGAGTGTGCATCGGGCGGCAAGTGATAGCAAAGACTCGCGCACACCGTCAGATTCGTGCTCAGCCGAAGACTCAAATACGTTCTCCTTTTACGGTGGATCGTTCTGGTTTCTTCAACTCTCTTGCTCGTGCCAGTACGCTGTTATAAATTCTAGCAAGTACGGAACCTGCTCTTCGAAGATAAGGCCTCGTCCGGTTTGCAGCTTAGACTATCACGAGGCTGGGAAACGACTTCAGAAACATGTCGGCCAAATCTCTTGTCGGCGAGGACACATTTTTACACTCCCGGTGGAGCGTGGTACCAAAACCAAGATGCTAGCGTTTATATCTTACCAATTCAAATCGTGCGTCGGAACAGCTCTGCAATTAAACCTTGATGATGCAGGTTCGAGCATATGTTGTGTTCAGGTGGAGTGGCAAGGTGGGGGCATTATTAAGACGGAGGGCATGTCGAAATGGCGGCCTATTTTGACCCAGAGAGCGGAGTATTTGTTTGTCGAAGCTGAGAAGATAGTCGAATCCAGCCCCTGGCTCATATACCTTGACTTCGAAAACAAGGCGTTCTCATCTTGCCAATCGTTTCCGGACGTGGATGACCTGGTCGCCTTGTACGCTATCGCTTCACTTTCACCGCCATGATGTACATCGCTCTAGGGCTGTGCCCAAATCGCGTCTCATCGAATTGTAAGTTTGGGGTCATCGCTTCAAATTGCATGTGGCTTGCATAGCGTATCCTGATGCTGATGAATACTTCTAAGTTGTCGGTCCGGCAACAAGGAAGCCTCCTCACCAACGTGCCGCCCTTTGGCGTTCTTGGTCGTGGTTTCCCCGCACATGGCAACACCACGCGCCTGTCAACCAACAACATAGACTCGAGCATTGCAGGAAGTATCGACGGCAACTGTCATCGTGCAGCAGGGCTCTGAAAGCGTATCCTCAAACGGTAACATCCTTCAAATACGCCTTGTGCCGATGCGCGAGATCGACACTTTATCGGCAGTTTGAGTGCTTGAGTGGTTCGAATGCGCTGCATAACGAGCCCTCGAAGGATGTGACGAAGGATGTTGCCGGCCATGGAGATATTCCCAGACCCGGTGCCGCGTACATAAGGTCGAGTAGGAAACGTATCTTAGCTCCCGATCTTTTGTTCACTTACCCATCGCTCGCGTACAAGCACCGTCTAAAGACAACCGCAAACAATCTATAATGCGCTTCACCACATCCCTCCTCGCCCTAACCAGCGTAGCCTACGCTCAAATCAACGGCACCAACGGCATTGGCTCAACACCTGCCCAGCGTTCTGTCGTATCAGCAGACCAAGCCTACCAAATCATCCAAGCCGCCGTCAAAAATGCCACAGCCATAGGGATTCCGCAAAACATTGCTGTTGTCAACCCCTCCGGCCTCTTGGTCGCTTTCCTCCACATGGACAATGCCTACTACGGGTCAATCGACATCAGTCAGAAGAAGGCAAGGACCTCGGTCTTGTTCAATGGAATAGCCAGTGGGGATCTTTATGACAGGAGCCTGCCTAGTGGCGATCTTTATGGTATTGAGGAGACGAATAGTGGGCTTGTGGTGTTTGGAGGAGGGTGAGTAAAAATGTCAAGTTGTGTTTGGATTACAATAGCTGAATGGTTCTAGTTTCCCGATCTATCATGAAGGCAGGCTGATTGGCGGAGTTGGTGTCAGCGGAGGCACGGTTGCGCAAGACGTCGAAGTTGCTCTTGCCGGACTGGCAGGAATTGAAGCGAGCAGTACTGCGCCGACGTATAGATAATCTCGATGCATAGCATATGTATCGTTTCGTCCACATTGCGCTTCAATGATCGCACACAACAGTCTCCAAATGAAGAATGGCTAGTAATAGCGTCGTGTGCATTGCGTTTAGGCGCTGATTAGGCAATGGTGGAAGCCTCCAGACCTGCGTGTACACTTTCAGTGCTGATCGTGTGACACTAGGCTGTGCATCCAGCTCTGTAAGACGAAGAAGTCGATCAAGCCATTCCTGCGCCTCTTTGCTTGATGCCACGCGAGGCTCGTCCCTTCGTGTGATGTCAGATGAGGATTGATGACAATGCCTCGCATCTTAGTGCTGGTAGAGATGTTCCTGGACGGTATAGAGTCGTTGCGACATTCGGCTGATGGCATATATCGTGCGCTCGTCAACTCCTGTTCAACGTGGCTACCGCTGCCAATGATGCAGATATTTGGTGTTGTGGTCGGATAGTGCTCGGCATGGACGATCTTTCATCCTGGCCTCTTTGCAGCCTGTTTCGCAAACATGCCGGCTATGCCACTCACACCCTTTGGTGCCAAGTTCATTCCCTCGAAACGCGACTCCGCCAGCCTCTTGCCAGCCTTTGCGCTCTGAACCACCCATTCTGCAGTCACAAAGTGAATTGCTTTGCCTCGTTGACGAGCAATCTCTTTTTGAATCTTGGTGCCTGCGAGACCGCCGCCACAGCCTTGTCCATGGCTACCTGGCTTGCCAATAATAACATGCGTAACTGATTTACGCCCGAGTGCAATACTGAGGTTGCCACCGTGAAGGCTGAGCAGGTGCTTCAGCTTATGATCGGAGACATGCGGTGCTGTTGATCCGTTGATGTAGAAGTTTAGGCCGGCGAAAATTTGAGGATATGATTGAGGGTCGTTTGCAGTAGCAGTGTCTTCCTCAACTTGGTCTTCATCCTGAACAGAGTCTTCATGAACAGCCTGCGACGACTCGATGGCGTCCCAAGGCGATAGCAAATGCGAAGGACTGGACTCATGGCTCGTCCAGCTCGTTTCCCGGATCGATCCATCCGGTTTCTTGAACGGCGTGAAAGCATTCACCACGCTCGTCGCATCTTTTACTTTCCCGCTCTTGCCCTTCTCGGCCGTTCTGTCGACATCTTTCTCCAATCTCATAGATTCCCATAAACTCGTTTGCCCCCCTGTCCGTAAGCCCTTGGCGCCATCGACCCACCCTCCACTCTCTGTGCGTCCATCTTGCCCAAAGTCCAAGCTCCCTGCACCCACTGTGTCCGACACGCGTTTTCCACCGCCGACTCCAGACACGAATTGTTCACGCAGCTTCAATGCTCGAGAATCGCGCCATGATGTGCTGCCGCCGAGCCTGTTCTCCGCGCGTTGGTGTCCGGTGGCGGAAGAGTTGAAAGGGTCGAAGATCGCTCTCGTTGGCTTCGCAGCTTTCGGCGCCGGCGTGGATGGCTTTGCGGCGGTCATGCTCGTATCCCGATGGCCTTATGGCCAACTCTATTGCTGTTGTTTGTAGGTAAAGGCGGCGCAAGCATTCTTGGGAGTGTTGTTCCGCGGTTCTCGCGCGCCGTCACGTGCCAGCCGAAACAGCAATTTCCATCCCGTCGTCAACGTCATCCATGCCACTTCACTTCCAGAAGTCAGTCTTCCAGTCTTCCTTTGTCGTACACACTTGTCTTGTAATGCCTCGCTTGAGCAATACTGATACGTATACAACCGTCTCGCGCTTGCGGTGTACTAACACAGGCGTTGTTGTCACATAGAAGCATACATACTGCGTGCAAGGCACTGTGCTGCTTCCAGATCACCAATACTGTTGCCAAAACCATCTCGGGAAGTGCAGGAATTCCTTTGCTAAGTTTGAACGTCCTTGACCTCCAAGGTGTTGTCATACGTGAGTTTTCGGAGAAGGCCGCCTTCATCTGCAACTGTTACAAGACGAGAAGTCCACGCCCTGTAGATTCTGGAAACGGCTGGGAAAAGCGGAGAACTCTCTGACTTTACACCTCAACTACAAGGTATAAGTAGACCCTACCAGGACTTAGATCTTCGGTAACGTTGTCCTTTGGTTCACTAAGAAATATCAATATCTGAATTCCACCAAACGTTTCGATACACACAGCCCGGCAAATGCCAGAGGACAAACCAACAATGGTCCCGACTTGCGTTCCGAAGGACACATTCTGTCAAAAGCTCTACCATCACGTCCAAAAGTCTCATAATACAGACATCTTGAATCACAGTCTGCGTGTCTACATCTACGCATCGGCACTCAATCGCATCGACCTCACTTCCATTCCGCAGACCCGTCCGACAGCCGGATCTGAGATCTTTCTGCCCCAGGCGAGCAAATCAGAGATTGATTCATCGTTAATTTTCGCGGCTAGTATGTTCCATGACATGGGTACATGCGCTGCTCACGACCACGACCAACGCTTTGAAGTCTGCGGCGCCGATGCAGCTGTCAACTACATGCAAACGCAAGGCATGTCTGATCAGTCAAGCCAGCGCAAAGTGTGGGAAGCCATTGCTCTTCACACTTCACCAGGAATCGCGGAGCGCATGGGACCGCTGACAAGGACTGTACGAATGGCAGTCAAGGCCGATTTTGGAAACCAGCTGTATCGGAGTCTCTTGGACGAAGGACTTGTAGAGTCTACGGAGGTATTGCTACCGAGGGGTCAAATTGAGAAGGTGCTTGGTGACTGCGTTGCTGGTCAGGCAGAGAGGCGTGAGGGTGAGGAGAGGAAAGCTAAGGCGCCAGCTGTGAGTTGGCCTTGGATCTTGCTGAGATGCAGATTGGAAGAGCCAGAGTGGAAAGGTGTCAACAAGGGTTTCTGAAAGTAGTGAGTGAAACACGCATTCACAAGAGATGACTTCTAAATTTAGGTTGACCCGTGTTTGAAGTAGGTATCACACATGCCTTGAAATCGTGTCACACCTCATGGAGCAAACATTTTTTCCGATGGCTTCACAGCTTATGCCGTACTTCGATCAAGAGTATCTTTCCACATATCCGTGTTTCGAACACCGCATGCGGTGTACACCCGTGCTGCCATCGTGATATCTGGTTATTCAAAGCCAGAGCGCTGTCGTCACCATGTTCGAGCTCAACACCAGTGTTCACTGCCTTCTGGAATCAAACAATAGAGTGAGACCTGGGACAATGCCTTGTACGTTGCCAAACGGACCACATGTAACCCAGCCACTTCACGTGCCCTGCAGTGTAACCTGGCCGTCCATTCACAAGCCGCTAAACGTCAAAGCACGGCTCATCTACACTACCATTGGCCTTCATTGCAGTCAAAGTTTTTCACTTCCGTTTGCACGAGGTCCTTGGCATATTGAGTCACAGTTAGGGGCTGTGCACTGTGCACAGGCTGATTGACTGATTGAATATAAGCAATACTCAAGCTTCGCTCTCGAAGACTTGAGCCATCTCACGCAACATCGCAACCTCTATCACTCCGCACCACCTCCAAGACCTCTCAAACATACACCAAAACATCTCCTGAGAGTGGCAGTCAAAATGTTGCTCTCCTCCGGCGGCTTTGTGCTGCTCTCCATTCTCTGCAGCTTGTTGCTGCTCTCTTCCATCGTTCATGTCAGCGCTGAGCCGAAGGTCATCAGCCTGCAGACCAAGCAGGTGTCACGCAGCAGCACTCTGCAGAAGAGAGACGCTGACGAAGTCCTCATCGAAAACTTCAACACAGCCTATCTCATCAACGTGACTGTCGGCACACCCCCTCAGCCCGAGCAGCTTCTTCTGGACACGGGAAGCAGTGACACATGGATGATGGCATCTGAGGTCAAAACTACCCACCCAATGCCCAAGTTGGACGAGTTAGACTACGATATATTCTGTAAGTGCAGCATTTGCCAGTCTTTCAAACTGTATACAGTCTATCGTATCCAGTTGACTAACTCGATGTCCGCAGTTGACACGAACAAGTCCAGCACCCTGGTCCGAATCAGTGATGACTTTGCTATAAGCTACTTGCAACAGAACTCTTCAGTCCACGGCGAATACATCACTGATAACCTCACTCTCGGAGACTTGAAGCTGAGTCAAGTCATGATGGCGGTGGCTACAGATCTCAACCGAGAGTCCCTAGATTGCGGCATTATGGGCATGGGGCTTCCTGCTTCGCAAGCTAGAGTCCGGAGAAATAATGATACCAAGCCATACAAAAGTATTCTGGAGGAGATGGTCAGCCAAGGCCTCATCAAGAGCCGCGCATTCAGCCTCTGGTTCAACACTCTAGACTCTGCTACAGGCAGCATCGTCTTCGGCGGCTACGATGCCGCGAAGTTCGATGGCGACTTGGCTTTCCTGAGCATCCAACCCCCGTCAGAGTTTTACAGTGTTGCGTTGACTGGCATTGCTCTGACCGACGACCAAGGAATGCAGAACCTGCCGGTCAGCGAGCCCCTTTCAGCCATTCTCGACAGTGGAACGACTTTTATGCTTTTGCCGACGAACATCTACAACTCGCTAGCATACTACTTCGGCGCTACGGCTACCGACAGAGGCGTCTTCGCTTCATGCTCCGGAAAGGACATAGAGGGTAATCTGACATTCCAGCTTGGCGGCGCCGAGGAACCCAGAATCTACGTGCCTTTCTCCGAGTTGTTCTTAACCAGCAAATACACCGTCAAAGAATTGTACGACATGTCTGATGACGACACGCCCATTTGCATTTTCGCTGTGAGAGACAGCGGGTCCTATGGTACTGCTCGGACCGTCCTGGGTGCTTCTTTCCTCCGCTCGGCCTACGTTGTCCACGATGTGGAGAACATGCAGATCGGTATTGCGAACGCCCTCTGGAACGTTACGGAGAGCAACATCGTCGAGATCTCGGGAGCGGAAGGCGTGAAGTCAGCCACCACACTAACTGGCGTGACCGTCACTGAGGATTCTGCGACGGGTGTGTTGGCGCCCGGAGATGTTAGCACGATGACTGCCACTGCCAGCTTCGGACAGCCATCCTCTGCGATGAAGTCCTTGACAGACGGCATCAAGACGACTTTGAACAGCTCCGAGACTCGTAACCCCCACTTGCCGACGTCCTTGGTCTCGGCCGCGTCCTCAACTGCGTCCGCAACTGCGGCTTCGACGACCTCAGCTTCTGCTGCTTCCGCTCCGGCAGTCTTTGAGCAGCCGAACGTCCACGTCTTCCTTCTCGCTCTCTGCGGCTCGATCATGCTGGTCGCTGCCATGATGCTCTAAGTTGGTAAGATGCCCAACTGACTGACGAGGTCAATGAAGAGAGGGCAACGCCTTCCTTCTTCTTCTCTTCTTGCAGTTGCTTCAATGCGAGCCTGCATTGAAACTTGGGGGCTTTTGATGGAACCAAGGCTGCAAAAGGTTCTGACTTCCTCAGCGAGGCGGATTGGATGCACGCATTGATCGTAAACAGAAGCTCTTCAATGAATCATACACTCTTCCAACTTTATGCTTTGCCTCTCACCTGTGAATCTTACATGTTTCCTTTCCTGACAATGTGGAGTGTTCCGGCTTGCTTGTCCCTGCAAGCTAATATCTTCCCAACGCCACCATTTTACAATCCATTCAAGATCCTCTTCAACCACATCTCCCATCCTTCCAGCCCGTTCGCCACCTCTCCTCCCACTTATCGCAATCAAAGCTCTTCTTCCCCAACTTCACATTAACAGCATTATGCGCCTCGCACATCCACTTGCCAAACTCATCCCTATTGCTCACTCTCGGCTCATTGCCGTCCTTCATCCACGACCTGAAATCGTCCGCGCACGACCAGCAAGGGTACATCTTGCCGAACAAGCTGATGAACTGCTTGGTTTCGCTCTGCTGCGTGAGCGAAGGTCGCTCCGGGTAGGCGGCGGTCATGGTGTGCAGGAGCGTCCAGGTGGAGCGGCCGAGCTGCTCGACGTCTGGCGGGCAGTCTGAGGGGAGGGCGAGGGAGGATGTGGCGGCGGCGGGAGGCGTGCTGGGCGAGACTTTGTCTTTGGAGCCGGGTGCTGAGCGGGCCATGGCCATCCATGAGGAGACGGAGGTGCAGGAGCGGCATCTTCAGGTACATGTTAGCGCTTGCTGTAGTACATGCAGGGACGAGAGAGTACACACGGTTTCCCATCCGGGCCTAACACCACGCCTTTCGGCAAGACCTTCTTCTCATCCTCCTCCACTCGCTGGCGCTGCTCGGGCGGCGCATCCAAAGGCTGCGCGGGCAATCCGGTGGTCATCTCGACGGCACACAAGAAGCGCGACAAGACGGGGTAGAAGAGTTCGGTAATGGGCATATCGCCATTTCGCAGGCGCAAAAGCCGGCTTGTTCTTCGACTACCGGCGACACTGCGTGGTCGGAGGGTATTACTAAGCTCTCGTTAGGCTGGGGCGCTTTCGCACTCGTGCAGTCTGTGCGGGTGTCTGCGCGCCACGTTTTCCCCAGATTTGTTTCTGTTTGTGAATGATGCGAAGGCTTGATTGAGCTAGTCCAGGCGCTTGCGGCTCTGCGGATCTATGCCGCCGGGCATGCGAGATTATCTCGCAGGGGAGCTTCTTGCGATGAAGGTTACCAGACCTTTCGTCCTGTGTTAATCACCACTTGTTTCATGAACGGATACCACTGGAAAAAATAAGTTCTGGAAGAGGATATACGAAATACTAGGCCATGCCGACGACAGTGCTTCTGCGGCGAAATGCAGCCTCTGGCATCAAACGGATCGCTTCCCAGGAGCCTTTGCTGCCATTTTTGTACAACACTCGCACCATCCGCAACCAGCACACAGACGCCCTAAGCGAACTTGAGAGCTCTTCCAACGGGCAAGAATTGAAGCCACGATCTCGCAATAGCGACAGGCCTTCATTCCGGAGCAGAAACGACAGACACCAAAATGAAGAGCGACCACGCCGATTTGAGAGACGAGAACGTACAGAAGATGATTTCGACAGCCCGTCCGAGCAGTCAAGGAGCGAATATCGGAGACCTGCGCGCGAAGAGCACATCCCTTTCGAGCATGCCGCGCAAGAGACCATGTCCATACGCGATAGGATCTCCACGTCTACCATGACGCCGTTGGAGAGGAAGGCTTTCGAGAACCTCTTGAGCTTGTCTCCACAGAAAGCGCCGAAGGACAAGGGCAGACACCGGGACAGGATCGAAGATGTGCTCAAGGAAGCCGCAAAATCGCGGGCAAAGCAAGCCGCTCGAGATGAAACGCAAATGCCGGAGGCGCTCAAGGAGATGCAGGACAAGATGAAGGATGACCGCGGAGCAGCCCAGAAGGTCCTGCTGGAACAGGCAGTGGAGCTGGACCTGCAGCAAGTCAAGAAGACTTTCGAGACCGCCGAGACCGACGTCGAGCTATGGAAGATGCTTCACGAGCAAGTCTTGTCCCGCGTAACGAAACTCCGCCTGGAAGAGCCTGCTCCAACACGCCCATCAAAGAACCGCAAGTCCAGAGCCGAGAGAGACACCACGCCACAATGGCCAGGCGACGTCTCCGACGAACCCGTCATCACCCGCACCCTGCCCCAACACCTGGTCGAATGCCAACGCCAACTCTTCACCACCTTCCCATCCTCCGAGCTCCACCTCTCCCTGCTCCCCTACCTCAAATCCCTCGGCCCCACAACCTTCGCCCTCGCAGCCTCCACGAAGCTGTACAACCAGCACATGCGCTCTCTCGTCAAGCAGGGCAATCTGCCACAGATCAGGAGCACGCTCGAGGAGATGGACAAGGAAGTGTACGAGTTTGACGACAAGACGAAAGATCTTTTGGAGGCGATCAAGAAGCGAGGACATCAGTACAGGCATGGTTCGAATGGTGACGGGTTGCGCGCGCTTGCTGGTGGTGAGAGGTACAGGAAGGTATTGAGGTCTACTATGTTCTGGAGTCATAACATTGAGAATAGGATGCAGGAGCAGGCGTTGAGGTAGGCTAAGCTGAAGGAGGAAGATGTTGCGTTGTAGGCGGTTCTGTATTATTAGAGAGGCAGGTAGCAAGGCAGCGGTGATATAGCACCGCCATGTATGTACGAATACTAGATGTTGATGTGAAGGTCTTGCACACCTTGGAAGTTATACAACCAAGACGATTCCTCTCCTAGGCGTACACATGGTCTCAATATCCCTAATAATCTACTATTAATGCATGCCCGTACTAATGCATCATTTCATAATTATCACGTGCCACCGCACCCCCCTCGCGTTCCACTTTACCCTCCCTACGCGTCACCCTCCCACTTCCCCAAACCACCACCACCAACCAACAACAACAATGTCCTCAACCACATCCACAATCCACCGCACCCTCAACCTCATAGTACCCACCTCAACCACCCTCCCACCCACATTAATCGACCTCGCAACAACCCTCCTCGCGCAATCCCGCGCCAAAGTCCCCTCTCTCAAACCCGACGAAGAAATCGCCCGCCCCTTCGCCTGCTGCCACATTGCCTGCGAGCGCCTAAAAAACCGGCTAGCGCTTGAGATTGGCAAAGTCGGGCCGCCGTGTGGGCCGAGGATTTATAAGAGGTTGTATGGGTTTTTGGAGGCGAGTTTGAGGGAGGAGCCGAGTACGCCGAGGGCGAGGAGAGTGGGGGATGTTGGGGCTACGCCTGGGTCTGGGAGGGGTGGCGTGACTCCGAGGAGTGGGAGGCAGGGTGCTGCTTCTGCGGTGAGGGCTACGCCTGGGTCGTTGGGGAAGAGGAATAGAGCTGTGGCTGAGCTGGATAGTGGAGCGTCGGACCTACCTGCTTTTACGATGCCGTTGATTAGGCATGTTTGTGAGGCTTGCAAGCTGCCTCGAGCGGCTACACATGTCTATGCTGGTGTGGAATCGATCTATAGGGCACTGCAGACTACGGCGCAGAGGGCTGAGAGGGAGGGCGGGACACCGAGCAAGCGAAGACGGTCGAATGGTGGTGATATGGATATGGCCACGTCTGAATCAATGGCTGTGCCTACGGACGAGCAGGTTCCGGCTTTGGTAGCTGCGGTATACCTTATGACGGCACAAGGTCTGCGTGGACAAGCTGGTTCTCCAGCGACCAAACTACAGCAACGCAAAACACAGACAGCAATAGCAGCCTTCTTCACTGCACAAGAGAACCCTACTGTTACAACAAACCCAGATCAACTCCAACAAGACACCGAAACACACACCCAAGCCGCAGCCTCACAAGGCTGGACAGACATGGAATGGTACAAAACCCTCAGCTCAGCCAACGACACCAACACAGACGCTGCTACTGGCCACGACGAAGACAACGGCCCAGCCACGCCCCGAAGACAACCAGCGAAGACTCCATTACGCCGCAAAGAAAAGCACAGTCAGCGAAAGATTGGGGAAGAAGAAGAGAACCCGGCTGGCTTGCTGCCTGGCTTGGGCACTATGTTCCAGCCTGCTGTGGACTGGCTGAGCGAGGAGCGGCGGGCTGGGTTTGAGGCGTGGAAGGAAGATCTACTCGCGGATGTCGCGCTGGTTGAGCAGAGAGCTTGAGTTGCGTCGTCCTTGAGTTGTAGGATTTTGCTACGATCAAGACACATATAACGTCTGCGGTCGAGCGAACTCATACGCCTTCTGTTGGACTCCAAGTGACGGTCTCATTTTTCACATGAACAATGTGTGAGCGCGACGTGATATGCTATTCTGCAATCATCTAGGCTGACTTCTCAATTTTTCCGAACTTGGACTCCCTCCAATCCTTCCGCCTTTCGACCTGCAGCAGAACAACTGAGCTACGCCGAACACCTCTCTCACTGGTTCTGTGCAAATCAATGATTTCGGAGTTGCTTCAAAGCCGCAAACTTGCTGCCTTCTAGTGTTCATGCAGGGCTACGGGTATGCAAGCCAGCCGCACCTAGTTGCATCCATCCGTTCCGTATATAGCAACAACGTGATACGCGACCAGTCGTAGCTCGTTACCTCCGTACTGCGGGGCTCAGCCGCTCGATGATACAAAGCATTAACATCAACATGCCTGCGGATGGGTCAACGTCGTATGACGGCGTGGTTGCAGGGCAAAATGCCAAAGTGCACGCTGGGCACAATTACAACAATGTCACCAACAGTAGGCACCCAGCATAACATAGCTCGTGTGTGATACGGCGCGTTGCGATACTGACGCGCATTTCTAGATTACCAAAGCCCAGCTGCCATCAGCCCCGATCCACCTGTCTCGACTGTCACTCTGCCGCAGAAAGTAGAACTGGCGCCGATAGAGAGTCCGGTGCACAAACAATTCTGTGAAGCGGCTAGGGACGGTCAAGACACGATTAGGCTGGGATATCTCTTAGGGCGAGGCGCCAACGTGGATGCAAGAGACAGACTCGGTCTGACGGCACTATACTATGCTGCATTTCGAGGAGACTATGACAATGTGCAATACCTGAGAGAGCACGGGGCGGACCTGAATGTAGAGCATGATGTCTTTGGTACCTCGATTGCTGTCGCAGCGTTGAGAGGCCATACCGCAGTGGTCAAGACATTGTTACAACACAAAGCAGATCTCTTCAGGTATTTCCCACATCTGGGATCAGTGTTCCATTGCGCTTGCTTTGGCGGTAACACTGTCATCTTCAAATCTATTCTGGACGAATATAACCTTACAAGATATTGGAAAGTCCACCTGAAGGCACTCTACGCGTTATCGGCCGCGGACCTCAAGCCCTCTGGATTTGGCAGGCTTCTGAAAAATGAGCACTACTGCGAAGGTCTTCAGATCAAATGCTATCCCGTCTTCTTGGCAGCTGAACGCTGCCATTTTGACATCCTTCAACTGTGTTGGTCCAAATACAGCCTTGAGTACTTCTCGCGCAATTGCTGGAACTTTGCAGACGAGGGAAGGGTCGGTCGCAAAGAAAGGCCCCAAAGCCGAATCAAAGCATCATACGCCTCCATGGAGTCTCGATCCGGACTTTCAAATGCCTCTAAGGCATCAACATCCAGTGCCTGGTCATTCCTTGGATTTGCTGCAATGGCTAGGGAAAGCCCTCGATGTACTCTCTTGATGTGGGCAGCAGCATCCCTGAACCTTCCATTGATCGATCACCTTCTCAAAGCCGGTGCCTACGCGAATACCGTGGACGAGACAGGGCAAAATGCTTTACACTATGCTGCTGCGCCGTTTCCAGATGCTACATTCAGCGATGTCAAAGAGTGCGTTCGACTGCTCCTGGCAGATCAGGCGTCAACAGGCGTTGCGAGCATCCAGATCGCACAAAACCCGCCACCCACAAGATCTGTCAAATTACCGTTGGACCTTGTGGTTAGTGCTGAACATTCGGCGTTAGATCCACGAACA
>Ga0265797_10007025_pt1 | contig 15601 bp, 16 predicted proteins | sample P2T30metagenome_FD_192433 | JGI IMG/M metagenome (GOLD analysis project Ga0265797, IMG submission 192433) | Plant litter microbial communities from East Loma Ridge, Irvine, California - P2 T30 | ecosystem: Environmental > Terrestrial > Plant litter > Unclassified | place: USA: California... | reverse complement strand
GTGGCCGCCGTCGTCGTGGGCGTCGCAGGTGCCGGGGTCGCGATCGGTCCCGTGCTCGCGGCTGGTGGGGCGGCACTGGTCGGCGGCGCGGTGTCCATGGCCCTCGGCGAGTACGTCTCGGTGAGCGGTGCCCGGGACGCCCAGCGGACCGGGCAGACCGCCGCCGCCGCTCGACGCGCGGCGGCCGCCCAGCAGCACGACGACGTCGCCGCCGCCTACCGGTCGCTCGGGGTGTCCGCGTCCGTCGCGTCGTCGGTCGCTGACGAGCTCGCGCGCCCCGAGGTCCGTGACGCCTGGGTCGCCGCAGAGGAGCGTGCGGCGGCCGAGGAGGTCGTCAGCCCGTGGCGTGCTGCCTGGGTGTCCGCGGCGACGTTCCTCGTCGGAGGCCTCCTGCCGTTCGTGGCGACCGTCCTCGCCCCGCCGTCGAGCCGCATCGCCGTCGTCGTCGTCGCCGTGCTGCTCGCCCTGGCCGCGACCGGCATCACCGGAGCGGTGCTCGGCGGCGCACGCCGTGGCCGTGCAGCCACCCGCGTGGTCGTCGGTGGGGCACTCGCCCTGGCCGCGACGTGGATCGCCGGGATGCTGCTCGGGGCGCACGCCCTCTAGGGTCAGCGGCCCACGCGCGCTCGAGCCGTGATCTCCTGCACCACGGCGGTCTTGGCGTCCGCGTAGTCGTTCATGTCGTCCCACTGCCGGCGGAACAGCTCGCGCTTGGTGGCCTCGTAGAGCGCCCGGTCGTCGGGGTCGGAGCGGAGCCGGTCGCGGAACAGCCGGTACCGCTCGACCGCCGGAGCATGGTGCTCGTAGACGTGCACGTGGACGGAGCGCTCCGGTGTGCGGACCAGTCGATGGCCGGGCTCGCGGACGCGCAGCACGTACCCCGCCACCAGCAGCGGCTCGACGTGGTCCTCCTCGGCGGTGATGTCGTCCACCGTCACCAGGACGTCGATGATCGGCTTCGCCGCGAGCCCGGGCACGGCCGTGGAACCGATGTGCTCGATCCCGACGGTCGCTCCGCCCGCGCCGAGTGCCCGCCGGATCCGGTCCCGGTGCTCGGCGAACACCGTGGGCCAGCGCTCGTCGTACGGGTGCAGGTCGACGTGGACCGCTTCGGGCCCGCCGACGATCTCGATCGTCGTCACGTCCGGGCGGCGGCGGTCGTCGCTGTGCTCCATGCCGTCATCCTCGCAGGCGCTCCGGTGCTGCCCGGCGGAAGCGGTCGAGGTCCTCGGACGTCGGCGGGTCGGCGCCCGGCCGGGAGACCGTCAACGCGGCCGCCGCGACGGCGTGGTGCAGTGCCGCACGCCACGTCGGCACGTGCCGGGGTCGGCGACCGAGGGCGTCCTGGCGCCAGAGGAAGGAGAGGAACGCCGCACAGAAGGCGTCGCCGGCGCCGATGGTGTCCGCGACCCGTACCCGCCGTGCCGGAGCGTGCTCGGTGTGCCCGTCCACGAAGAGCGTCGCGCCCTCCTGTCCACGTGTCAGGACGACGGCGCGTCCGCTCGTGCTCCACGCCGCGGCGACCTCGGCCGGTTCGACGGACGGGTACAACCAGGCGAGGTCCTCGTCCGATGCCTTCACGAGGTCGCTCGCGGCCACGAACGCCTCCACCCGGGCCACGGTGCGGGGAGCGTCGTCGACCGCAGCGGGGCGCATGTTGACGTCGTAGCTGACGAAGGACGCCTCCGGTGCTCGCTGGACGGTCTCCAGCACGGCGTCGGCTCCGGGGAGCAGCAGGGTGCCGAGACACCCCGTGTGCACGAGCGCGGGCGGACGGAGTGGGTCCAGGGTCGGGCGGACGTCCCAGTCCACGTCGAAGGCGTAGGTCGCTGCCCCGTCGGCGTCGAGCACGGCGTGCGCGACGTGGCTCGGGCACGACGGGGACCGGTGGACCTCGTCGATGGTGACCCCCGCCGTCTTGAGTGGAGCGCGGAGTGCCCGCCCGTCGTCGTCGGGGCCGATGTGGGTGGCGAGGACGACCGGGTGCCCCAGGCGGGCGAGGCCGAGCGCGACGTTCGCTGCCGCGCCGCCGGGGTGCCGGCTCGTGGTGCCGTCCGCACGGTGCACGGCATCGACGAGCGTCTCGCCGATGACCAGCGCGCGCCCGGACCGGGCGTCGGCAGCAGGGGCGGTCATCCGGGGACCGGCGTCTGGTCGATGCGGGCTGACGACTCGAGGTGTCCGACGACGCTGCCGCCGACGGCAAGCAGGGTCAAGGACAGAGTGGCGGCACTCGGCGGCAGGAGTGCCGTGAGCACCGTCGCACCGTCGCCGGCGACGACCTCGACCGAACCGTTGTCGAAGTACAGCTCGACGCTGCTGGTGTCCCCGGAGAGCGGCACCCGCGTCGTGGACGGGAACGGTGACCCCGCGCCGTACCCGCCGACCACTCGGCGGTCGAGGACGAGCTCGCGGTCACGGAGCGACCAGGACAGCGTGCACCCGGGGCCGTCGACGAGCAGGTCGCCGGAGGTCTGTCCACGCTCGAGCCGCAGGCGGAGGCCGACGGGGTCGCCGTCGGGGCTCGTGATGCGGACGGCCGAGCCGGCCAGGAGCTCGAGTGGCCGGGACGTCGGCGGCGCGAGGGGGACAGCGATCTCGACGGCCACGTGCTGCACCAGACGGGGTCGTCCATCGACCGTCCGGAGGGCCAGTTCCCGGGGCAGCGTCATCGCACCGCGCCACCCGTGGTCCGGGAGGACGTGCGCGTACTGCCAGTTCGACATCCAGGCGACCATGACGCGTCGACCCTCGAGCGCGTCGGTGAACGTGACGCCGGCGTAGCAGTCACGTCCCTGGTCGACCCACTCGGGCTCGGCGTCCGCGGTGTAGGTCTCGCCGTCGAAGTCACCGATGAACGCGACCATGCCCGAACCGCCCGCCGGGTGTCCGTCACCGACGCTCAGCAGCAGGACCCACCGGACGTCCCCGCTGTCGGGGTCGGTCAGCGGGAACAGGTCGGGACACTCCCAGATCCCGTCGACCGCGATGACCGGGGCGAACCGGCTGAGCGGGTGCCACTCGACCAGGTCGTCCGACCCGTAGACCACCACCGCCCGCTCCACCGCTTCGACGGCGACCATCACCCACCGCTCGTCGACGCCGTCGGACCACCGGAAGACATGTGGGTCGCGGAAGTCCGTGGACCCGCGGTCGAGCACCGGACCGCCCGCACGCTTGGACCACGTCCGACCCCCGTCGGCACTGGTGGCGAGCGCCTGCGCCTGGGACCCGGCGCGGTCCGAACTCGCTGTGCCGACGCTGGTGTAGACCGCCACGAGGTCGCCGGCCCGCGGTGCGTCGTGCCGGTCCGACGGCCGTGCGACGACGACGCTGCCGGAGAACACGTCCTCGTCGGCGTCGTGCAGGATCGCCACGGGTTCCTCGTGCCAGGTGCGCAGGTCGACCGACCAGGCGTGTCCCCAGGACATGCTGCCCCAGTCGGTGCCGTGGGGGTTGTGCTGGAAGAAGAGGTGCCACCGGCCCCCGTGGACGACGAGTCCGTTCGGGTCGTTCATCCACCCCTGCCGCGGCGTGAAGTGCTGCCGCGGCCGGAGCAGGTCACCGTTCACGGCCTGGACCGTGCTCATCGGGGCTGTCGTGCGCGGGCGTCCGGGAACGCCGGGAACGGAGCGGTGTCCCCGGTCTGGTACCAGTACGCGGTCGAGCAGACGTCGTCGTTGCGCTCGAAGAGGCCGCCGTCCCATGCACCGATCTGCTGCAGCGTGACGCGGAGCGCCGAGTCGAACAGGATCGGGTCCGGCAGGTGCCAGCGGTACATGCCGTGGCTCGGTGCCATGGCCGTCGCGAACGGCGACGCGGCGGTGGTGTCGGCGGTGGTGCGCTGCGGGTAGCCGAAGTAGGGGGCGCTGTACGTGATCGGCTGCGGTTCCGGGCTGGCACGGAGGGCGTCCTGGAACGCCCACGCACCACCCGCGTAGTCCTCGAGCCCGGTGCTGCACTGGGTCGGGTGGGTGGTGTCGTCGTCCAGGAAGAACTTCACCTCGCCCTCCCCCCACCAGTACCGTTCGAGCGACGTCAGGCCGATGAAGGTGCCGAGGTACCGACCGGTGCCGGTCACGCCGTCGAGGACGACGTGGTCGTTGCCGTGGCCGGCGGTGGCGTTGCTCCGTCGCCACTGTGCGTGGAAGGACCCGACGTTGTCCGCGATGTCGTCGCCGACGGTGTAGTCGACCTGGAAGAACACGGCGTCGACGTCGTCGGGGTGGTCGCTGTCGATGACGATCCGGGCGTGCTTCCGGAACGGCATCGCGAAGTAGGAGTTCATCCCACCGGTGGGTGCCACCGTGATCGGGATCGACGTGACGAGTGCGCGCTCGGCGAACCCGTTGCAGAAGAAGTCGCCGACGGGCACCTCGACCGCGGGGCTCTCGGAGCCGTCCCAGTACATGCGGAGCACGAGGTTGCGGAGGACGAACGGGTTCGTCTCCGTGGTGTCGGGGACCGTCAGCCAGATGTGCCGGATGACACCGGGCCCGTCGATGTCGGCGAGGACGAGACGCCCTCCTGCGGGTAGTGCCGAGAACGCTCGGCCCTTGCGTCCGGGGCCGAGGTCCGATGCGGTCCGCGCGGCCCCGCCGGGCGAACCGTCGGGGTTCTCGGCGTTGATGGAGCGGCTCCTGACACCGGTGGGCAGGACGGCGAGCTGGTCGAGTTCGTGGATCATGGTGTCGCTTTCGGGCTACTTGACCGCGCCGGCAGTGATGCCGCGGGTGAGGGTGCGTTGGAAGAAGAGGAAGAACAGCAACGTCGGCAGGAGGGACAGCAGGGATCCGGCGTTGAGTTCGGTGATGTCGGTCGAGAGCTGGCCCCGGAGGGTCGACAGCGCGATCGGCACGGTCTGGTTCGCCGGGTCGGTGAGCATCACCACGGGGATGTAGAACTCGTTCCACGTCCAGATGAAGAAGAAGATCAGCAGCACCGACAGGGTGGGCCGCATCACGGGGAACACCACCTGCCAGAGCACCTGCCAGCGGTTGGCGCCGTCCAGTCGTGCCGCCTCGAGGAGGGACGGCGGGAAGGTGCCGAACACGCTGCCGAGGAGGTAGGTCCCGAAGGCGGCCTGCAACACCGCGAAGATGATGACGACGGACCAGATGGAGTCCCGGAGGCCGAGGGCCTGTGCGCCGTGGAAGAGCGGGTAGATGATCGCTTCCTGCGGGAGCATCGTCGCGAACAGCAGGACGCCGGTGACGAGCGTCGCCCCGCGGATCTTGCCGACACCGATCGCGTACGAGGCGAGGAGGGAGATCAGCACGCCGATCACGGCGACCAGCAGCGAGATGGCGACCGAGTTCCAGAGCGCGAGCGGGAAGTCCACGTCCCGGAGGTACCGGCCGAACGCCGAGAGCGTCAGCTGGTCGGGGACCGAGAACGGTCCGTTCGCCGCGTAGTCGGACTGCGTGCGGAAGGCCGTGAGCACGAGGACCAGGAACGGCGAGGCCATGACGACCCCCGTGAGGATCGCGATGCCGAGCACGACCCACCGGACGGCACCGCGCTTGTGCGCCGGGCGGGGCTGTCGTGGTGCCGGGGACGTCTGTTCGGCGGGTGGACGGGTCTCGATGAGTGTGACCACGGTGTCAGTCCTCCAGGTTCCGGACGCTGCGGCGCTGCCACCAGAGCAGGACCGCGGCGATGATGAAGATGATGACGGTCAGGACGGTCGACAGGGCCGACCCGTACCCGACGCGGGAGAGCTGGAAGAAGTTGAGGTACGAGTAGTACGAGGGCACGTACGTCGAGCTCTCCGGCCCACCGTTGGTGAGGATCAGGACCGGCGCGAACACCTTGAGCGCCCCCACGGTCGCCGTGAGGACGACGATGAACACCTCGGGCCGGATCTGCGGGATGCTGATCGCGCGGAAGCGGTGCCACCAGTTGGCGCCGTCCATCTCCGCTGCCTCGTGCAGTTCGGGATCCACACGTTGCAGGGCCGACATGAAGATGATGACCGGGTAGCCGATCTGTCCCCAGACGAGCATCAGCATGATCGAGAAGAGCGCCAGCTTCGGGTCGCCCAGCCAGTCGGGTCCGTTCTCGATGCCCACGGCACCGAGGATCGAGTTGATCGCGCCGCCCTGGGTGTTGAGGATCCAGCTCCAGACCACGCCGGCGACGGCGATCGGGACGATCTGGGGCAGGTAGTAGGTGGCACGGAGCACCGATGCTGCGCGCGGACCGAAGGTGCGACCGAGGTAGTCGAACAGGACCGCTGCGAGGACCAGGCCGATGACGGTCGGGACCACGACGATCGCGACGATCATGAACGCCGTGTTCCGGAACGACTCCCAGAAGAGGTCGTCGTGGAGCAGGTCGGTGTAGTTGCCCAGTCCGTACCAGGACATCGGGGCCAGACCGCCCTTCCACTGGAAGAAGCTGGTGTAGACGTTGACGGCGAACGGCACGAGCACGACGGCGGTGAACCCGACGATGATCGGGGTGAGGTACCACCAGTAGGAGACGCCGCGGAACGGCCGTCCACGGGTGGGCGTCACACGGTCGGCGGCGGCGCGGGAGGCGGAGCCACGACTGCGGAGCGAGGTGTCTGAGGTCATCTTTGTCCTTCGATGCGAACGGGGAGGTGCGCGGCCTGACGGTCGTGCGGGGTGGGGCGGGCACCGACGCGGTACCCACCCCGTGAGCAGGGACGGCTAGCCGTCGACCTGCTTCTTGCCCTTGCTGTAGAACGCCTGCAGTTCCTTCGTGAACTCGTCGGCGGTCTTGGTCTTGTTGACCATCGCCTGCATGCCGGACTGCTGGAAGTCGAGCAGCCCGGGGACCGGGTAGTCCGGGAAGAACGAGATCTGGTCCTTGTCGACGACGTCGGCGAACTGCTGCGTGAGCGCCTTGGTCTGCGGGTCGCTGATGACCGAGGGGTCACCGGCGAGGGGCAGCCCCGCGCGCTTGCCGATGGCGTTCTGCACCTGGGAGCTCAGCGTCGTGTTGATCCAGTCGTAGGCGAGTTCCTTGTTGCCAGACTTCGTCGGCACGGCCCAGAGGTGACCGGAGGAGCCGGCGTTGAGGCTCGCGCCGGGGAGGGTGAACGTGCCCCAGTCGAACTTCGCGTCCGCCTTGAAGCGGTTGAACGCGGCGGAGTCCTCGACGATCAGCGGGCTCTTGCCGGACAGCCAGGTGGCGTCCATCTGGTCTCCGGTGACGCCCGCGAGCTTGCTCCCGAGGTACCCCTTGTCGATCCACTGCTGGAACTGTTCCGTGCCCCCGGCGAAGGCCCCCGAGTCCAGGGACGGGCTGCCCTTGAGGAACATGTAGTTGTCGATGAGCTTCCGGTCGGCCTTCGCCGAGACGAGGCTGTACCAGGTCCAGAGCGCGCCGAACGCGTTCGCGCCGCTCGCGACCGGGGTCGTGCCCTGGTCCTTGAACGTCTGCATGTCCCGCTCGAGCTCGTCCATCGTCGTCGGGGCCTCGGTGATGCCGGCCTTCGCGAAGGCGTCCTTGTTGTAGAACCAGACGATCACCTCGCCGATGTTCGGGACGCCGTACCAGCTGCCCGAACCGGCGTTGCCGTTCCGGTCGTACCGCGCAAGTGACGACATCGCGCCCTTGACCTTCTCGTCCCAGCCGTACTTCTGCACCTGCGGGTCCAGGTTCTCGATCAGGCCCTGCGAGGCCAGCTGTCCGGCATCCGCGTTGCCCTTGTTCACCTCGACGACGTCGGGGACCTTGTTGCCCGTGAGGAGCAGCTTGGCGTTCTTCTGCATGTTGTCGAAGCTGGTCGACACGAGCTTCACGTCCACGTCCGGGTGCTTCTCCTTGAACGTGGTGACGGCGTCCCGCCACGACTGGTACTGCGCAGAGTCCTTGGCCTCGTACTGCCAGATCGTGAAGGTCTTGCCGTCGCTGCTGTCGCCGCCGGACGAGGCGCAGCCGACGAGACCGACCCCGACGAGAGCCGTGGCGACGATCCCGGCGAGCAGGCGCCGAGCTGTTCGGGTGGTGCGCATGGTGGTGCTCCGTTCACTTCGTTGTGGTGGATGGCGCGCGACTGCACGGGGACGCAGGCGCGACGGACCAGACCGGCGGCGTGGGCAGCCGGCTGGGGGACGGGGAGGACAGGGGACCGCTACGAGCGCGCGGTCCGGGCTCCGGAGATGACGGTGACGTCCGCTGGTGGACCGACGGAGCCGCGCTCGACCAGCTCGCACGTCTGACGGTGGTGCGTGGGGTCGGCGGTGTCGCCGTCGATCCGTTCGATGGCGCGCCGTGCCGCCCACTCCCCCATCGCACGGTGCGGGAGCTGCACGGTGGTCAGGCCGGGGTCGAGCGCGTCGGCGACGTAGTGCTGGTTGTCGAAGCCGACCACCGACAGGGCGTCGGGGATGCCGATGCCGAGCCGTTGCGCGACCTGGTAGAAGCCGAACGCGAGCTGGTCCCCGAAGCAGAACACCGCGGTCGGACGGTCGGTCCTGCCCAGCAGCTCCGCGGCGACGGGTCGCGCGGCCGCGGTCGTGCTGTCGGATGCGGCGACGACCAGACGCTCGTCGAACGGCAGGCCCGCGGCGTGGAGGGCGTCGAGGTACCCCTGGAACCGCTGGTGTGCCGCGGGCACGTCCTCGGCGACACCGCAGTACGCGATCCGCCGGTGACCGGCGTCGATCAGGTGCCGGACAGCGCCCTCCGCACCCCCGCGCTCGTCCGGGACGACCCAGTCGGCCCGGGACCCCGGGTCGGACGGCAGCCCGTCGAGGACGATGAGCGGGATCCGGTCCGGCACGACCGGGAGGTCGACCGCGCGGTGCCAGGCGGCGGCGTAGACGAGCGCGTCGACGTTGCGCTGCACCAGGCTGCGGACGGCCACGCGCTCCTGACCCGCGTCGCCGTCGGTGTCGATGAGCAGCAGCAGGAAGCTCTCCGACTGTGCGACACGTTCCGCGCCGCCCAGCATCGAGCTGGCGAACGGGGCACTCGCCACCTGGTCCGAGAGCAATCCGATCGTGTGGGTCCGTCGCGTCCGGAGGCCTCGTGCCATGAGGTCCGGTACGTACCCGAGCTCGTCGGCGACCTGCCGGACGTGGGCGCTGAGCGCGGGCCGGATGCGCCCCTCGTCGAGCCCGTTGAGCACGAGCGAGACCGTGGAGGCGGACACTCCGGCTTTCGCAGCAACGTCGCGCAGGGTCAGCATGAGGCCTCCTTCCGGTGATCGACGCTCGGTGTCAATCGGTTGACGTGGACGTTATGGCGTCAAGAACGTTGACACCAGAGCGTTACCGGACCGTGATGTTGCAGGCCGTCCCGCCCCGGATCAGTGTCGCGTGACGACCTCGCGACCGAGCTCGGAGTCGAGCAGCATCGCCATCGCGGCGGTCACCAGGACGTCGCCCTGGGCACGCGCGATGCGACCGGACGCGACGAGCGCCGCGATCCCCTGCATGGTCGCTCCGAAGAGCAGCTTGAACGTGTCCCGCGCCCCGTCCGCCATGGTGGGCCCGGACGGGCCCATGACGTCGTCGAGCGCGCCGAACAAGCGGCCGGCGGCCTCCTGCACGGCCCCGGGTCGCGCACCGGTCTTGGCGGCGAACATCAGTTCCATCAGCGCGGCGTCCTCGATCGCGAAGTCGACGTAGGCCTGTGCGACGCGGTCGAAGCCGACACGAGCGGACTCGGCGCCGTCGACGGCAGACCGCACCGCTCGCGTCAACCGGTCGAACCCCTGCTCGGCGAGCGCGTCGAGCAGCGCCTGCCGGTCGATGAAGTGGCTCCGCGGGGCGCCGTGACTGACACCGGCCTGGCGGGCGAGTTCCCGGAGCGACAGACCGTCGGACCCGACGGTACGGAGCATGCCCTCGGCCTGTTCGAGCAGGACGGCCCGCAGGTTCCCGTGGTGGAACGGCCGCGTCGTCATGGGCTCAGCCTACGAGGATGTAGGCATTGACTCCTTTCTAGACAGTGACTACTTTGAGGACGAGGCTGACACCGGCACTTCTCCGCACGATCGACGACAGGACCACCCATGGACCAGCAGAAGACCTTCCTGGTGTTCGGGGCCACCGGACAGACCGGACAGCACTTCCTCCGGCTCGCACTGGAGCAGGGCCATCGGGTCCGCGCCCTCGCCAGGACCCCCGCGAAGCTCACCCGGACACATCCCGACCTCGAGGTCGTCGCCGGGTCCGTCACCGGCGGCCTCGACCTCGATGCGCTCCTCGACGGGACCGACGCGGTCGTGGCGATGCTCGGCGACGTCGTGGCGCAGCGCGACCGGCAGGTCAACACGGAGTTCGTCCGCCGACTCGTCCCCGCGATGCGGCGCCAGGGCGTCTCCCGCTTCCTCTACCAGGCGGGCGGACTGAGCGCCCCTCCCGGCGAGCGGCTCCCTCCCGTGCTCCGGGCGGTCCGCGCCACGATCGCGCGCGGGTACATCGGGCAGCACGAGGACAACGAGGCGGTCATGCGACATCTCAGCACCGAGGCCGACGACCTGGAGTGGATGGTGCACCGCGCCGGCATCGGGTCCGACGGTCCGTCGAAGGGCACGCTCCACCGGTCCGGCAAGCGGATGAGCATCGGCACGTTCGCCGACTGCGCTGACTACACGCTGCGGACGGTGTTCGACGACTCCGCCGTCCACACCTGCGACCCGAGCAGCTACCACTCGGCGAGCGCCACCTGACCCGTTGCGGCCGTTGCGGGCAACCGCACGGTTCCGACCAACTGGTCGTCCGGGGTGGAGGATGATCCGGGCACCCCGATCCGCCCGGAGGAACAGCGATGCGCGTCGTGGTCTCCGTCCTGATGATCGTCGTGGCGACAGCGCTCACGCTGGGTGCCGCACTGCTGGTCGTGTTCGGCTTCGCGGACGCCGACCGGACGCTCCGGATCGGTTCGGCGACCGCCGCGCCGTTCCTCGTGATGGGTCCGGTCGCCATCGGTGGACTCGCGGGGTACTGGGACCACCGAGCCTCACCGGAGAGCCGGCGCTTCCTGGGGTGGTGGTTCGCCGGGGTGGCTGCGATCGACGTCGTCGCAGCGGTGTTCATCGTGCTCGCGGCGGTGTCCGCTCGGGCGCCCGTCTGGGTCCCGACGCTGCTCGTCGTCGGCGGGGCGGCCAGCTCGTCCTGCAGTTCCAGCTCGCCTTCTTCGGACTGCTCTCCACCGGGCTCACGTTCCAGTTCGTGTCCTCGGCGCTCCGCGGGACGGTCAGTTCCCTCGTCTTCCTCGCGGGACTGGTCCTCGTCCTCGTCGTCCTGGTGCCGCTGACCGTGCGACGGATCCGCCGCGCACGCCGGTACTCGCAGCGGCACGGACACCCCGCGGACAGCCGCACCGTCGTCTCCGACTGACGACGGACGGCCGCAGAACCGGTCGACGCCAGCATCCCGACCCGCGGACCCGGACCTGGGCCCAGGCCCGGGCCCGGGCCCGGGCCATTGCTCAGAAGACCGCGATCGGATTCACCGGGACGCCCGTGAGGCCGCTGATCCGGGGCGGTGCGACCACGAGCATGAACGCCGTGCGGCCGACCTCGGCACAGACCGTGGCGAGCTCCTCGACCGCGACGCCGTCGACGAGCGTCATGCCGAGCCGTGCGAGTCCGACCATGTGGAGCGGCATCGGCACGTCCGAGTCGAGCGGCGGGAAGCTGTCGCCGACGTCACCAGCCCAGACCGACACGTCGTGGTCGTGCAACCACCGGACGGCGTCGACCGTGACACCGGGGCCCTGCTCGTCCGCGTCCCACCGGAACGTCCAACCCGTCCGGACGACGAGCGCGTCCCCCGGTTCGACCTGGACGCCACCGCGGGCCTCCGCCACGTCGAGGTCGTCGGCGGTGATCGGATGCGCTGACGGCAGCCGTCCACCGGGAGCCAGGTCGAGCAGCACGCCACGGGTGACGATTCCCGCGGCGAAGGCCGAGGTGGAGCCGTGGGTGACGATCCCGCCCGTCACGGCGTCGCCGAGTGGGACCGCCGGGAAGACGACACCGTCGATCGGCATGTGGACCAGGGCGTCGATGTGGGTCAGAGCTGGGTGGTGCGGCGTCACGGTGATCACCTCCGCCATGCCCATCGGCGGCGTCCCGGTGTGCAGGAGCGCCTGCTGTACCGGGGGAGACGGGGGCGACGGGGGCGCGAACGGCCCGCCGAGCATCGATGCGGGATCCGTCGGCAGGGCGAGCGAGACCCACCGTCCGACCTGGACTGCCGAGGCTGCGCGAGCACGAGCGGCATCGTCAACGAGGTTGAGGGCGCCGAGCTCGTCGGCGTCGCCCCATCGTCCGCGGTTGTCGGGGAGCTGCGTGGATGTCATCGGCGTCGTCCTGTCGATTCGTGGTCCTGGTGGACTTCGGGCATGCTCCGGAGGAGGACTCGGGAAGCAGGTTCCTGCAGGGTACGGCAAGAAGCAGGTTCCTGCTTGTGAACGATCGACAGGAAGATGGGCATCGATGGACGCGGACACCCATGACGGGCTCGACCTGGTGCTGGGATGGAACGCTGTGAAGGTCGGACGGATCATCGGCACCCGGATCACCACGGGCCTCGCGGACCACGGCATCGGCCTCGTGCAGTTCGGCGTGCTCTCCTGCCTGGCCCACGGCGCCGCGCTGACCTCCGCCGAGATCGCACGGGCGGTCTTCGTCCGACCCCAGAGCATGGCGCAGGTCCTGGACGGCATGGAGGAGCAGGGGCTGATCCGGCGTGCGGCCGCCCGTTCGAAGGGGCGCAGGAACCCGGTGCAGCTCACCGTCGACGGCGAACACACGCTCGAGACGGCACTCGCGATCGCACTCGCGAGCAACGACCTGACGAGCCTCGGGCTCGACCGGACCGAGAGCGGACGACTCAACGAGCTCCTGCTCACCGTCATCCGGGCCGCCGAGGAGCCCCCCGAGCAGCACGCCCACCGCGCCGTCAGCTGACCCGTGTCACGCCCGCCCGAGGAACGGGTCGACGACCGCCCACGTCGCTTCGGGCGCCTCGAGGTGCGGCAGGTGTCCAGCGGCCGGGACCTCGGCGAACTCGGCTCCCGGGACGGCAGCGGCGACGGCGCGCGCGTACGCGGGCGTGACCACGCGGTCACTCGCCCCCGACACCACGAGGGTCGGCACCCCGATGCCGCCGAGCCGACCGAGCAGTGTCGGGTCGCTCATCCCCCGGCCGGCGACGACCGCCATCGTGGCGCCGTTCGACCGCTGCACGGCGCGCTGCTCGTCCGTCAGGTTCGCGGGGTCCCGGTACCCGCGCTCGGGGTCGTGCCACGCGACCTCGGCGAGTCCGCGGGCGTCGAGCGCGAAGAAGTCGGCGATCGGCTCACCCTCGACGACCGCCCCGACGCCGTCGATGTCGACCACGGCGCCGACCACGCCCACGTACCGGTCGTCAGCGGAGGCCTGCACTGCCATCTCGAGCGCGACCCAGCCACCGATCGAGGACCCGATCAGCACCGCGTCCTGCACGCCGTCGGCGAGGAGCCGGTCGAGGTAGGCCGTGGCGAGGGCGGCGACGGAGTCGATGTCCTCGGGCCGGGAGGTGCCGTCCCAGCCCGGGTGGGTCGGCGCGAGCACGTGGAACGCCGGCGCGAGGTGGCCGACGATCGGCGCGACGGTCTGCGGGCCACCACCACCGTGCAGCACGAGTGCGACGCGGGCGGTGGGCTCGCCGGCCTGGAGGACCCGCAGGTCGTCGGGGAGGGAGATGGTCATGGTGGTCATCCTATCTCAACATGTTTATGTACGGGTGTTGATACGGTAGCACCGTGACGACGGACCTGGAGACACTCGGCCAGCTGGTGAAGCGGGCGCAGTACCGCAACCACCGGACGATGGACGCTGCCCTGCGCGACGTGGGGGTGTCGCTCGTGCAGTGGGACGCCCTGCGCGCCGTCGACCGGATGCCGTCCGCCTCCGGTCACGACCTGGCCGTGGCGACCTTCCAGAGCGACCAGGCCTTCGGCACGCTCGCCGCCCGACTGGTCGACCGCGGGCTCGTCACCCGGACGGCCGGTCGTGGTCGACGCATCGAGCACACCCTCACGGACGAGGGCCGCGCGGCGCTCACGGGTGGCCAAGCGGTGGCAGTCGAGGTGCTCGACGAGCTGTTCGCACCACTGTCGGAAGGCGACCGCGCGTCCCTCTCCCGTCTCCTCGAGACCCTCACAGCAAGCAGCTGACGCACCCGGCGCCATCCGGAGTTCAGACGCCGGTTCCCGTGATCACCCCCCGAACGGGGCACAGATGATGCATGATGTCCGGGGACGCGTCACCGAACCACCGTGCACCACCCAGCACTCCGAGCGCGTCCCACCAACCCCAACCCGCGCCGAGCCCATTCAGGGAGCCCGACATCTCCATGCCAAGCACGTGCACGCCCAAGCGCGGCACATCCCCCATGACCCTCACTGAACGGAAGACCCGATGAACCGTCGACACCGCGGCCTCCTCGTCGCCATCACCGCTGGCGCCCTCGTCCTCGGCGCCCCCACGGCCGCCTCTGCCGCAACCACGAGCGGCTGGTGGTGGGGCGGACACGGCCGCTGGCAGCCGCCGGTGACCGCACCCACCCCGACGCCCGCGCCGGCCCCGGTCGCCGACACCGGCTCCTCCGCGCCGGCTGCCTCGTTCGTCGAGGACTTCAACGACTACGCCGCCACCGGCCTGGTCGCCCAGACCTACAAGCAGGCCTGGCAGCCCTACCCGGACGGCACCTCGGGCATCTACGCCCCGAGCAAGACCGTCTCGGTGCACGACGGCGTCATGGACGTCCAGCTCGGCGGCGCCGGCACGGCCGGCACGTTCGGCACCTTCGCCAAGGCGTGGGGCCACGTCGGCGGCTCGTTCTCCGTCCGCGCCAAGGCGACGGGCGGCGACGGCAACGGCGCGGCCTTCATGCTGTGGCCGACCTCCGGCATCTGGTCGGACGGGGAGATCGACTTCCCCGAGGGCAACTTCGACGAGAGCCCGTCCGCGTACCACCACTCCATGACCCCGGGTCAGGAGTCGAACCGCGTCCAGCTCGGCACGGGCGTCTCGTGGCGTGACTGGCACACCTACAAGATCGACTGGGTCCCCGGCAAGTCCGTCACGTACAGCGTCGACGGCCGCGTCCTGGACACCATCACGCACGACGTGCCGTGGACCCCGCACCGCTTCATGTTCCAGACGGGCAACTGGGGCGACTCGGGCAACCTGCTCATCGACTGGGTCTCCACCACCGAGTGACCGGCTCCGGACCGGGGTGACCCCCGGTCCGGACCACACTCCAGCCCCACCACGGGGCAGACGGGAGGCACGGTGCCAGCTGGCACCGTGCCTCCCGTTCGTCGTCAGTCGCGCCCCGTCTCCGTGGGCGCGTCCCGGGGACCCGGACCGGACCGGAGCGCGCGCACCATGCTGCGGAGCAGCCGGAGGGCCTCGGCACGGTCGTCCGCCGTCAGGCCGTCGAGCATCCGGACCTCGACGGAGCGGACAGCAGCGGTCGCGGCGGTCAGGCGTGTCCTGCCGACGTCCGTGAGGCGCGTGGGCAGGGCCTTGCCGACGGGCGCCTCGGCGGCACGCGTCACGGAACCGTCCCGCTCGAGCGCCTGCAGCAGCACGTTCATCGACTGCCGGGTCACGAAGGCACCG
>Ga0265797_10007024_pt1 | contig 15604 bp, 13 predicted proteins | sample P2T30metagenome_FD_192433 | JGI IMG/M metagenome (GOLD analysis project Ga0265797, IMG submission 192433) | Plant litter microbial communities from East Loma Ridge, Irvine, California - P2 T30 | ecosystem: Environmental > Terrestrial > Plant litter > Unclassified | place: USA: California... | reverse complement strand
GATTGTGTGCTTGGCTGTAACTTGGATGACTGTAACGACTGTATGGTTGGTTCTGGTAGTGACTGTGTGATTCCCTTTGGTAGGGACCGGTTGGTAGATTTGAAGACAGACTTGGCACCTGAGCAGGCCGCATCAATAGGGGGCGAGGTCTTGGTAGGTGGGTAACGCGTGGCGGCGCGTGAGCTACGTGTCGACAACGTGCGGAAGGAAGACTGTGTGTGTTGTGATGATGTCAAATGTAGTGACTGTGTAGTTCCTTCTGGCAAGGAATGTGTGGTGTCTTCCGGTAGTGACTGTTTGACAGGTTTGAGGACAGACTTGCCACTTGAGCGTGCTGCATGAGCTGGTGGGGGAATGTCGGCAGGCAGGTGACGCATGGCGGCGCGCCCTCCACGTGTCGATGATGTGCGAAAGGAAGACAGGGTGCTTTGTTGTGATGTTAAATGTAGTGACTGTGTTGTTCGTTCTGGTAGTGACGGTGGGGCAGGCTTCTTCAGGATAGATGTGGCACCTGATCGGCCTGCAGGAGCGGGTTGGGAGAGGTTAGCAGGCGAGAGACGTGTGGCGGCACGCTCTTTCCGAGCCAAAAAGGTGCGGATAGAAGGTAGAGAGGAGGGCATGGAGGAGAAGGAAGACTTGGTGATGGAAGAAGGCATTGTGTTGATGGAAAAGCTTCAAATTGTTGGGAAACTGTGATGAAGCAGGCAGCAGAAGTGATGTCTGGAGAGAGAGAAGGAGAGACAGAGGGAAGAGGGCTTATATGAGGAAGAGCGACTTGGCACGCTAGGGTAGTGATGTCAACAACTTAGTGTGAAGGACAGAGTGGCAGCTTGTTAAGGCTAGGCAGCCAAGAGAGAAGGATAGAGAAGCAGTTCGTCGATTCCAGATGTCCAAGCAGCAATTGTGGTATGAATTCCAGCAAGCTCCATTCGTTTAGGCAGCACATTTGGCTCAGCGTTACACAGATGCCGTATAAGCCAACTTGTTCAATCCTTCGCATATCAGAATTTTGCCATATATGAAACAGAAGTGATCGTTCCTAGGTTACCAGATATACTGAAGTACTCATGCAAGCTATTGTAATCGAGTATAGAGTAGCGCATCCATGTTAATTCATTGATGCAGCCACAGTGGCAGCATTCACGCCACTTGCCCATTTGGGCTAACATGACAGTGACTGCCCATGTGCTCTCTACTGTATGCATCAAATAAGCCCATCTTTTCTCGCCCTTCATTTCCAAAATGAAGTGGCTAAGTAACTCCTACCACCATACCCGGGTCGTGTTCCTAAGGCTACACGTGATTTCCGTTTGGTGTGTCCATGCCGCTTCCAAACCCACTCTCAACAACACAACCACATGCCTCAAATCTCGAACCTTGCTGAAATCGACCGGCTAGTCAGCTGAACCTACTATGAAAACTGTACTTAGTCTTGAAAGCTTTCTCGGTCCCTCGGTCGCGGACTCAACTATCTAAGAATAGTCTTAAACCACGAAGCCGCTAGAGCCATACTAAATGTGTCGGCAAGTATTTGAAATACTATGAAGTCAGAAACCAAGCCGCGATTGCTAACTACAAGTATACTGAAGGTCTGAACGCCCTTGACATGACAAATCCGCCACGGTACCTCGACGCACTAGTGCCAGCATGAAACTACCGCCTCTATCCATAATGGCCGATGAGACTTCATAGTGAGAAGGCAACATAGTCGGCTCAAGGACGCTTGCTGCTATCTGACTGATCAAGGGCCTTCATGTGGTTCTTGACTGTATGGCACCCACATTGCACAATGATTTCCTCGCAAGATTCTGTTGCTCCCGTGCCTCTCAACTGTAATGATCTAGCTAACTTTTCTCGTTTTCTGAAAGATATTACCTCCAGCCATCAATTTATGCATTTGCATCTATACTACACTTCTATCGGTCTCTGAAAACCTCCAAACAAGTCACCATAACTTCTGTCTTTTGGTAGGCCACCTTGGATTCTATCCTCCACTCTTAGACGCATTTCAGAGAGCGACTTCTACCGGCGAACCCACGGCGTAAACCCGTTGCTTCAAGCAGCCATCCTACTCCCACTTGGTCTTCGAGCTCGTTCTCAATATGTTGCGCTCTTTATAGCGGCGGTTATAGTCGTTTGGGGTCGAAACAGTAAATACCGGATCCAGAGGTGAACACAAAACCGTGGAGAGAGACCGAATGCGCCTGCATTTTAATACATTCATGTTGAAGTGGACCGTCGAACTGTGGTTGAGCTTCAAGGCGGATTCCGGATACGTTGCAGGGTTTGACATAAAGATCTATTGTCACTGTTTGATAGGATCACCGATAGAGCCTCCGTCCCTTTCCGGCCTGTTCCGCGTCAGCGGCGTCCAGTCTTCCAACCCGATCCCAACCCTTAGCCAAGTTTGCGAATGCTAGGGGAGTGGTGCAACTACAAGGTATCGTAATTGTCCCAGAGGAAATCGCCGATGAAAGTTGATATGACATGAAATGCCGCCCAACCGCCCCATTGTTACTCCCGGATAGATGTCGACTGCCTGGGTAGGGACACGAAAAGAGCGAGAATAGGTTGCATCCACGCAGAGGGTATACAAGAGCCGCAGATTAAATTCAAGGAAGCCTAGATCTGCTCATCCAGTGTCGTCACTTCATCTTCGTCATCACATGGAGTGTCCTGTTCGCTTCGTTTGTCTTTCCGTGGTACATCGTTTGGATGAGGGTTCCCTTCGTGATGGCCGTCACCGCGCGCTTGACTCCAAAGTACCATAAAGATTAGGAAGCCAAGTAGAACTGCAATTACCGTTGGTGCAGCAGGATGGCGCATGTTGCTGGATTCCTTGTGACACTCTTTCTTGCATGTTGTCTTGTGGTAGGATGTCCAAATCTTGCGCTTACATAATCACAAGCTAGTCTTCTTAGGGGATAATGTTTTGGTCCAGGTGGGGCGGCAAGCAACAGCGCAACAAGCAGAAGTCAAGCAATACGTTTTAGTCAGCCTACCCTGAGCTCCAACGAATTCATAGCACGATTAGTTTGGCGCGTCATAATGGCTCAGAACGCGAAGATCTCTAGCCTCACTGATGAGCTGATAAGGTGTATGCTGAAAAGCGACCCGCAAGCCCACAAACACGCCAGAGAGGTCGCAGCGCGCAGCCTTCGAAGCCATCCGTATGCTCGGACCAATCAATTCGACATTACAGCCAGGTTTGCAGGCTTGGATGAGAAGTTCCGAGTCAAGAACCGGGATGACCTTGCCGATGCACTACAAACACGTTTGCGAAAGCTAGAAGGCTACAAGTACCAGCCAGATGTACTATCGTTGTTACTTCAACTAGCAGACCGGCCCCTTGAGAATACACAGGTAGAGGCATTGGAGCTGCTCAGACCAACTAGCCCGCCACAGCCGCTGACCTGGGCGGAGATATTACAAGAAGATCCATACAGTGATGAAGAGATCTGGAAGGACATCGACTATGGCGGAGACTCTTCAAGCGACGAAAAACCACCTAAAAGAAACGACAAGAGATCACGTAAATCACCCGCTGCATTCGATGCAGATGACGCCTACGATCCCGAGTCCTGTACCGTGTCAACGGACGAAACGCTTGTAGCTAAGCTAAAAGAGAACAAGTTTTGGAAGGTAGCCGAAGAAAATGAGACGCAAGTACACATTACAGAGATCCAGGCTGTACGCGAGACACTTTTTATGCTCGGCGGCTTACAGACAAGCCTGTATAAGACGAAAAGCTGGACCCAGAATAGCTCGCTCAGCGCAAACCACGTCATTCACAACGCTCCTTCTATCGCTATCACACACCTCTTATCTCAATTCGTCAATATCGGCACAAGACTAAATAGTCTGCGAGAGTGGGCGCTGCAAAAAGAGACGGCAAGTCAGTTTGTACCACGGTCACCACTTCACCAAACGTTCGTGGCCGCCGTACGGACACGACTGCTACAATTTGACCGTTCGTTATCTAAGCAGCAGCAACAATACTTGGAGCCTGAGAGTCCCGTGCCTGTTTCGCTACTGCAACTTCATAACGATGTCCGAGCCATGTCCATGCCCATCCTATCTCTCGACTCAATAAGAAAGCACGTTGAGCTTGATCAACATGTGCTGGAGGCTCTCTTCGAGCAGATTACTCTTGCACAAATGACTTTGGAAGATGGCCTTTTCAAATACACATCAGAAATATTCTTCGAGTGTCTTGGGACTTTTATCAAGCCAATACGACGGTGGATGGAAACCGGCGAGCTGGCTCCTGACGACGATACCCTCCCCCTCTTTGTAAACGATACACGTAGCGATGCAGCCTCTCTATGGCACGATCGCTATGTGTTTAGCCTTGGTGGCCGGAATCACTTATTATCACCATCCTTTCTGCGACCAGTCGCAGAGAAAATCTTCATCGCAGGCAAGAGTATTGTCTTCCTGAAAGAGCTGGGCATATATGACACGAGTTCGCTTGGGTCGGATTGCGAGCCAAATCTGAGACACGACGCAGTGTGTGGTGCATCCGATATGGTTCCTCTTTCACCTTTTCCGGAACTCTTCCAGACGGCATTTGAGAGATGGATTGCAAGCAAATATTCGATTGCTTCATCATTACTCCGCCAACACATCCTAGAAATCGATGGGCTGATGGATGTGCTGAAAGACTTTGAGGTTTTATATCTTGGCAAGAATGGGGCCATCTTTGAGGACTTTGCTACTGCGATTATTGAGCGAATGGAATCTGGACGGAGAGGATGGAACGATCGCTACGTCTTAACAGAGCTTGCGCGTGGAATCTTCAGCACGATTCTCGTTACTTCGACTGCTGAGAGAGTTGTTATTCGTGCCACGAAAGCAAAGGCTCGAGGGAACTCAGTCAAAGACTTGGCTGCCGTTTCCATTGACTATGCGGTACGTGTGTGGGAGACCTTCATTCCATCCATGCCATATTTTATTTGTTCTAACAAGCCTCTTAGGTTCCTTGGTCCATCCAGAATATTATCCAGCGCTCATCCATACCCGTTTATCAGGATATTTGCACTTTCCTCATGCAGATATACCGCGTCAAGCACGCACTGCAACGCGCTCGTGTTCGTCCATCACGAAAAGCCAAGCCCTTAGCCTTTTACGGATCATTGCATCGCCTCATGTGGTTCGCAGATGTACTGCGTTCTTACATCACCGGGACTGCCATCTATATTTCCACACAAGACATGAGCGCAGCCATGGAGAAGGCCGAGGATGTCGACGAAATGGCACAAATTCATGTTGAGTATATGAAGCGACTGCATCAACGAGCTCTTTTGTCAAAGGACTTGAGGCCAATATACAACGCCATTGTTGAGCTACTCGACCTGGGCGTTCTGTTTGCCCAGACTAAGGGCAGTGTTGGTCAGCAGGTTGACCGTGAGGTTGATAGACTCCTCCCTTTTATCGTAGCGGGTCTGCGAAGTGTTGGAAGAGCTGGGGCCGAGCCTATGTGGGAGCAGTTAGCAGATCGACTGGGTTGATTTTATATCCCCCAGTAGAGATTGGGGAAGACATAAAAGTTAATGAGCAGAGAATCCAGTACAGAAAGTTGGGGCAGCGCACGTGGCAGGAGTGGCGTTTCCGAATTCGAGCTAGCGTGCTTACATTGCGCCACCGCTAGTTGAAACTCCCGAAGCTGACGTCGAGCGCTCCTGGGATTCTTGTGACGCGGAAGATCTCCGCCATCGTCTTCGCCATCGCCGTTGCTACTCACTATGGCGCTTCCCAAGGGCATACGCTACTTGGCTGGCGCCACCTTCTGCATTATCTTATATCTGTTCGTGCAGATTCTCAAGGCCCCCAATTCCGAGACACCGATAGAGATTCCGAGCAAGCTTCCGACCAACAAGTTCGGCGATTGGGATCATGATCCTCAATTAGATGGTAAAGCTCCATGGCATCCGCGTGTACTTTAGATGTGCTAATGAAACGGATAGCCTCTGGAGAGCCTCCCGAGCCGCTCCGACGCATCGATGGTGACAACTACGCCCCGAACAACCCCTCGAGCGCACGCATCAACGCCACAATACTCAGTCTGGTGCGCAACGAGGAGCTTACGGATATGCTGCAGAGCATGCGCGATCTCGAGCGCACATGGAATCACAAGTTCAACTATCCATGGACCTTTTTCAATGATAAGCCCTTTACCGAAGAGTTCAAGAAGGCCACACGCGCAGCCACCAAGGCCGAGGTACGATACGAGCTAGTTCCTGCCGAACACTGGGATATACCGTCATGGATCAACATGGACCTGTACCGCGAGTCCGTTTCGTTACTCAAATCGCTAGACGTCCAATACATGGAGAAGCAGTCATATCATCAGATGTGTCGATGGAACAGCGGCATGTTCAGCGAGCACCCTGCACTCAAGGACATACAATACTATTGGAGGGTAGAACCAAATGTTCATTTTTTCTGTGACGTCGACTATGACGTGTTTGCATGGATGCAGGACCACAACAAAACGTATGGCTTTAACATCAACATCTACGACAACCCCGATAGTGTCGCGACGCTATGGCCAGAAACCAAAAAGTTTATAGAAGATAACCCGGGATACGTACATCCCAACAATGCGCGAGAGTGGCTAGAAGACGACCAACGTCGACCCGAGAACAACCAGAAAGCTCATGGCTACTCCACATGTCACTTCTGGTCAAATTTCGAGATAGGTGACCTTAGCTTCTGGCGAAGCAAGAAGTATCGCGATTACTTTGATCATCTCGACCGTGCCGGAGGCTTCTTCTATGAGCGTTGGGGCGATGCGCCAGTCCACAGTGTCGCGCTTGGGTTGTTCGAAGACAAGAGCAAGATACACTGGTTCCGCGACATTGGCTACCAACACATACCCTTCTTCAATTGCCCGAACAACCCAAAATGTTCTGGTTGTGTCAAAGGTCGATTTACGGACGGCGAGAAGTGGCTCAATAGGGAAGATTGTCGGCCGCTGTGGTTCAAGTACGTCGGGATGGATTAAGGATATATGTTCTAGTTGATCATTGTGTGTTCTTTACGACATATTTCAGAGGGTTGTATCGGCCTAGTGTATAGTAAGTATGCTCAGTGGTCCGTACCACATCAGGTTTGTCCATTAAGGCTCCTTCTTTCTGGGCTTACGGCGTGTTTTTTTTCGCTACCTTGCATCTAGCGGCTTTCATTTCGGAAAGATAGTTTTACATGGCTTGACAGCTTATATACCATAGACGCAATGAAATTTATGATGGACTTGAAGATGTACATACACACTGGAAACCTTATCTCTTCTACATACGCTTTGAATGACGGATTAGGACAGAGGCTATAGGCACACCACGGTGTTTCGCAAAAATGGTTGTCGGGTTTTCGTCTATCCTACATGAACATACGACAGGGTGTCTCATTATCTCCATGGCGGGGTAGTGGGCCGACCGTAAGCGGATCATTCCCGAAGCATTTCCCAGCAGCCGGCCACATCAGACAACAGTGAATGATACCGATATCGGACGAAACGCCGAATATATGTGGGTAATACAAAGTAATTGGAAGATCCCAAGTTGACGTGTTGAAAGCCAGCTCGACACGCATTTCCAAACCGACCTCTCACCTACCCTAGCCACCATGACTTTCACCATCCTATCCGACACCGACATCCGCACCCTCCTACACAACCTCTCCACATCTGATGCCCAGAAGCTTGCCGAAACCCTAAACCAAGCACTATCCCAATACTCATCTAACAATGAAGCCGCCTACCAACCCCACCGCGCAAATGTCATACGACCAAACGGCCAAGTCAGCCTCTTTATGCCCGCCACAACACCCTCATCCATTGGTGTGAAAATCGTCGGTGTTGCGCCATCCCGGACCCCCGTACCAGGAGAAAAACCGCAACCCGGTCTACGGAGCGTGCTTACGATATGCAATGAGCTAGGCCAGGCCGTAGGCGTGTTGAATGCAGCAGAGTTAACAGCGTTCAGGACAGCGCTGGGGAGTATGTTGATGTATCGGTTCCGCAAGGTGACGGAGAACGTAGTTGTTTTCGGGGCGGGGAAACAGGCGGAGTGGCACGTGAGACTTGCCGTTTTGTTGAAGGGCCAAGATGTGAGGAAGATTACTTTTGTCAATCGGTCGAATCAAAGAGCGGAGGAGTTGGTTGATTTCTTGAAACAATCAGGGGTGGGTGAACATATTGACATGGAGGTTTTTACTGGTGGCAAAGAGGAGTTGAGAGATTTGGTCACGCAGGCAGACGTTCTGTTTTGTACTACACCTAGTATTGAACCTTTGTTCCCTAGTGCGTGGCTTACTACGGAGACTGCACGGAAGAAGGGGCGCTTTGTTTCTGCTATTGGGTCTTATCGGCTGGATATGCAGGAGATTGACCCGGAACTTCTAAAGGCTATTGCTGATTTATCGGGTCCTTTTGCCGGTCTAGTCCACCAGGGTTACATTGCAGTAGACAGTATCAAGGGATGCATGGAGGAAGCTGGTGAACTGGTGGCTGCAGGACTGAAGCTGGAGCAGATTGTTGAGGTGGGGGGCATGGGCGGGTTGAGGAAAGAAAGTGGTGTGCAGAAGTGGCTTCAAGAGGGATTCGTGGTATATAAGAGTGTGGGAGTGGGGATTATGGATATTGCGATTGGAAGGGCCTTGATGGAGGTGGCAAAAGAGAAGGGGATTGGTATGCATTTGGATAACTTTTGAGAGGTGGGAAAGAAGTTCTGCATGTACACACCCAGTCCCCTCGCATTTCGAGTGGAACGTAGTGCGATATGTATATATATTATATATATCGATAGGACTAGGCAGGAGAACAGATCTTCAAGCGTAGATAGTCTTAATAGCTAGTAGTTGAAGCGAGTGATATTGGTTTGGTGATGGCGTCGTGGTGGGGGGGGGGGGGGACAAGGATAGCCCTGCCAAAATTTTGGGAAACTTTCACCCCGCCATGTGACGATGCGCCGCCCACTATTGCCCTCGTCTTCGGACACCTGCGCTTCCGAATTCACGACATCAATCAGGTGTCACGAAACATGGCATCGACTGAGGATCCCTACCTCATCCTTCCGGGCTCGTCGGCCCATTCCGACTTCCGCCTGCAGCGCCTGGCGCACGCAATTGGCGCGAAGGAAGTGCGGTCACTCTGGGTGCATTTTGTCAATCCGCTGAAGCAGCTGGGCGACGAGGAATTGAAGACGTTGCAGCAGATTCTGCACTATGGAGAGTATCCCAGCAGCACCGACCGCCTCTCCCAAACGCTCGTTGACGCCGTCAACCGTGGCGGCGAGCCTCGCGACGACAACACGGTTCTCTTCTATGTCTGCCCCCGTGCTGGTACCATATCACCATGGAGCTCCCTCGCCTCAATGATTGCGCGTACCTGCACGCTAGAAAAGGCTGTCAAGCGCATCGAGCGTGGCATGGTCATCGCAGCCACCTTCGACAGCGCCCTCGGAGCCGACGAGATCCCCAACCGCGACCACCTCTACGACCGCATGACGCAGACCATTAGCCGCCAGGCCCCGAACCTGGACGCCATCTTCGGCGAGAGCGAGCCTGCGCAGGCGACGACTATCAGCTTCGACGAGTACAGTAGCGCCCATACTGCGCTGGAACACGCGAACCAGGAGTTAGGACTGGCCATGGACAAATCAGAGATTGAATATCTCGTGGAGGCATACACGAACGAACTAAAGAGGGGACCGGTAGACGTGGAACTTTTCATGTTTGCCCAAGTCAACTCAGAGCACTGCAGGCACAAGCAGTTCAACGCCGACTTCACCATCGACGGTATGCACAAGCCTATGTCGCTGTTTGGTATGATCCGGAACACCCATCAGAAGCACCCCCAACATGTCGTCAGCGCATATAGCGATAATGCCGCTGTACTAGCGGGCGAGGAGGCAAGCTTCTGGGCTCCCAACGATCTCACCGGCGAGTGGAATGGCACCAAGGAGACGGTACATATTCTGTGCAAGGTGGAGACGCACAACCACCCAACAGCAGTATCCCCGTTCCCTGGAGCTGCTACTGGCTCGGGAGGCGAGATTAGGGATGAGGGTGCTGTGGGGCGTGGTTCCAAGCCAAAAGCTGGTTTGGCAGGCTTCACTGTCTCAGATCTACTTCTAGAGGGCTTTGAAAGACCGTGGGAGCTCAAGGATGTTGGAAAGCCCGCGCATATTGCGAGTAGCAAGGACATCATGCTCGAGGCACCCATTGGAAGCGCTCAGTTTAACAACGAATTCGGACGGCCGTGCACTATCGGCTACTTTCGCACCATGCTCATGCGCGTCTTTACAAACGAGAAGGAGTCAGAGATCCGGGGTTACCACAAGCCCATCATGCTAGCGGGAGGTGTGGGAACAGTCAGGCCACAACACGCGCTCAAGGACCCCGATATTGTACCGGCAGGGTCGCATCTCCTCGTCATTGGCGGACCTGCAATGCTGATCGGTCTTGGTGGCGGCGCAGCCTCTAGTATCCAGTCTGGCGAAGGTAAAGTCGATCTAGACTTTGCCAGTGTACAAAGAGGCAACCCCGAAGTACAGAGGCGAGCGCAAGAGGTCATCGACACATGTCGCTCCATGGGTGACACGAACCCCATCCTCTTCATTCACGACGTAGGCGCGGGAGGTCTGTCCAACGCCCTCCCTGAACTTGTTCACGACTCCGGCCTTGGTGCCATCTTCGAACTACGCGAGATAGACAACGTAGACAAAGGAATGAGCCCGCTGCAGATCTGGTGCTGTGAGGCCCAAGAGCGGTACGTTCTAGCAGTCGCTCCTGATCAGCTTGACCTGTTCAAGCGCATATGCCACCGAGAACGGTGCGGCTACTCTGTGGTTGGCAAGGCTACAAAGGAACAGCGCCTGGTGTTGAAAGACAGAGACTCCAAAGAGAACCCTACACCCATCGACCTTCCCATGGAAACACTGTTTGGAAAGCCACCAAAGATGTCTCGCATTGTCGAGAGCCGAAAGTTGAGATTACCTGCTTTCGACAGCAGCTTGTCTATGTATATTCCTAACACGCCTAAGGACGGTCTGGTCGCGGAGGCCGTAGACCGTGTACTCACTCTGCCATCTGTAGGGTCAAAGTCGTTCTTGATCACCATTGGAGATCGAACAGTTGGTGGTCTCACTGTCCGTGATCAAATGGTTGGCAAATGGCAGACTCCAGTAGCTGATGTATCGGTGACAGCTACATCACTATTGGCTGGGGTTAAAACAGGTGAAGCCATGTCTATGGGTGAGAAGCCCACTCTGGCTCTCATATCACCGGCAGCGTCGGCTAGGATGGCCGTGGCAGAGTCTCTCATGAACATTGCTGCTGCCAGTCTTTTTGACAGATTATCCAGGGTCAGGCTTTCGGCAAACTGGATGTCTGCAAGCAGCCACCCCGGAGAGGGCGCAGCTTTGTATGAGGCTGTTGAGGCCATCGGCATGGATCTTTGTCCTAAGCTTGGAATTTCGATTCCTGTAGGCAAAGACTCCATGAGCATGAAGATGAAGTGGTCGGACAACGGTGAGGCAAAGGAAGTCACCGCACCCATGTCGCTCGTTATCACAGCATTCGCACCGGTGGACCGCATCGACCGTACATGGACACCCGCTTTAGAAAGACTGGAGAGTGTCGGTGAGACCGTCGTCATGTTTGTGGATCTAGCTGCTGGTAAGAAGCACCTTGGCGGTTCTGCGTTGGCGCAGACATTCGGACAGGTCGGCGATGAGGCGCCGGATGTCTACCACTCCGACATCATCAAGGACTACTTTGATGCAATTGAGCAACTTCACGACGCTGGCATTGTGCTTGCCTACCACGATAGGTCAGATGGTGGTCTCTTCACAACACTTGTTGAGATGGCCTTTGCCGGCCGCTGTGGCCTTGAGGTCATGCTCGATAAGGTCGCTACGTCAAGCGAGCCAAAGGACGTGTTGGAAGCCCTCTTCAACGAAGAACTCGGTGCTGTCTTCCAGATCAGGAAGAAAGATGAAACAGCCTTTAACCGCTGCTTCGCTACCTGCGGGCCACCACCAGGTATGATTAGAAAGATTGGCCGAGTACCCGAAGCTTCAAAACAAGACATCTCTTTCTACGTTGGCACACAAAATGTGTACCGAAACAGCCGGTCAAAACTCCAGCAACGATGGGCAGAGACTTCATACTGCATGCAAAAGCTTCGCGACAACCCTGTTTGTGCCGATGCCGAATTCGAGAAGATCCTCGACAGCAAGGACCCGGGCCTTTCGTACAACCTTACCTTCAAGCCTACTGAAAACATAATGCCCCTTATGTCTAACCTCAGATCACCTTTTACCGCCAAGCCTCGCGTTGCTATCCTGAGAGAAGAAGGTGTGAATGGCCAAGCTGAGATGGCATTCGCTTTCCACCAGGCCGGCTTCTCTGCCATTGATGTACACATGACAGACATCATCTCCTCCCGTGTATCACTCGCTGGATTTGTCGGTCTTGCAGCATGCGGTGGCTTCTCCTACGGCGACGTCCTCGGCGCAGGCCAAGGTTGGGCCAAATCCGTACTCTTGCACCCCAACACACGCAAAGAATTCCAAACCTTCTTTGGCCGCCCGGAAACTTTTGCCCTCGGTGTTTGCAACGGCTGTCAATTTATGAGCAAGCTGAAAGAACTGATTCCCGGGGCGGAACTCTGGCCGAGCTTTGAAAGGAACGCCAGCGAGCAGTACGAAGCGCGTGTCTGCATGGTCGAAGTCATCGACCCACAGGGACCCAACACGCCACCCTCTGTCTTCCTGCACGGTATGAACGGTTCCAAGCTGCCCATCGTCACTGCACACGGCGAGGGACGTGCCCACTTCTCTAACTCTACCACCTCGACTTCTACTCCACAAGCTCTGTACCAAGAAAATCTTGTATCCCTTCGCTATGTAGACAACTATGGTCAGCAGACCGAGGCATACCCATACAACCCTAACGGTAGCCCTCTGGGTATCACTGGTGTGAGGAGCACTGATGGAAGGGTGCTGGCGCTCATGCCGCATCCTGAGCGAACCATTTTGAAGGAGGTAGGGAGCTACATCCCGAGAGATACTGAGGGATGGGGTGAGCTTGGACCTTGGTCACGCATGTTCAAGAGTGCTAGGCGCTGGGTTTGATAGGCGGGAGATGCAGATTTATGACGAGGGAATGGGAAAGCATGCATGGAATGGTTGGCGTTTATGGGTGTTGATTGGTTTAAAGATTGAAGATGTATAAAAATCAGAGATGCATAAATATCTACATGTGGATGTTGCGTTTGAAGGGATGTTCCTCTGTTTGTGGTTCATTAGTCCTATACCGTATTCGGGCTTGTCGCATAGTAGCCCCATCGTGAACGCCGGGGTTCTGGTAACGATACCATCAACACTCTATTCTAATGTTCCACCTTCTGTGACGCCTCTGTTCAACTCAACTCCATAACAAACCCCCCCGCGTCCCAGGAATGATGATAATAAACGAAAGTTCTCTCTAGTCTAGTGCAAATCTCTGTGAGTCTCGGTCCGCCAGCGGCACGATATTGTAGTTGAGCCGTTGAACGTAGTAATCGGTTTCAACCTCATTCGGCCGTATTTTGCGCTGCACCTGACCCAATAGAATCGGTTTCAAGCCCTTGTTGAAGTTCCAGAAGCAGACGCAGCCAGCCATCAAGGTAATGAGCGAGAAGCCCAGGCCGATACAGGCGTAAAAGACCATTTGGTCTTTCATGATTGTTTGGGCAAGTATCGTGTCCCCGTATAAAACAGCGAGTCTGCTAATCAGGTACGCGATACAGGCGGCGTGGCAGAGCTTGAAGGAGAAGATGTAGTCAGCGAAAAGTAGGAGATGTGGAAGGGAAGAGGTTCGCGAAGATGACATACCAATACAAAAGCCATTACAAAGCGTTTTTCGTATCTCACCGAGTATACAGCAACGGCGACATGGATGAGGATAGCCGGCATGATGGCGATGGTAATGGAGAACTCTGGCTCGTGGAAATGAACGTCGATGAAAGCGTAAATGAAGATGAAGGCAAAGATGAAGTAGGGCGTATATTTCAAGAGGACGAGATAAACCTAGGACGGAGGGGTTTTATTTGGTAAGTACAGACAACCACGCACAATCGAGGGGTTCCCATAACTTACCTGATAAACAAAGTACTTGTTTTGTATCTTCCTATCAGGGCTGACATGTTGATACAGTGCCCAAGAAAACTCGCGATATAAGCCCGGCGCTAAACCACACAGGACGGCACTGCAGATGCACGTCTGGATGGTGCAGACCATCAGTCCAGGCGAGACTTTGTCCCAGAATGGCCAGTCGACTTTGACTAAATGATTCTGGTGACGATCTCGGTTCGGGATGAGCTTGGCAGCAGAGTCCTTTAGCTCCTTGTATTGCATAACGGAAGAAATGGCGAGGCAAACGTTTGCAGCGCATTGCACAAAGATCTGGATGTGGTTCTTGATGCGGTATGCATCGAGCGTTAGGATGAGTTGGTAGAGAACGCCTAGGGTGCTGATGCCAAGCGTCAAGGGCGTGACAAAAGCGCGTTGAACTTCGTATACCGCTGGATTTACCCAGTTGAGATACACGACCAGCACTGTGCTGTTTAGAAGCGTGTTAGCTGGATGGCTAGGGCGGGGAAAAGATAACACGGTGGTGGCGAGGTGTGCCTCTATGGAAACAAGTGCTACTTACACCTGGATTGTCGTATTCGTAATGGCCTGGACAGCCGTAGTGAGGAAGAAGAACCATTCGAGCCGGGTCTGTGGCCACCACGACACCATGATTATCCCGATTCAGCCGTGTGTCCAACGAATCGGCCACTTTCATATGAAGGAGCAAAAAGGATCAGGAATGACGGTTTGCCCCGTGGGAGTGGTCAGCCACATACACACGCTGGCAGTCTAGTAATGTACCGCGTGAACGGGTGGGCACTCTGGTTAATTCCCTCCAGTTTTTACGAGCCCCCGTTGATGATGATGATGAAATGTAGTTAGGAAAAAAAAGGAAAGCTGCGGCTCACCGTGTCCACAAGTTTTGTCCACATGTAGCCAAGGGGATCGTCCGGTCGGGGGTTCCGACGGTTACGAGAAAGGAGCGACGTGGCTAGACCGCTTTTGGCCGAGTGCTGATCCCTGCCCGGCTGAAAATTGCAACCAGGCATTGTATCAGCGTTTTTTTCCCCTTTGAATGTGGGTTCACTTGGCGGTCTGGGGGGTGTGCCGTAGTGTGTTTAAGGACAATGGTATCTAGTGTCAGGTTTTGAGCGGCGGTTTGATGACTGTGTTGCAATTAGAGAGGGGCTAGATTAGTGGTTGACTAGGAGGAGGGGCCACAATGTACGTGCGCGCACACCGTTCCTGTCAACAATTTGGACGACACGTGGGGTTCGGGATGCGCGAAGAGGGCACTACACTACGCCTTTGTTAACGAAAACAGGCGTGTCGTTGTGGTAGGGCTGAAATATTTTCCATCTTTTTAGAGCTCCCGTGTCGGCAGATGGTCTGCTGCCTGAACCCAACGTATTGCGGAAGATTGCGGCATGCAGGTAGTGAATGATACTATACCGCGTCCTGAGACCCACCTCGAAATTGGGGGA
>Ga0265797_10007023_pt1 | contig 15606 bp, 9 predicted proteins | sample P2T30metagenome_FD_192433 | JGI IMG/M metagenome (GOLD analysis project Ga0265797, IMG submission 192433) | Plant litter microbial communities from East Loma Ridge, Irvine, California - P2 T30 | ecosystem: Environmental > Terrestrial > Plant litter > Unclassified | place: USA: California... | reverse complement strand
TCCGCCGCTTTGCTTTTGCGCTTACGTTTCAAACCAGACCCAGACGTGGCTAACGTAAGTGATTCGCCGCCTCTTCGAGCCAGCTCCTTGCTCTCGTACTCCAGGCTACGCTTGGTAAACGCCATCCTGGCTGGTTCGATCCAGCTATCCCTGCTGCTTCGTTCCGCGTCGACCCAGTGCTTCTCTATCCAGCGCCACTTCATTCGAGGGTGGAGGACAACGGCTGCTACGTAGATCGAGGTATCTCCCAGCTTGTCGTAGTAGTCATTCAGCTTCTGCCAGCCAAGGTTGATGTTCGTGCTGAGGTGAGTCTCGAACGTTGCGAATTCGTTGGACATGCTCGAGACGGCGTCCGCAGTGAACGAGTGATGCTCGTTAAACGACATAGGCGACTGTTGGTGTTGCTTCTGAACTGTCTCCATAGTAGGTTTCCTTACTGGATACTGCAACCGCAGCTGCTCGAAGTGCTCCAGTAGTCGTTCGAAAGTGGGAAGTACCTGCCAGATACACCCGTAGCGTCCACCAGCCTCCCCTTGAAGCAAGCCAGTGGCTGTCTTGACCGGCTCCAATATCTCATGATACATCGCGAGAACGTTCCAATCGTCATCTGTGAGCTGATCGGCGAGTATGGGCAGCGTCTTCTTCTTCCGCTCGTGCTCCATCTTTACCTCGAGCATCAACTCATCAATTGCAGGTCGCAGGTACAGCGCCCGTTCAACGCTATCATCAAAGCTGTTCCACCGGGTCTCAACATCTCTCACAAGCTCGTAGGTCTCAGCTTTCCCGTCAGGTCGAGTTGGAGCGATGAAGACGCGCTGAAGCTGCTCAAAGCGCTCAGAGAGGTATCCCGATCGGTTGATCCAGAACACAATGTTGTGGAGCTTGCCAATCGGGCCCTTCTTCCGCCACTGTATTAGTTTCACCTCCTCCGAGCTCTTGTCGACAAGATCTTCCTCGAAGGCGTTCGCTCCATCGCCGAAAAGTATCGCTTGCGCAACTAGGTTGAAAACGTGACCAGTGCAACGAATCCAGCGCTCTTTCTGGCTATACCCGCCCTCATGGGCCAGGCGCTCCAGACACGTGTCGTTGCTTGAAGCATTGTCGGTAATGAAGTTGCCGAGCTTTTCTTCAAGGTGAAACTCTGCGATCACGTCGCCAACAGTCTCCGCGAGGTTCACACCAGTGTGTCTGCCCTTCTGCCGCGGTAACGAAAGCAATGTCGTCGTTGGCTCGCCAGCATCGTTGATAAAGTGAGCCACGAGACCAAGGAGTGCGAGCTTGTTCGTCGAGGTCCAGAGGTCGAACGAGATATTGATCTTCGTAATCGCACTATGCAGAGTCTCCGTAACCGTGCCAAGCACCTTATCGTAGATCTCACCAACTGTACGTCCGACTGTCTGATGGCTTGGTATGTGGGTTTCGCAACGTGGTTGAAGGTACGCGAGCAAAGCCTTCAATTTGACGGACTCCACCTGGTGGAAGGATATGCCGTCGGTGATGATCCAGTCGTATAATAAGGTCTTAAACTCAAACTGGTCGTACTCAACCGCTGCCTCGTTCTGGACTTTGGTCTTCTCGTCGTAGCCATTCTGCACAGAACCGTCGGTCATTTTCAGCCTCTTCAGCCTCTGACTAGGCCCGTTCTCTTTGAGGCTGTGCTGCTTTTCCATATGATCGTTACAAGAGCTTGTCGCTTTATCCGTCTTGAACCAGTGCTTCCTCTGCGACTTCTTTTTATGGCAGATCTTACAGAACCAGAAATGCGCGCCGTCACACTCACGCTCCAGCCTGTAGCCATGTCCCTGTGTGTATACCCACGAACGTATCTTTCTATCATCTACTGGCAATCTGAAGCCTTTGACGCGTGAGAACACGAGACCCTCGTAGCCGGGAAGATCGCAAGGTGCGCTGGTGGAAGGCGCATCAACACCATCAAGGAACGACATAGAGACTTGAGGTGCTAACGGTGAGCTTGGCACCTGACTGTAGCTACCCATTGTTGTCGACAGATAGTGAATGACTCGGCATTTTGGATCGTCGGCTTCCCATGACCGAGTCGCGTTCCTGCGCGTCCCCTTTGCGGACTGCTAAAACGCCACATCCCTCTCAGTGATTGGCTGAAATCGAGCGTTGCTAACTTAACCCAAACCCTGAAGAACCTTCAAACCCTAACTTATGAGAACCGGAATAATCGCACCTTTCCCGATATTTCTTTCCCACACCTGGTTCAAACATTTGCAACGTTCAAACAAATCTGCTGTCATAAATTTGATTTGTTTGAAAACATGAGTGGTTGGCTTTGCTTTGATTTGTTTGCCAAGCTATAAACAAATCAAACAAATGTTTGAATTTCTGTTTGTTTATGGACAAGTCTGCACAGGGGTAAGCTAGGCATATATTTCTAATGGTCTGCGGATGGAGAAGATCGGTATATAAGCCAGCGTTGTCTAGAAGAGTCGCTAGCTGGATAGCTGCCGTCAACATCGTAATCTTGCCTGTCTCGGCCACGTCCTGGTGTCTGATGATTGCTTCACGAACCATTTCAGACTGCTCGTTTGGAGCATGCAGTGATTTGAGTAGAGAGAGAGCGGAGATAGCGCCTTGGGACTCGAAGGATAGTTTGGTGCAGAGCATGTTTGCCTGGGTAGTGCCGAGGTCGTGAAGAAGTGCGGCGAGAAAATATGTTTCTAGACTGTAATCCCATGAGGGAAATTGCTGCAGCTTTATGGCTCGGCCTAGTTTTAATGTAGGCCTGGACTTTTCCAATCCGAGAGTTTCAACGTCGTACCGTAGAAGAACACTCTCATGGAATGATTCAAGGTCTGTGTCGGAAGGTGTACTTCCGCATACTTCACGATCTGCCTCGCAAGTGGAGTGTTAGGACGAACAAAGTCTTTCATTTCCAAAGGTGCTCCAGTACTTTGCACTCCCAGCTCTCTAATCAGGTTATTCAACGATCGTGGAACAGCCGTCCATCCATAACCATGCATGTAGTGCGACATTTCGCCGTTTCCGCTGCGTCATGCAAGTGAAAGTTGCCACGGATAGATCAAAAGTTATCTAATGATGGTATTGAAAGTCAACGAAGATCAGGTTGAAATCACCAAAGCTCGATGTACTGCGTTCAGCTAAATGCCGACGGCACAGCTCGATCGACTTAGCTATGCTCGACTTCTCAGTCAGTCCGAGCTTTGCAGCTCAGATGCGTAATTAAAAATTCAGTGGTAGCTGTATAGGGCTTAAATCGGCAGAGCCCTTTTGCCGTTGTAGGAATAGTCTAAGTGCCACCATATGCCATTTTAGAACGTAGGATGCTCTCGGAGCTTGTTGCCCAGAGCGTAATGAGAACAGCCAGTCATGATTAGTGCTACTTGGCCGATTCAAGCTACGCAGCCAAAGGAATGGACTGCAATGGACTGCCACCGACTTGCTTTGACATTCACGGGATGTATATGAACGCGTGCATAGTTCATGTGATCGCATAGATGCACGACTCCTTTACAGATCACGGCATTGGGTTGTCATCCAGGATGGAGGCTCAAGTTGATCTTGGACGGCGCTCTAACGGAGCATCCATTACGCCATATCGTCCATTGATATTTCGCATAAGAGCGATGCAGCGACGGTGGTTGTCAGCTGCTGCACTCTCTTGTTAGTGACTGTATCCACACTCTAAAAGTTTATCCAAATGACGTATTGTGCATTTCTGACTCCATCTTGAATCAATGATCTGCGTTTATTAGCTTGCAAACGACTCGGTAGATAGCTGGGGAGTTCCAACCAGGATTGGAGATTCAAGACGGAAACCGCGAGCTCGTTCTAACGTCAATGGAAAGCGGCGGGAATCGAGGTTACGAATACATTGATTCACCAGCAAACCCATTCTATCTACGCGTATATATTAAGATGATCGCAATTTGATGATGACTCACGCAGACGGAAGCTCGGTATTAATAGAATCCCTCCCTATGTATCTTGGACAGCGGCACGTTCGCATCGGTAAGCCCAATGACTGCAGCGTCTCCGAAAGAGCCAGGACCGCATATAAAAACCTCCCTTTCTGTTGCAACCCCCGTCCAGTAGCTCATCGGGATTCGGCCTTCGTGAAAATTGATTTGTATGTGCGCTTTAGCGTCACACACATTTGTGTCGATGACTTTGACGGCAGTGAACACGTCGATCCGTAGTATGATGGTTGACGGTAAGTTTTCAGCTGCTCCATTCATTAAGCGCAAGAACACTTCGGGATCCCGTGTTGCCAAAGCAATGATGACGTTTCCACAAGTGTGGTCCTTTCGTTGGCCAAGCGCGCTTAACATGGATATAAATGGCGTGATGCCAATACCTCCCGCGATCCACAGCGTTTTGATGATGCTTTGCGTCAGGCAAAAGTCACCAGTAACGCCGACGACATTCGATGGTATAGGATGAGTCAATCGAAGTTGGTCTTCCCGTGTTAAATGCGGCTGACCCCTAAGCGCACTGAACAAGGCGCCAGTGACGGCTCCTCCTTTCATTTCTCGCATCGTGATTTCGAACCATGTAGTCTTTTGTCCGTGATGAGCACTCGATACTGTCCACGTACGTACCCGATCGTCGTTGATGGATCCCGGCGCTGCATCTGCCATGTGCCCGTATCCAGGAGGGCCAATCCAATCCATGAAGTCAAGGACGATGGCCTGTCCAGGGCGAATGCTAAGACCCTGGACATTTGGGCTAGGAACCAGCTCAAATCGGAAGACGGCAATATCGTCCGTGAGCTGTAACGCATGCGTGAGTTGCACTGGCCGCCCACTAGCAACCGCAGCTAGTGACGCGGACGAAACTGGCTCGCACATCTACCGCAGAATTGAACGGGGAGGCTTACGGCAGTATTCGAGCGCTCAATCGTCCCCAACTCAGAGGAATTTCGAAGATGCTTACGCAGCGGCCCTTTACCTACAAGGTCTACGAATCCATAGAAGTCCGAACATGACGACGCGTTGAACCTCAAGTGTGAATCGGTCATCCGGCTCGAACATTGTGTATTGAACGTTCGTCGCAGAACGACGTCACCGGTGGGCCTACCCCGGTGGGTTTCATGATCGCTGTTCAGCGATCGCCTAGCATTCGGTCTGTGAGGGCAGGCGCAGGGCAAGGCAGCTCCATCGTCTAGCTCGCCACAGGAGAGTATGACACATGGTCGAGTACTCGGCAATACGGGTAAAACAAGAAACTTCGGATACCAGAAGATCAAAAGTATTAAGAGGTACGTTAAAGACTGACGTAAAAGTATAGGCCCCCGGGTCTATCGGAATCATAGTTAACTTATCGTAGTTAATGAGAAGCAGTTCGAGACCATCTACGTATAAGCTCTGATATTCTTCAAATTGGAAAAACCCAGTCATATGTTGCCGGAATAAAGATCATTCGCTATAACTTAGTGCTAAATTGAAAAATGTGTTTGTCTCTTTCGTCCTCTTGATTGGCTGCAGTTTTTCGCACTCGTCTTGGTGATAGAACAAGTAAGAATAGTAAATTTCACTCATTTTTTCTCGAAATGTCTCGATAGGTTCCGTCCAACTTACTGTCGATATGGTCGATATGGAGCCCTAGGAGAGTGTTTTAAGAGCGTTGTGAGTTGGCAGTCCGGAAGGCCACTGCTCCGTCGCATTGGACTCCATTTCCTAGTTCTTCACTTCCTTCATTGTGATATTCCAACCTTCACGATTGTGACCGTTCAAGCGCTCTCGTGAATCTGCACAGTGCCTGATCGCGCTTCGTCCAGCTTTTCCACGTCCCTCGCAATCGCTAACTTAAGTCTGAACGGCAGCGGCAGCGATAAAACACGCCAAGGCCACTTAACAAAATCCCGCAGACCTCATACGCGAAAAGAGTTGGCAGCGCGATGTGCAAATGAGAGTTGCAGCCTCTGGACCAGATATTCGTGAGTACCTCGTAAGCTTCATGCGCAGGAACAGCGTATGCCCAGCGATAGAATGGAGAAGACAGCTCGAATGGCAAGATTGTTGAAGTGACGTTGATGACAGCCCAGGAAATCAGCACCATAGGAACGTATCTAGGGCATATCCAAACGGTGACAATGTCGAGTGTCAAGAAATTGATGTGAGCAAGAAGCCACAGAGTCATCCAATTGAGTGCAAACTGTGTGCTAGACAAGTGCCATGCTCCGGCAAAAATCCAAATAGCGCATGTGATTAGCAAAGAGCTCAGGAGTGTGAAAACTCCTGAGATTCCGACTCGAAGTGCGATGACAACAAAAGGTGCTGTATTTGCGCGGAGATTGAACTGCACACAAAGCGCATTGAGTATGTTTAAGAACAAGAACTCCTGCATGAGGATGAGAACGATGAGCACTGTGTTGTATACGTTGCGGGTACCCTGTGTAGTTGGCTGTATGTTGATGGATGAAAGGTGCCATGGAGTCGAAGCAGCAGCAAACGATGCTGGGGTGGCAGCGCTGAAGTTGAAGGACACAGCATTTTCTATATTGCGAGCAACGTATTCCACGCGGGCATTATCTGACAATGCTTGGAGATTGTTGGCAACAATGCGGTCCATAACGATGGGGTACCTTGCCTCATTCCAGATGTAAGACAAGACGTGCGAAGGCTCGTATTGAGAAGTGTTTGATTCCAATATAGTAGCCGATAGCTTGTCAGAGGCACCCGGAAGTGTATAAAGCGCCGCCCAGTAATGCGAGCGACAAATCGCTTTTTTCAAGTCGTCTGAGGATGGAAATATCGCTTCTGGCTGCTCGAGAAGAGTAGGAAATTTGTTCGAGTGAAGCGAAGCGTATGCAGCCCGCACAGCGTCGCCGACCGCCCCGTGATCATAATCGACCCAGAGTATGTCGATATTGTGCGTGCGAGGTTCCAGCTCAAAAAGAGAAGCAAATAGGTAGCAAAGGAGACCAAAGAATAATAGAGCAAGCAAGAGCACGTTTATGAGAGCTCTTTGAAGGAACAAGTAGGAGCTCTGGCCTGACAAAACATCAGAACCATTTCGGTGATGACGAAGGCGGAGCACGTGAACAACGCTGTGGAACATGTTTTGAGAGAGTATTGAGCGTTTTTCAGCTCGTCGTAAACAGTGTGATAAACGTGGTGAATGATACCGGTTGATAGCACTACGCAGCGCAGTGTTAACAACGTGCCACCGGTTGGTTTTAGCCACGCCCCGGAGCAGTAATTCCGATGCACGTCATGCAGATTACAAAGCAGTTACCAGACACTCGTCTCGTTGGCTGAACATCTTGCTTCGCGCCCGGGAGAGCCGGTCTACAATAGTGTGCTGACAAAACCTGTTGTCATCAGACTAAAATGAGCTCGAAAGGATTTCGACTGAGACAAGAGGGTAGTGTCATCTTGCGTTTCATACTGTCATTGACCAAATTTGTCTTCTGAAATGCTGAACAGGTCGCTCCACAAATTCATTGCAGATGTCAGTCAGGTATGGAGCGATGGGACAAAGAAGTAGAGTTGAATTTGAAAACATTAGTCATCACAGAGATGGGAGTTTCAGATATGCGAATCATACATGGTCAGCGTCGTCGCCGTCAGTGGAAATGTGGCGGCTGGTTCAACACCGAAGATCTGCCGGAGGTCACCGTTTATCGTGTCGAGAGTGGGCTTTAATGTACCTCTAGGCAAGAGACAAAGCGTTCCTACTTCGCAATATATGAAGCGGGCGATGGTGCTGAGCCAAGTCAAGCGAGAGGATTCCTAAATTCAACTTGAAAAGAGCATACGAATATCCCTTCGCCTATTAGGCGCTATACGCAGCGAAGTCTACGAAATGGCCACTACTGAAATGATAACAATGCGTAGGGAACTAAAAGCACAAAGAGAGCTGCTTGAATACCGGAAGAATCGAAGGGGAGGAATACGGCTTCACAGTACAGGGCGATTGGTCTATTATACGCAAGAATCGCTCGAATCGGTACGGAAAGCAAAGGAGGAGACTACTATAAAAAACATCGGAAAAAGACGTAAGAAGAAAGCTACACCTATAATAATCGACAAAGACGAAAAAGACATACAGACTGACGAGTCTAGCGATTCTGGGAGCAGCTGCATTGCTGTAGCTCGCGTGGAAGTGATCAGCAAGCCGCCCTGATCCGTAAGCCCCCCATCACGTTACATTATGTTACAACAATCTTGCGTCTGACGCTCTATATAAACCGTCCATCTTCCTCCCCACACATTACCTCCCCCTTCCATCTATTATCTTCCCAATTGCAAAGATGGGTTACGATAAGTCTGACGAGTTGGCGATCAACACCATCCGCCTCCTTGCGGCATGTCCCTCACCTTCCCCCCACTTCCAGCTGTTTTTTTCCCTTTCCAGCTGCCCATCGGAAGAGGAACAGTCTTCATCAAAGACCATACACTGACTGAAATGGCTTCCTACAGGTTGATGCGACCTTCAAAGCGAACTCCGGCCACCCCGGTGCGCCAATGGGCATGGCCCCAGTTGCTCACGTCTTGTTCAACAAGTTCATGAAGTTCAACCCAAAGAACCCCAAGTGGCTCAACCGTGACAGATTCGTTCTCTCGTATGTTCCCACCACCCCCAATGCAAGCTACTACACAGCTTGAGAAGAGTCCGAGATTATATTGAGATGGAATGGCTGGTTTCAGCTCTCAATGGGATAAAACGCTGACTTGGTGACCCCCACAGCAACGGACACGGCTGCATGCTCCAGTATGCTCTCCTCCACCTCTTCGGCTACGGCATCTCCATGGACGACATCAAGGCCTTCCGTACCGTCGACAGCATCACCCCAGGTCACCCAGAGTCCCACGATACCCCAGGTATCGAGGTCACCACTGGTCCTCTCGGCCAGGGTTTCGCCAACGCCGTCGGTCTCGCCGTCGCCCAGGCTCACACCGCCGCCGTCTACAACAAGCCTACCTTCAACCTTGTTGACAACTACACCTACTTCTTCTTCGGTGATGGTTGCGCCATGGAGGGTATTGCTTCCGAGGCTGCCTCCGCCGCTGGTCACTTGCAGCTCGGCAACCTGATCGGTATCTACGACGACAACCACATTTCCATTGGTGAGTGAAAATCTACATCAGACGGCTATTTGAAGCTTTAACTGACTTTCAACCAGACGGTGACACCAACTGCGCCTTCACTGAGGACGTTACCAAGCGATTCGAGGCCTACGGCTGGCACACCGAGTGGGTCAAGAACGGTGACACCGATCTTGCCGGAATTGAGGCTGCCATCGAGAAGTGCAGACAGGTCAAGGACAAGCCATCCATGATCCGCCTCACCACCACCATTGGCTTCGGCTCCCTCCTTGAGGGTACCCACGGCGTTCACGGTAACGCCCTCAAGGCCGACGACATCAAGCAGCTCAAGGAGAAGTTCGGCTTCGACTCCTCCAAGACCTTCGATGTCCCACAAGAGGTTTACGACGCCTACCACAAGCACTCCGCGGAGGGTGCCGCTGCTGAGCAAGAGTGGAACAAGCTCCTCAAGAGCTACTCCGGTGAGCACAAGGAGCTCGGAGCCCAGCTCCAGCGTCTTTTGGACGGCAAGCTTCCCGACGGCTGGCAATCCAAGCTCCCAGTCTACAAGCCCACCGATGGTGCCCAGGCTTCCCGTAAGCTGTCCGAGGCCTGCCTCGAGGCCATCCATGGTGTCCTTCCTGAGCTCATCTCAGGCTCTGCTGACTTGACTGGCTCCAACAACACTCGCTGGCAGAAGGCCGTCGACTTCCAGCCCCCAAGCACTGGTCTTGGTGACTGGTCTGGTCGTTACATGCGCTACGGTGTGCGTGAGCACGCCATGGCCGGTATGATGAACGGTATGGCCGCCTACGGCACCATCATCCCAGCTGGTGGCACTTTCTTGAACTTCGTCTCTTACGCCGCCGGTTCCGTCCGTCTTTCCTCCCTCTCTCACCAGCGCGTCATCTATGTCGCCACCCACGACTCCATTGGTCTTGGTGAGGACGGACCAACCCACCAGCCTATCGAGACCCTTGCCCACTTCCGTGCCTTGCCCAACATGATGGTCTGGCGCCCAGCTGATGGCAACGAGACCTCTGCCGCCTACTACATGGCCATGACCTCCACAGAGACCCCATCCATTCTCGCCCTGACCCGCCAGAACCTTCCCCAGCTCGAGAATTCCACTCTCGAGAACGGTATCAAGGGTGGTTACGTCGCCCTCGAGGACAAGTCCGCCCAGATCACCCTCGTTGCCACTGGTTCCGAGGTCTCCATATGCCTCGACGCCGTCAAGACCCTCGCCGACCAGGGCATCAAGGCCCGTATCGTCTCCATGCCATGTGTGGAGGTCTTCAACGCCCAGACAAAGGACTACAAGCTCTCCTGCATTCCCGACGGCATCCCAGCCATGTCCGTCGAGGTCATGTCCACCCTCGGCTGGGAGAAGTACTCCCACGAGCAATTCGGCCTCAACCGCTTCGGTGCTTCCGGCGCCTACAAGGAGGTCTACAAGAAGTTTGAATTCACTCCTGAGGGCATCTCCAAGCGTGCTGCCCAGACCATCGAGTTCTATAAGGACGTCAAGCCTCTCCGCAGCCCTCTCAACCGTGCTTTCCAGCAGGTCATCTAAGTGCCTCATGGCAACTTATTGAACGAAGGTAGAGAAGAATAATACTACCCCGATCAAATCAATCAATTTGAACTCGGGAACATGTGTTGGGAATATGCCTCAGCTGTATAGTCATCACAGCTTATGGCTGCCTAGAAGGATTAAAGTTTCCGGTGAAGGAATACTGCTGCCTGGCCATCATTGACTATATATCTGGAGGTTGTTATCTACATAGCAAAAGGATAAGGACAGTTTCTATGCGCACTTTTGCTACATTACAAACAGGTTATGAGCCCGGGTTGTGCGCTTCACGCAACAAGCTGATCCTCGCTTAATTGAATCATCTTTACCACAAGTCGACTTCGTCTCAACACCACTCGATACACACACTCCCAACTGGACAGCATGGCGTCTGATCTAGGAGGCTCATCTAGTGGCAAACTGATGAAGCTGAAGGGCCGGGAAAATTACCCTGCCTGGGCACAACAGGTGCAGTATCATATGAGGGAGGTGAGAGCATGGGACATTATTCAGGGCCACGAACTGGCACCGGAACTAGTTGATAGGGTAGAGGGAAAGGATGTTGCTGAAGCTCGCAGAGACGAGCATGGTAACGTCACTAAATGCTACTCTAACATAGATAAGCATGAGGAGAAGTACGCAGACTGGGATGCCCGTGGATCGCGTGCAGCGAGGGTCATCATGACTGCAGTCACTCCAGAGATCTGTCAAGAGCTTGTCGGCATCGAAGGTGCCAAAGCTATGTGGTCTCATCTCAAGAAGTACGAAGGATCTGGCCCCGCTCAACGTATGGAGGCCTATAGCCATTGGCGATCACTTCAGTACGACGGAAAAGACATCGAAGCGTTCACTTCACAGTATACGCACGCACTCCGTCGCCTCGAGGCGTTCAAATTGACTATGGACGCAGAGCTCAAGGTATACGAATTCATTGATAGGGTTGCTCCGTTCTACATGGAATGGGCCAACATTACTCGAGCATCACTTCGACTATTACCTATCCACAATGGCAAGCTCACTGAATTGAAGCTGCCTTCGCTAGACGGTCTGATCGCTGATCTCCTAGATCACGACAAAGAACTCAAGCGCACGGAAAAGGTCAACCTCACGTTCGGCAAGCGTGAGTCCTCTGGGCAAACTAGCACTAGAGGCAATAAGCACTGCTCTCACTGCAATCGCGATGGCCACATTGATAAGGAGTGCTGGAGGAAGCACCCTGAAAAACGGCCGAGGTTGGGAGAGAAGAAGAAGAGAACACACGAGAATAAGGCCACATCAACGCAGGCGCTCACGCTTGTTGTTCACTCGATTGGCCGTGCAATGCCGGCTATCTCGACCAGGCCTACCACAGCCAGTTGGTGTCTCGATTCTGGTTCCTACTATCACTGCACAAACGACATGAGCGACTACGTTGATAACAAGTACGTCACTGTCGATTCGGGTGTCATGGTTGGGGATGGTCGCATCCTTAAAGGCCATGCCCTTGGCAACGTTATGTTGCCGGTGATTGGGAAAGATGGAAGAACCACACAGATCACCTTTACTGATGTTTTATACGTGCCCCTTCTCAACACGAAGCTCATTTCAGAACGCCTCCTCCGAACGAAGAAGGTGTTCTACTCTAGTGAAAAGTTTGCGCTCTATACTCGCGACTCGAAGGGCAAAGCCAACTATCTTATGGACCTCCAGGAAATGGATGGACTACCGTATCTTCAACTAGCTGGAAACTATCATCGTGACACTAATGCGAGTGTTATGATCACCTCGAAAGCATCGAGCACACCAAGCCCGAACACTTCGCCTATTCCAAAGGCATTGTTCAATTCTCATGTCCCACCTGCATCAACCGCAACTGCAGAATTATGGCATGCACGCCTAGGTCACATCACTGATCGCGCTCTTCGCGAGCTCGACGTTGAGGGGGTGACTATTGATGGTGACTGTACTCATGGACACTGCGATGCGTGCTCCCAGGGCAAATTCAAGAAGAAGCACTCTCGTGTGCAGGCTCCACGACCGGCAAAGATATTTGACGAGATCAGTGTCGATCTCGTCTACTCCAAGTATACTGCGCTGAACAAGGAACGCTGGCTCACGCTCGTGACGGACGGTAAAAGCCTGCTACGGCATGAATTCACGCATCCTAATAAGAACAACGCGAGCAAACTTGTGATCGACCACCTGGTGCGGGTTGAGAATCAAACCGGACGGAGGATCAAGCGTATCCGCATGGACAATGGCAAAGAATTCTCTCAGCTTGTCAATTACTGCACCAACAACGGTATCACGCTAATGCCTTCAACGGCATACAACTCATGGCAAAACGGCCGTGCAGAGGTGTCCAACTATCTCGTAGAGCGGATGGCACGCACCATGATGATTGCCGGCAAGGTGCAAAGCTTCCTTTGGCCATGGGCCATACGGACGGCAGTACAGCTGCTAAACATGACGCCGTCTTCTACGATTGGTATGGCTCCGATCGAGATGCTCGCTGAGCTTGGAGATGACTGGCAGACTTCGATCAATCTGGGCCACTTCAGAGCCTACGGTTGCAGAGCGTTCGTGTACGATGATAGCATTGCACGAGGTGACAAGTTCTCATCTCGTGTCCTCATTGGCAAGCTCGTTGGATACGAGCGCGGCGCTACCAACATTTTCTACGTCTATGTGCATGAGAAAGGCAAGGTCGTCCGCACGACTAATGTTGAATTCGATGAATCACGGTTTGATACCAGCCTAGACAAAGCTACCTCTGTTTCAGACCCCGATGAAGACAACGGCCGTATCGAACCAACAAACGAGTTATATTCAGCTCAAGTATCCACCTCTTCGGGGGGTGTTATGACTATCGAAGAGCCTTCTACTATCGACGATCTTGGGCATGACAGCGAGGCGCGGGTAGACGAGGAGATCGAGGAGCTTCCTACTGCTGAGCAGGGAGAAGACTTCATCGACACCGGTATGCCAGAGCCTGGTGCACAGCTTTCACCGTCCTTTCCTCGAACATCTGATATCGAAGGTCTGACCGGATCGGATCCTGAGGACAACATTACTTTGGCACCACCTCCACTTCCACCGAGAGAGACTGTTCGTAGATCTGGACGAGAATGCACAAAGAGCGATAAGGCATCTTCGAACGAGACCCAAGGATTGACGTCGTACGGCACAAAGCGTGCTGTTATCGCACAGCGGATACACAAAGTGTACTTCACATCCGTCGCCTTCAGAGGTCATGACAACATGCCACTGACTAAAGAGATGAGTATCCCTCAGAGATACGCAGAAGCCATCTCATCCCCGCAGGCGGACTTCTGGATAGCTGCAATGCAGAGTGAGGTGAATAGTCTCTTGAGTAACGACACATGGAATCTGGTCAATCCACTGGATCATCCGAATGCTACTATTGTGGCCGGCAGATGGGTGTATACGGTCAAAGCTGACTCAGAAGGCCAACCAGTTCGGTTCAAGGCTCGATGGGTCGCACGCGGATTCACTCAGAGGCACGGCATGGACTACGACGATACGTACGCTTCTGTGACAAAGCCGGCTACTGTTAAGATCATGCTTGCCCTCGTCGCACGGCTCGACATGGAATGCAAACAGTACGATCTGATTACCGCGTTTCTCAACGCTCTTATTAGGAGACATAGGATCTATGTCGAGATGCCGCATGGCTTTGAGCAATTTCATGGCAAAGTGCAGATGATCTGCCTACTCAAACGCGCATTGTATGGCCTTAAGCAATCGCCCTTGCTATGGTACGAAGAGCTTACACGGTTCCTCCGATCGATGGACCTGAAGCCATGTGTCAGCGATCCCTGCTTGTTCATGCATCCCTCCGGCGCCTATATTCTCATCTATGTGGATGACCTCCTACTCATGGCTAAAAGCCTCGAGCTCGTTAAGAGTCTCGCATCCTTGCTAAGCGCCAAATACGCTCTGAAGGAACTAGGAGACGCTGCGTGGTTTCTCGGATGCCGTATCATCCGCAATAGGAAGGCACGCAAAATATGGATTGTCCAAGATGCTTACGTTTCTACTATGGCCGAGCGCTTTGGCATCACAGTTGCAGATAAGAAGCGTCTCACTCCGACGAAATCGGGTACAGAGCTTCTCAAAGCCCCTGCCGACTTCAACGCCACAAAACAGGCTAAGAAGCAGTATCAAGAGCTAGTCGGCTCTATGATGTGGCCAGCGACGATCACTCGAGGTGATATTGCTGCAACTGTTAGCAAGCTGGCCATGTATCTCACCAATCCGACTGCGAACCATCTTGAAGCCGCTGTCCACTGCGCTGAGTACCTGTTAGCGACGAAAAACGACGGCATCTGCCTCGGAGACAGCGAGCTCCAGCTCGAAGGTTTTGTCGACGCATCGTGGGCTGACAATAGCGATGATCGTCGTTCGACGTGTGGTTTCGTGTTCAAATTTGGTGGTGGACCTGTATTCTGGAAGTCGGGTCGTCAATCTGTCGTTGCGACGTCGACAACTGAGGCTGAGTACGTGGCTTTAAGTCTTGCTGCTCGTGAGGCTGCTGCACTTCGTCGTCTCGTTACTGAAGTACTTAATGAGCAACACCCAGCAATCGTTCTACACGAAGACAACCAACCAGCAATCCATCTTCTCAACAAACCGCCCGGAGCTGATACTAAGACCAAGCACATGGACGTCAAGTATCATTTCATACGACAAGAAGTAGACCGTGGGGCTATTGTGGTAGTCAAGATTCCTACAGGTAGCCAGGCGGCGGATGGCCTCACCAAATCGCTGGATCGTGTTAAACATGAACGATTCAAGAACCTTTTTGGCATTGTCGACTGCTCAGAAGCGATTGCCTCACACAGTTAAATAGAAACGGTGTCACAACAGCTGGGACAAGGGGGTGTGTTGGGAATATGCCTCAGCTGTATAGTCATCACAGCTTATGGCTGCCTAGAAGGATTAAAGTTTCCGGTGAAGGAATACTGCTGCCTGGCCATCATTGACTATATATCTGGAGGTTGTTATCTA
>Ga0265797_10007022_pt1 | contig 15612 bp, 21 predicted proteins | sample P2T30metagenome_FD_192433 | JGI IMG/M metagenome (GOLD analysis project Ga0265797, IMG submission 192433) | Plant litter microbial communities from East Loma Ridge, Irvine, California - P2 T30 | ecosystem: Environmental > Terrestrial > Plant litter > Unclassified | place: USA: California... | reverse complement strand
TCCAGGCTCTCTCCGCCGAGCTCTAAGCGTATCGCATTGCTTTCTTGCATGCACAAAAATGAACTCTGAAAGACGATCAGGTGTAACCAGGCGCCTATTGCCTATGGTGGATCCGGCTTTGAGTTCGAGCAGTCAATCACAAAAGTCCACTTTTACGCACGACACGACCACATTCCAAACTCCGTCAGGAGCCTTTTCGTAGCTTATTTGTCCAGGATTGGCGTCTATAATACCCATTTCTCCCTTTCACCCCGTGCCGAGGCAAATTTGTTCCACCCACCAATCCAAACCCACCTGTCAATTTCGCCGCGCACACGATCCCCGCCTTTGCCCTGACACTAACCCCATAATTCGTTCTTTAGCGCCCCATCTTGCTGTCAACTCCAACCAAACCAGAGCGGCTCGGCTTGTGGCTGCACTTAGGCGACCCAGGCGAACATGTCTTCAGCCGCGGTTGCAAGGTCACGCAGCGTAAGCATAGCCAAGTCGAATGTCGGTAATGTCGGCTACTGCTTTGTTGATAAGGTGGTTGTGCGCCCGTCTGTCGTATCACGACATCTCTAGGCATTGTCCACGTTTTGTTACTGTCAATCATTTGCGATAGAACGCTGAGTATTAGAGCATCACCAGTCTGATCTTGCGCCAGCTTCCTTACCGAATAGAAGATACCCATTTGAAAGCCTAGCTCGTTGCTCTGAACACATCACACACCACCAACATGCCTTGGAAATCACGTTGGCACATCGACATTCCTACTGTTTCTCTCCCAACGTACCTTTTTGGTGCCCAAGATGCCACTCTCGATCCAAAGCCCATAATCCTCGATGCCGAGCAGCCATCTTACTGCCTCTCGCTCCATGACTATCGAGAATGGTCAAAGAGATTCGCTGCCGGCTTGAAAGCACAAGGTTTCCAAGAGGGCGACAGGCTGTTGCTGTTTTCTGGCAACACCATCTTCTTCCCTGTTGTACTACAGGGCACGATCATGGCGGGTGGAATCTTCAGCGGCGCGAACCCGACGTACGTGGCAAGAGAGCTCGCCTACCAATTACAAGATACTGGGGCCAAGTTCTTGATCACAGCTGAGGGTAGCTTGGACACTGCGCTTGAAGCGGCAAAGAGCATTGGTTTCCCTACAAGCAAGATCTTCAGCTTCGACGGCGGCTACGACACATTTGACGGCAAAGGAAAAGCTACGCAGGGTGTTCAGCACTGGTCGAAACTCCTGGCCTCGCCGTCGGAAGGCTCTCGTTACCGCTGGCAAGAGTTCAATTCAAAGGCGCAGATGGATACGACCGTCGTCCTCAACTACTCCAGCGGCACAACTGGCGTTCCCAAAGGTGTTGAGATCACACACATGAACTACGTCAGCAACTGCATGCAGACCGACTACGTCTCACAACTTGAATCCGACTATGAAGCTGTCGTCGCCCGCATGCGTGGCCTCTCCATGCTTCCGATGTACCATGCCTACGGCCAGACAGTGCATTGCGTCTCTGCGCCACGCAGAGGAGTTCCCATTTACGTCATGCAGAAGTTCGACTTTTTCAAGATGCTCAAGTACATCCAAGAATACCGCATCACCGGCCTCACCCTGGTCCCGCCAATCGTCGTCGCACTGGCGAAGCGCCCGGAAACTCGCAAGTTCGACCTGTCCTCTGTCGAGAGCGCTGGGTGCGGTGCTGCGCCGCTTGGAAGAGAGCCACAGACAGAGTTTGAGAATCTTTGGCCTGCCGGTCAGGTCAACCTGAAACAAGGCTGGGGCATGACGGAGATCACATGCAGCGCTTGCGGCATGGAGCCCAATGTCGTTGCAGTCGATGCCAGTGTCGGCGAGCTCAATCCTAATATCGAGGCTATGATCGTAAGCGAGGAGGGCAAAGAGGTGGGTGTGAACGAGAGAGGAGAATTCTGGGTTAAGGGACCGAACGTGATGAAGGGATACTGGCGCAAGCCAGACGCCACCAAAGATACATTGACCGAAGATGGGTGGCTCAAGACTGGCGACATCGCCTATCGAAACGAGAAAGGTTTCATCTACATTGTCGACCGGAAAAAGGTAAGAAGGCTGGTGAGGTACGTGCGAGATTCAGCAATTACTGACAGATGCCATCACAGGAACTTATCAAGGTCAAGGGCAACCAGGTTGCTCCCGCAGAGCTAGAAGCTCTACTCCTCGATCACCCAGCCGTGCAAGATGCTGCCGTCGTCGGAGTTACAATCAATGGCGAAGAACTACCACGCGCCTACATCGCGCTGCAAGAAGCGCAAACCGCCACCGCTCAGGAGATCGCTGCTTGGTTGGCAAAGAAGGTAGCGCCGCACAAGCGCCTCGCAGGTGGAGTCAAGTTCGTGGACGCGATCCCGAAGAACCCATCTGGCAAGATCATGCGGAAGGATCTGAGGGACCTGGCAAAGAGTGAGGTTGGCGATGCTCCAGCAAGAGAAAGCAAGCTCTAAGAGTGAGGAAACCGGTTACAACGCGAACAAGATATCAGACGGCCACAGGAAATTTGTCATCAGTTTGCGCATAGCGTTTCACTAGCGAGTATTCTAGCCTTGGAGGACCATGCGGAGCGATGGTACTTGATGTTACGGAACCATTTGGAAATTATGGACACTTTTGGAAACATTACTTCGAAGAGTCTAGATCTCAATCACAGAACTCTTGCCTGACATCCACGCTGCCGACCTTCAGGTACTTCCACAATGAGTACGGTTCCTCTAGCACTCATTTGCGATGATGCTAGTATTGAGAGCCTAGAGATATTCGCACGCTGACTACCAACATCCGCAGACCCCAATCTTACTCAAGAGATCTTCGGAATCACAAACTCTGCTCCACATTCCTGTACAGATTCAGAGAATCCATAAAGCAGATGGTCTCCACTGAAGATGTTCCCAAAGCTGACGCCATTGCACACTTGGTCGTCAGAGAAGCAAATATCGCGAACTTTGCCAGATTCGTACCAAGCGTCCGGAATACCGAAGTCTTCAACTGGGACCAAGATGCCAGTTGCTCCTGCCGTCGATGCTCCGCAGTTTTCATCCGCATTGCCCTGCTTGTTGGGCAAGTGGTACGGGTTCCCGATGTTGACGACGCTCTTGATCCGCTGCCCTTGGGGAGATGTTGTGGTGAAGTGCTGTAGAACCTGGTTGGTGACGGTGGCACCCTGCGAGTACCCGAAGAGTCCATATATCTGTTCCGGGCAACTGGCGAGGCCATCGTTGATGAATTCAATCACATCGTCGGAACCGATGCTGACAGTTTTCTGCGTAGCATCCGGTGCAGCTGGGTAGCGAGTGTTGTAGATCGAACCGCCGGGGACAGCTGCTAGGATCTCGTTGAGCATTGCGCGGAAACCAATGGACGTTCCTGGAGGCTCGCCGGTGCCACGGCTGTTGATGAGGACATAATCATGGCAGTCTGCTCTTGGTAAGAGGTGAGGTGTTGCTGCAGATAGAGCAGGAAGAGCGAGGAGCTTGATGAGATCGGAAGAGAGCATGTTGATGTGTTGACGGCAGCTGTGGAGGTTAGTGTTGGCTGATGAGGATAAGAATCTTGTTCAGAAGGCCTTCCAGAGCACTCCTTATATACAACTCATCATCAAGGTGCCATAGTCCGTCCAGAGGTACGGATCTTCTCTTAACCGTGTTGTCGGGACAAGATGGTAGCGCTTGTCTTCATTGTTGTGGTAAGTTCTCTGGCAATACCATACTAGCTATGCTCAAATCCCCACCAAGAGCGTGCCAGTCCAGCTAATACTACATTTACTTGCTCATCGCGCCGAAAACCGAAGACTTCAATGGATGGCATAGTTTGGTCCGACTTGTGGGTTCGTATTGGATTCAATAGTACGGTCTGAACGTCTCGTCACGGGGTCTTGAACCGCGGAGGCTGCTGTCTAGAGAAAGTCAAAATATCTTCGCCGAGGCACGATCCTGCAGGAAGCAGTCGCATGAGCTAAAGAGAATATTTTGAGCCTCAGAAAGACATTATTCTCTCGCTCTATTCAAGTAGGCTGTCGTGAATGCCCGTATACTTCACAGCTTACGTTATGCTTACAGGTGAACCGACAAAGACTCGATTCCACCCGCTCTCGTTGGCAGGTCGTGTATACGTATGTAAGTCCGGCGATCGAGGCGTACCCTCGCGTCCCTTCAGTAGTGTAAGTATCGGTATTCTAGTCAACTCAATTGACTTTGCCAGACACTGCAGTGGTCTCAACTTTAACGGTGTGCGAAGGTCGCCTGCCAATACCGTCAGGCTGCAAGCAGAGACGGAGTATACGCCGAAGGAAATGCTGTCCTATTGTGGTAAGATGTCACACCTTGTAGGATGGAAGAAATCGGGCTATAGAGTTGTGATCTGCCACTCCAGTATCCTGGGCCGACTAGGTGTGTCCCTGACAAGTGAGCAGGTGTCCCGGTAATAGTCACGGCTCCTTTAACGCGCCAAAGGCTCTTGCTAAAGTCCGAGAGATCATGTCCCTAAGAGTTAATATGTGTTAATGGGTCCGAGGATTAAGTAGTAACAAAGAGAAAGGGAGCATGCCATGCGCGCCGCGTGGAGATTGAATGCGCAAAATCATGGTCGAGAGCATTGAATGTAAAGTTTTGAACATCCTGCATTTCCTAGCTATGCATGATTTTCATGATCGGGGTATAATAGTTATTCATGCCGCATTAACGCTCCGCCCAGCTGTGTCGTGTGTTGCTTCCTCCTTCCACCATCGAGGACAGGTAGGGCAAGTCGTGAAAGAAAAAAGGTGAAACCACCGCAGAGTAAACCCAGGAACCGAAATGAAAACTCCGTCGCTGTCCCATGTGCTGCTGGTATCATGGAATGCAGCCGGTCACTTAAAGCAGTTCAAGCCCTTGAAGGAGAATCTGAAGGGAGCGCGGCGAGCGCCGTGCTTGTCGACGATGACACCGCCACCTGTTGTCGAGAGTGTTAGCTTTGATGTGCGATATGCTGCAGGTGTATGAATCTTCTGATGGAGGAGTTTGCGTGATGTGGTGGTGAAAGGCACGATCACCAGGTCCGCCACAAAACATGGTAACTGTGCTCCAAGGAGAGAGAGGCTTACCAGCGTGCTTTCCGCCGAAGCCTTTAGTCCACATGAGACCCATTTTTGCGTGCTTGGTAGTGGTATTGGCTTAAGGTGGTTTCGTAAGAGCGCTCCGCGGGATGGAGTTGCTTGGTATTGGCGGGTGTTGTTTGTTGATTTGGCGTTGCGCGAGACCTGGCTTTCAGAAAGCTTTGGCGACTTGGAAATGTTGTTTGTTTGTTGATGAAGAGTTTTGGATGAAGATGTAAGAGCGGAGATGTTGTGACTTGTGGCTTTCGCTTTGCTCTTTATGCACTGCGAGGAAATGATGAACGAGCTCGTCGGGGCAGTGACAATGCGTGTAAACCTGCTTGTTTTCTTGGCGCTGTTGCCAGATGACGACAGAGACGACGCTCTGGCGCAGGAGGCGTGCGATCTTCAAGCGCTGCGCCACACCAGCCAGCTGGTGATCTCCCACTTGGCGGTGCATATTTGGTTGAAGATCGTGAGATGTGCACACCAGCGCAAGCCCCTATGATTACGCCATGAGGCGGTGTGGGCAAACTGAGTTCATGTATGTCGGTCGTGAGTGATATCTCGCTAAGCAGAAACGAAAATGACAACCTCCAAAGCGAGCGGTCATTGGCAAGACATGACGAGTTCCTGTCACAGAGTTCGAAATCTTCCATCTTCACAACGAACATGTCATTCACACCGAAGCACGATGAGGGAGGCTGGTACAGAAAGCATTAGTATGTCATGCGCGATGCGCACCCAAACACGCCGTTTTTTAAACGTCCGCCACAATCGAAGATAACCCAACACAGTGACGCCAACTCATGCAGGCCATGACTCGATAAATACAGGTAATGATTTCGTTTGTAGCGTATAAACTTCGTGTGTACATGAAATAACAAAACACCCAGAACTCCCGTTGAGTGTAATCCCATTCCTTTGACCTTGTTCAATTAAAACCCCGCTCGCTATGCAAAAAAGTGAGAGATATGTAAAGCTTTTTTCGTTATGCGTATCCGTGTGGAAGACTGTCCATGTACACGTATCAACAGAAAGGAAAATTGGACGCCGTGCCGGGCTTCGAGAAGCAGAAGCACAATTGCTTACAAGAAAGCAACAGCGCCGATCGCAGCGCCGACCAACGCAGCAAGTGCGTGAGTGAAGCGGATGCTCGGTGCCGCCATGCTGTCTTGCAAACTAGGGTCCCCGCGGCCAGTGCCTGTCGCAGTAGCCTGTTCGGAAGCCTGTGTTGAAGTGGCAGCGGCGCCGACAACCTCGAAACTCGTGATGGTCTGCTGGCCGCCATCAGGAAGAGTGCTGGTTCTCAAGACAAGCTCGGAAACGCGACCGCCACTAGGGGTGATGGTGGTAACAAGAGTGCGGCCACGTCCGTCGGTGGTGGTAATAACGGCGCCGACGGTCGCATCAGATAGCGTGATGGAGCTACCAACACGATCGGTAGTAGTGATGTTATCATCGTCATCATCGTCATTGTTGTTATTGTTGTTGCTTCCGCGAGAAGAGGAGGCGCCAGGTGCCGCAGCAGATGTGATGATATCACCAGCAGAGTTGACTTGGACGCTAGCCAGAGGCGAGGTGGTGGTAACAGCATCGCCATTCTCGTTGGTAGATGTTATTACAGCAGCGGCGACGCGAGTAGAGGTGGTGAAGGTGCTGCCGCGGCCGTCGGTAGAAGTCACAGCCACTTCCACGCTCTCACTTGCAGAGGTGATGAAAGCGGATGTTGTAACGGGAACAACCGATCCGCCCTCCTGGGTAGACGAGATGACAACAGGAACCAATACTCCTGTCTGCGTTTCAGCGGCAGAAGTCTCATCATCATCGCCAGTCTCTACGGCGCTAGTGATGGCCGGCGGGGTGGAGACAATCGTGCTGCCTGAATCGTCTGTGGTCGTCTCAGGTGGCGGCCTGGAAGCCTCGGTCGTCGAAGATGCCACCAAAGACGTCGTTCTGGTGCTGCCAGAGTCGTCGGTGGTGGTGACAGCTACAGTGGTTCCGCCATTTGAACTCGACCCTACGGAAGAAGACGTTAACTCCTGGTCATCGCTTGAAGAATCTGCGCTAGATGTCACGGAGGCGCCGGAAGACCGGGTGGCAGAAGAAGCATCGGTTGATCTCGCTGAGCTGCTACCATCAGTAGTGGCTTCGGTCGTCTCTTCTGCCGAGGTCTCGCTGGCGGTCTCAGAAGCAGCGCTCGATCTAGATGTCTCCTCATCGCTAGAAGTAGTTCTCGCGGGTGATGTCTGACCTGTAGTGCTTTCCGGTTCATCGCTCGAGGTTGGCTCGGCCGATGTCTCGTCTGCAGTCGTGGCGGTGCTCCGTGCAGTTGTCGAAGGCGTGGCGGAAGGAGTAGGAGACGTCGAGCTCTCACCTTGCGAACTTGTGCTTTCCTGCTCGGAAGTGGCGGTGGTAGAGACAGCAGTAGACGACTGACCTTGTGAACTTGTAGAGTCCTCATCCGAAGACGTCTGAGTCGAGATGCTAATAGCAGTGGTCGTAGAGTCGGTCACAACGATTGCGGTTGTGGTCGTGCCGTTGGTGTTGGAGTCGTCCTGACGCTTGCGCAGCTCCGCATTGATAAGCGAATCCTGTCGAGCCATTTCGGCCAACTTCTCAGCCAGGGCTGGGTTGTCCTGGTGCACAGCCCTCATTGCATCTTGGTGGTCCTCAAAGACACCTTCGCGGTATTTAGGGCGCAGCTTCTCGAGGGCCGCACGCAAGGACTCACTAGGCACATCGTTGACCAGGTCCTGGAAGTCCGAGGCGTGTGCGAAGCCGGCAGATGCCAATGGCAGGGCCAGGAGGAGAAGTGATCGTAAAGAAGGCATCGTGCTTGCGAGCCGTGCTGCGTCCAGGCAGTCCAAGAAGTGAAGAATGGAAAAATATGCTACCAAGAGCGACGCTCACGAGCGTGGGAAAAGTGGCAATGTCTGTCGCAGGTCTATCGCATGGCAGAGTCAGCAACAGGGAAAACAGAAAGTCGTCGTAACACGAGGTCGCAGGATGCATCGGATGACCGTGCTGGGCAGAGGGTAATCGGGTACTCACGTCTCCAAAGGCAGCGCGGCGTTGCGGGTGGCTGGACTAAACGAGGATTGCGTGGGAGTGGTGGCTTACTTCGCCGTTGGCCAAATAGCAGTAGTGCTTAAGTCGCCAGCCAAAACCTGCAGTCGCGTGTCTCACGGGGTGTCACTTCGCAAACAGGCTGACAGTTGGGTAAGTAGTAGCGAACGGTGTTCCAAGTAGGCGCGCTAGAAGACGGTGCAGCGTTAAGAATGATTGATCTGATGGGGAGGAAAATAATAGAGAGAGCGCAACGGCCGCAGGAAGGCTGGCGATGCTGATGAGGCTTCTTGGGGCGGCAAAAAGTGGAGTCCAAACTTCTCGCAGGACGCTCTGCCGCAAACACGAGAACGATCGACGCCACTAAACTACTGGTCGGGCGCAGGCCTCGTTCGGCCAAGATGCTTGAAGATCCCCGGCACGCCGTTATAGCCTTTTGGGGGCGTGTCGAGACGGTGGTGTGCCCTGAGTCTCGACAGCACTACATAAGCATCTAGTCTCTCGCGCAATTTCTAGACCACGCATGTTCTATGGTAGCGAGCGACGAGCTGGCATATCAAGACGTGAGATCCGTGGTTTCATCTGAAGTCCAGGCATGACGTTCTGATCACTCGTGGCGCCAGGCCCGATCAAATGCCGTGCCATGGTGTGGGAACCGGTGGCCAACTTCTGGCGAGTTCCCATCCGTGCAGCAATCTCCATTCCGCGGCAGACAAGGAAAATGTGCATACGGCCGAGGAGAGAGCAGCTTGTGCGTTCCGTCTGCCTAATGCACCATCGTCATTGTTGCTGGAAATACGATATATTACCTTCCGTGCCGCTTCGAGAGTTTGAAACGACGACGACAGGAGCTGCTCGGCGATCATGAGGGTTGCGTTAGATATAATGTAGGGACGTAACCTGTAACAGCAGGTGCTCGTGTACAAGCAAATGGGTACCGGGTGAGCTCCGCACAGCTGGTAGGAGGTACCTCCTTGCCCTGCAGCACTCGCCTAATATGTGTCTCGACCCATGACCACACTGCAGAACGGGCGGCGAATGTGTGTTTCCGGGGCTGCTGTCAGTCCTACCTGATATATCGTGGTACTATGATTGCGCGACTCGGTGCCATCAGCAACGTCAGCACAGAACAGCACGAGCTCAACAAATCCCAGTCAGTCAGAGAAAGCAAGGAAAGCCACCCGGGCAAACATCCCCGCCGGGACGTGTTCAGTCTAAGCGTCGAGACGGTCGCTTTAAGCTCGACCAATCACCGCGTGAAGATGGCCTGTGGCTATCTTTGGGAAGAAACTAGGTTCAGCAACCCGCTCCGGCACATCAGCCTAGAAGCAAAGCCACACGATGAACAATTGTAATGATCTCGTCGCAGTCGTCCAGATCGTGCAGCACCACTTGGCACATAGGAGATGCTTTGTTGTCATTGTTAGTAATCACCTCAGCCTGCGCGCAGGATACGGTATTATAGCTGTCTCGAGGGCAAGATCCTCGTATACTTTGTCGGAGCCTCGAGATGGTAGCACGCATACTACTGAGCAATCGTGAGGCTCTATTGGAATCTCTGCGGTATATCGTTTTCCTGTAGGGTCTACACATGGTAGCACTTGTGTGAGGTTATGTGCTATACTCCCTACAACTCGAAGTGAGGGCCTACGACGTACATTGATTACATGTACACTCACACTCCAGCGCACAGATACACCCTCCGATTGGTGGCGTCCTCTGCAAACGTCAGAATCGACAAGATCTCGCCGGGGCTACAGTACCACGTGGAAGTCGAGGCCTCGCCGCCGGTATATGGAGCTATAGCAAGCCACGCACGAAATAGTAGTGGATGCCGATATGGGCCCAAGCTGACTCTGTTGAGCGAGCTGGCTTGCGAAAGGATCAAAGCATGTCTCATGTGGCTTTTGCAGCATGTGACAATTGATCATGGAATATTACATACAAGTAGCAGTGCATCTTGCCCTCTCCTCACCCTTTCTCAAAGGCACAGTGGCAAGATATATTCCTCATCTCGACGGATACAACCCTTGCATGGGGATGGAAAAGTCGTTCGCGGGTTCAATCAAACCTGGCAATTTTCTGGTCTATATGGTTGCAATGCCCTCCGCGGCTTCTCCGTCGCACGCTCTGTCAGCTTCCTCCTTCTCTCTACGCATCCTTTTGACTCCCTATACATACGAAACAGAGAAAAGAGATATTAATAGCATTGTCTTTGCTCAAAGGTGTCCAGTTTTCCATTTCCCTGCCCCCATTTTTGACGCTCCGGTCTTCCATTCTCCTCCCAGATCTTGTCTCAATCTGCCTTACTTGCCACCCATGACTGCATCGACACGGTCGTGCGTTGCTGGATCGGAAAGCACACTGGACTGGCGTTTTTCGACCACCTCAGCGGGTGCTGGAGCGGAAGAAGTCTGGATAGGTTCAGCTGTTGCATGTGCCTGAGCCTGTGGCGGCATGGAAGTCGGTATCGCAACAGTGTTTGCAACCGGTGTCGGTGTCACTACCGTTGCTCCAGAAACATTCTGTGGCGGCGCGCCTGCATCGATGCCGTGACCAGAGCTGGTGACATCTCTATGTCTTTCGGGCAGGGAATCCGTGTGCACTGGAGTACCGAACTCTTGCCTCCCATTTGCGGAAGACTGGTTGCGTTCAGGAGTCCTAGTCCTTCTCTCCGCGTCACGATCTTTTCTCTCTTGGATTTTGCCCCTGATCCAGCCCATGGGTCCCCTCCTTTCCCTTTCGCTATCAGAAAAGACACCGGAGTCATTCGCTCCGCCGGTCTGGCCTGGAGTCTGTGTGGGTGTGTTGCTTGCGTCGGTCATAGAACCTCGAAGCGGTACAGGCTCCTGGAAGCTGCGCCGGGGTTGCGACGCTGAGGCATTACTACTGCCAATCGTAGAGCGGGACATGGCTTGCTCTTTCGGACTCATCATTCCTAGTGGTCCTGCAGGAGGAGGTGGCGAAGTGGGCTGATCCAACTTGTTCTGGCTTCGGGAGAACCTCCAACGATGCCTCCGTCTCTCTCTTCGCTCCGACTCAGCGCCAGGTGTGGGCATGTCGTCGCCTACCATGTCTGCGTCGCTTTGATCAGTGACATCTGTGTGGCTGTGGTCTGTGTGGCTTGTGAAAGAATGCGCAGGTGAAAGGGCAGGCCTCAAGGTTGCGTCGGTGGGCATGCGCTGGGGCGTAACATGGATCGGTGTCGTCTGTGCAGTTGCATACTGAGACTGTTCACCAGTAGCTACATGGTCGGTGTACCCAGTAATGTTGGTTGGAAGTCCAGGTAGAGCTGCAGGCCGCTGGATCTGATCGGCGCCTTCGTTCCCCAGATCTTGGGTGGAGCTATGAGCACTTGAGAGTGCAGAACCAGGAATACGTTTCTTCTGCAATTTGTTCGGCTTCCTACCTTCACCGTCGGAAGAAGGGGATTGCTTGAAAATGTTCAGGAATCCGTGGGAAGGACCAGTGGGCGTACCGCTTGTACTTTGGGCATCAGATGCGACATTCAGCGGTGCCAGTAAGGGTGTAGTGTCCTTCTTGGGAGTCTGGAAGTCACGAGTGATGGCAGAAGATGTATCGCTGCCAATAGTGGCCAGAGGAGTCGTTGCTTCACTTGAAGAGGCAGAAATGATCGAAGGGGGAGCCAATGGTAGCGCTGGTGGTACTGCAGCAATTGGAGTACTCTGCAGAGAGGATTCCCGCTGTTCGCTGTCAGCGGCCAATATGATTGGCGAGGGTCGGCTGGGCGTCGAAGGGTTCGAGTTCTTCTCTCGTGCGAAGCGTGAAGAAGGACCAACTGCACCAGGTCTCCTGGAAGGCACAGTATTGCTCCGGTGCACACTACCACCGCCCGGAGTGATGGGAGTGCCAGCAATTGGTGTGACAGGCGTAGGTCCAGCCTCAGATCTCTTGCTGTGCTTGCTTGAGACAGAGACATTCCTTCGTAAGTTGTTCCATCTACTCTCGGCATTGTTGCTTGCGTTGGAGCTTGATCGATTGACAACGGTCTTGGATCTGCTAGGCGTGACAGGTGAGCCCGGAACCTTAGTAGGACTCGGCACGCCAGATTGCACATCTTTAACAGTCTCGTGATCGGCGGCAGTGCCCGGCATACCAATGAGGAAGCTGTCCTGGTTCTCAATCAGGAAGATTAAAACGTCTTGCGAAAGTCGATATTCCTGGGGAGCCATGTCGTGCTGTGGGTGAGAAAGTAGGCCAGGTTGGAAGATGGCAGCCAAGTTCGGCGTAGTCATCTTGTTCAGATCGGACTTGCTCGCAAATACTGCCAGCAGATCCAGAATGTACAGCAGTAATTGTCGGTTGAGTGGAGGGAGTTCTGTAATTAGACCTTGGAAAATTCGGATAGCAGCATCCTGGTCGAAATCACCAATAGTCGGGCTTTGTGCATCCATTGCGCCAACAGCTTGCGCTTGGTGGTTCTTCAAGGGGTCGCGGAAGCGTTCGTAGAATTCCAAGGGAATGATCGGCTCGGGAAGTTGATTAAAGTATCGTCGCAAAATGTTGGCAGCGTCGTGTACGGTGAACCCTGTCCAATCCAGTCCCTTGCCGTAGCGGTCGGGTGAATCGAACGCAATCTTGAGCTCCTTGATGCGCTTCTCGCTACCCGCAAGACGGAAGATACCCTCAACGTCGGTTGCTACGTAACGTCAGAAGATGTTGAGATGTATAAGAACCAATGTTTGCCTACCTTTTTCTTTGAGGAATACACCACATTTTGCAACTACGATCGGGACATAGCCGTAGATGTAGCTCTGACCTTCATCGTTGAAGAGTGAGATGGCGACGTTGGCGTAACGGATCGACGTGTGCAATGGGACGCCAAATATTCCAGCTGGTGTTGCTGTGCCATGTTAGTCATTGTTCGGGAAGTCGCAACAAGCATACAGTGGTCTGAAAGTACACAGGGACTCGCGTGCTTTCTCATGTAATTCGGCGGTGCGAAAAGCAAAGAAGGGAATGATCGTGTGCGCGCGTACCTGCTTGTTCTTGTGGCTTCTTATCGCTCCTCTTGAACTGCTTCCACCAGCTGGCCAGGTCTCTCTTCGACTGGACGGCCTCACTCTGGGCGGGCTGCGCAGGTTTGGGCCCGCCAGCGATGGCTTGCGCAGTTGCAGGACTGCCGGTAGCCATGGCCGAGGGCGAGTGGTGTGGTGGTATGCGCTATGCGGCCGTCGACTGCAGCATCAGGCGTTGCGCTGTGGGGTGTCGGCGGAGGTGTATGCTATGCGCAAGCTCGAGGCGGCGGTGCAGGGCGGCGCAGCAGAGACGGTTGTCGTGCGACGAGCAATTCCTGCAGGTTGCAGCGCGTGTCGACGATGCGTCGTCGCAGCTGCAGGCCTTTGTGTGGGCGAGGCGTAGCGCGTGGAGGTGCACGGCACTCCTGTAACGGTGCGGCCAACAGGCTGTTCGGTGAGCTGGCTGGACAGGACGCACAGGGCGCACGCCGAGGAAGCGAGACAGAGACAGCTGGTGGCTAGTCGACGATCGCAGACCTGGCCGATCACGAGGGCACGCGGTCTCGCGGTACAGCGGAGGCTTCGCTGTAGGGCAGTGGTGGGTGGGTGCAGCACGCACTGGCGGCGGCGGTGGTGAGGCGGCGGCGGCGTCAACGATATTGGCGTCCGCGACAGCAGCAGGCTGGCGGTGATGATGACGAGGCGGGAGAGTTATGGATGCGCAACGGTTTAGTGCTGCTGCTGGTGCTGCTATTATTGCTGGTGCTCCTGGGGCGAGGCTACAGTATGTGTCTGGGCTTCGGCGGATGGTATTTGCTTGGCGTGTCCATCAGCCCATGGGCAAAAGAGTCAGTTCTCGAGATTAATCCGTCCGCTAGCGTTGGGGAAGGCTGATTTCGCTTGTGCGCGAGGGCATCGATTGAGGCGCTGTGTTGAGGCGGCAAGCGAAACGGCAAGGCAGTGGCAGTGTGAAGGTAGTAGTCGGGTCAAAAGCAGCAACGCAAGACTCGCATGGGCAGAAACACGCAGCAGGTATACAGCAAAGTTTGAGAGTGGAGAGCAGCCCAGCAGCAGTGCGTGACCTTGCCCACAGGTACAACGAATGATGTAACGAACGCGCCGTGAGCCGGCCGCCACGCATCAGATGGCTTGGAACGACACTTTAATAAGACGCCATGCTGCTGTTGCGGACTTGCGGCTGCTGTCAAATGGGACGACGGTGGAGACGGCCATCGACTCCAGCCTGCAACAGGCACAAGCGAGTGAGGGCCATGCACATGTACGTATGTATGGACATGGTTGGCAAAGCACCAGTGGACGGGGATGCTGGCTGCACTGCCAGGCAATAATCAACTGTGACATCACGCCCATGGATATGCTGTGTGCTCGACGCTGCACGCGACGCACGCTGCAAGGCGTGAGCCACGGATGGGTGGATAGACATGCAGTTGCTGCATCATGCCAGGCCCTTCCATTTCCATGCTGCCTGGATGATGGATCAAGGCGACACGCGAGCAACGCCAAAAATAGTTCCCATCCTTCTCATCCAACACAACCGAGTACACAACCGAGTGACAATGACCTCAGATCCCACCACACCTCTCGAGGCTGCCCAGTCGCTGAAACGTGGTGTGTGCAGGAGAGCATGTGCAGCTTCTGAAACGGGTTTGAGGACAACGTAAAGTTATCTGAGATCGTATCAAGTGCCTTGTTCGTCAGCCTTGTCCAGGCGAGATGTCGGGGACCGGTTAGCTATGTCCTCGTATCCATCGTCTGGAGTTTTGAGATATTCATGCCTGATAGCAAAGAGAGGATGCCTGACAATCAGCTCGAAGCCGGACGGGATCGCCCTTCCGACACTAAGCCCAATGAAGAATCAAGTCTCAAAGTCCGGGCTACAGCACATGATGAGCGAGCGAGCAAGGCGTAGCTGTATACAGCACGACACTTGCATCAGCATCTCCGCATTACCTACCCCTCGCCATACCATCGCCTCAGCAGTCTCGACTCGCACACCGCCAATCCTATAATTAAACACTTCTCCACAATCACACACGCCCAACATGAGCGGAATGGACATGTATGTCACACACGAGCCCGCCAGTCCCGTCTGAGATACCGGCCTCATGGTCGTTTGCCTGCGCAGCAAGCAAGCAAGCGGCGCATTGGGCGCGACGGCGGAAATAGCAGCTAGCTGACCACAATGGCGCAATAGGCTGAACGCCGCTGAGCAGCGCGAGCTGCAGAGCCGTATGGAGCGCAAGCAGATGAAGGACTTCATGAACGTACGTTTCCCTGGAACGAAGCCAACCACATCCTCGGAGTCTTGATCAAGACTGACATACTTTTGCGCGAATACAGATGTACTCCAACCTCGTCCAGCGCTGCTTCACCGACTGCGTCACCGACTTCACCTCCAAGTCCCTTCTCACCAAGGAGGAGGGCTGCGTCATGCGCTGCGTCGACAAGTTCCTCAAGAGCTC
>Ga0265797_10007021_pt1 | contig 15613 bp, 12 predicted proteins | sample P2T30metagenome_FD_192433 | JGI IMG/M metagenome (GOLD analysis project Ga0265797, IMG submission 192433) | Plant litter microbial communities from East Loma Ridge, Irvine, California - P2 T30 | ecosystem: Environmental > Terrestrial > Plant litter > Unclassified | place: USA: California... | reverse complement strand
AAAATGCTAATTCTGTAACTATAGATAAACTTTCTATTTCCAGGATTGCTAAGTTTCAGCTAGCCTAGGTTTAGAGATATAAAAAATACGCTAAAATAATCCTTGTAATTTAGACTTCTTTTGTTAACTCTTGTAATACTAAGACTAAAGCTTAGTAATCCTAGAAGTAGAAATTTTATTCATACAGGATTAACATATAAATGTTTCAGAAAATTCTATTACCCAGATCTAGAGGTAATACGCCTTAGATTATTGATTTTCCTTAGGAAAATTAGGTGGCCGACTCGCCCGTGTGGCCGACTCGCCCGTGAGGTACGTTAGCATAGACCACAGTTCTAGCTTACTCAGAGCTGTTTACACAGCCGATGATGATTCATCTTGGTAAGATCCTACTATCATTGTAGAATGGCGCTAGCGATGCATCGGCCGCGAGCTAGCAAGGGTGTAGCCTACACAGTAATGCAATAATGGAAGGCACAACACACATCATGCTGCCGAGATTACTGAACATGCCGTTCGACGATAGCAACACTGTATATTGGAAGGAACACGATATCTACGAAGCCGGTCGCGGTCCTTGACATAATCTGAATAATCGCGAAAAACACTACACTACACCGCCGGTCGAGGCTAATCCACATGCCGCTTCACCATTTGCAATGGCTCTGCACCTAGACGTGCAGCGTATATAGTGCCCCATCTCACTCTTACTCTCACTCTCACTCTCACTCTCATTCTCACTCTCACTCTCACTCTCACTCTCACTCTCACTCTCACTCTCACTCTCATTCTCACTGATCAGCATTCCATACCTAGGCGCCTCCGGACACGAACTTTTGAACTTTTCACTTCTCCTCGGCAGCAACCAATATCACAAACACGCCATCCACCCCGCAACATGTTTCTACCATCGGAGATCAAGGTGCTGAAAGGTTCGAAGCAAGGCGTTACTGTCGCAGCTACGCTGTCTGGTAAGAGTAGGCTCAGGTCCAGTGAGATTGCTCTCCGCATGACACACAGTGGAGTATGTATTACATTATCAGCTTGATGAACAGACTGACAAGTCGCCTCAGGTGTGCGGCACAGACCTACACTACATCCATCAAGATATGGTCCTAGGACATGAGGGTGTCGGCAGAGTCGAAGCTGTTGGAGATGCCGTCACAAAGTTCAAAGATGGCGACCGCGTTGGTTTCGGCTACGTCAAGGGAGGGTGCGGCGAATGTGAACACTGTGCTTCGGGCGACTTCTACTACTGCAAGGTCGCACCACGTCAGTACGGGGCCTCAGATCACGACCAGGGCTCTTTCTCCAACTATGCGGTATGGCCAGAAGACAATCTCCACAAGATCCCCGAGAACATCTCGGATGCTGAGGCCGCGCCACTACTTTGTGCTGGCCTGACTGTCTTCACGCCGATGAAAAGACACGGCGTCAAGCCAGGTCATCACGTAGGTATCGTCGGTATCGGCGGACTCGGACACCTCGCGATCCAATTTGCAGCGAAGTTGGGCGCAAAGGTCACCGTGTTTTCGAGCAGCAGCAACAAGAAGGAGGAAGCCTTGAAACTGGGTGCTTCGGACTTTTGGCTGTCGCAGGACCTCAAGGCTAAGAAGCCGGACTTGAAGCTGGACTACCTCATCGTTACAGCTGCGAAACTTCCAGATTGGGAAGTGTAGGTTACTTCCTGGCACCCGCACGACTGAAGTAAGCTGAACTCGATTCTAGGTTCTTGGAGCAGATGGCTCCATTCGGTCATATTTTGCTACTGGGCATCACGAATGAGCCGCTGCACATGCCGTACTACCCTGTTCTAGGAAAAGAGCTTTCGATCCACGGGGCTTGCACTTCGAAACCGAGCGAATTCGATGCCATGCTCGACTTTGCTTCCAAGAATGGTGTCAGGCCGATTGTCGAAGAGTTTCCCATGACGGAAGATGGGGCGGTGAACGCTATTTCCAAGCTAAACGATGGTTCGATCAGGTACCGCGCGGTGTTGGTCGTTTGATTGTCGAGCAGTGATCAATATCTGTGTGTCAGAGGCCCGAGTAACAATGGTAGCGAACATCAAGTTATATTGAACCTATGCAGATGTGTTCAAGCTATTTCCATACCCTCGATCGCGGTATCAAGCGCCCAGAATCTCCCTAGCCACACGTTCACCACTTCTGATTGCACCGTCCATGTACCCAGTCCAGAACTCACTCGTCTCCGTGCCAGCAAAATGTATTCCATCAACACTTTTCCTCAGCGCACTACCGTATCGACTCAGCACACCAGGTGGCGCAATAGCCGTCGGCCCACCCTTCGACCACTCCTCTAAATCCCAGCGGAATAGCACAAAATCAGTCATGTTCCTCGCGCTGGGTCCAAAGTACTTCTCGTAATCACCCACAATTTTCTCTTGAGCTTGACCGACCGTAAGTTTGTCGATTGCCCGCGCCTCGTCGCCCAGAATGAAGCCAAGAATCACACCAAAGGCGGCGTCCTCAGGAGTGCTGTCGAAAGTGACTTTTACGATACCGCTGTCTGATACGACCTGGGCGTTCAAGTCCTCCTCTTTGCGCCAGAATGGGGTCCGGTAGATCGGAATAGCTTTTCCAATCGCCGGCATCATCATGTGCTGGTTCAGCTGTTGACGGTTTGCTGGTAGTGGAGGATCAAAGGTGATTTGTCGGAGAAGGGGAGGCGACATGGCGAGTACCACTTTCTTTGCTCGGATTGTCCCAGCGCGAGACACAACCTCGTAGCCATCCGCGCATCTCGAAATCTTGGTGACAGCAGCATCGAGAATAATGTGATCGCTGCCCACCTTCTTTGCCAAGCGCTGTGGGATTAGTCCTGTGCCGCCTACTACGCGTTTCTCCTGAGCACCAGTCTGAACGGCGATCAACCTGCCCAAGTCGCCCGGTGTTGTCTCGTTTCCAGCAGCGGCAATGTAGGAGATGACGTAGAGTAAGGACAGCTCGCGTGGCTCAGCAGCAAAGATGGCCTTGCATGCTGTAGTGAGAACGAATCTAGCGTCTGCCATGGGCGTATACTGGTCCAGGAAGTGGTCGAATGACTGTCTATCCCACGCTGTAGCATTGGGGTGAGTCCAAGGCGCACTGGTATTCACTTCAGCCGCCCATGTATTCAGTTGCGCTTGCGCAGTTGCAATCTCAACTAGAGATGACTGTGCAACGGGAGGAGCGCCACCGAGCTGTGGGTCAGGTACGAAGGGGAGACGTGTATTATTGCGCCACAACAGATTCTTTCCGCTGCTGTAGGTGTCGAAAGTTTCGAGTCCAAGATCGGAGATCATCTTCAAAACTTTGTCTTGCGTTGGCCCAACGAATTCAGCACCGACCTCAGTGACACCACCGTTGCGCAGCGGCTGGTTGAACACTTTGCCACCTGTACGGTTCCTCGCCTCCAGGACGATGGCCGATTTGCCGCCGTCGAGGAGTGCTTGTGCTGCCGTGAGACCTGACAGTCCGGCCCCGACGACCGCAACATCGATGGATTCGGGGACAGCTACTGAGTGGACAAGAGCCGCTTGAGAAGAGAGAAGAAAGGCAACCCAGGCATGGGCAGAGAGGGATTGGCCGAGCATGGTGTCTTTGAATAGGTTGATGAAGTGTTGAGTTGAGAAGGTCTGATTGATGTTGATGTGCCATGAACGAGAATGACCTAGATATTTATACCAGCTGAGCAAGGCCTCTTCAATGTAGTCCATCTGAACCACGCGTTGAGCTTCGACTAGCACCGGCCTTACCTTGGTGTTGCATGGGTGTAACCCCGGACTTACACTCGAAGGCGTCAGATGAGAAGTTCAATATTCGACACGAAACTCCTTTCAGTGCCGCTTGCGAGCGCTGTTGGGCATCTATCTTCGGCATTACCGTTGCCAGTACGCTTTGAGGCGAGTGTTGACGATAGGAAGACGGTCAGAAATTGCCTAGCACCTATTGTTCTTACGCAACCAGACGGCGGTACAGTATCCAAGGTCGTTCGATCATCCGCTCCAAAAGTGTGACATCAGCCACAGGCTCAAGCTTCTTGTCAATGCAATGAGCCTTGTTGTAACGTACACTCCCTGCTGATTAGTCCATGTCTGTGATGGCCACGGCAAGAAGAGGCATTGCCGGGTGAGGTACAGGGATTCAGTGGCGTGCGTATGCGTGATGGCATTCCCGTAATGTAGTTTTTCGGCCTGCCAAGAGTTCCGATGGCAGGCGCAACATTGTCCACATCAACCAACTCATCCACCGTCTGGCTGCTTTTCGACTTCAGACAGGGAGCTTGCGAGTTCGAACTGGTAGTCAGCCTCATGCATTACGCGTCTGTCCAGGATGCTTCGGGCTTTGACTCGATTGTCTTTTGGGAGGTGAGAAAGGCTTCAAGACCATACTTCGCGGTTTCCAACACCCTCGCTTGCTTATCTTATTACTTTCTGTAGCCAAAACACATTTAGCAGAAGGCCTCGTGGCTGATCAACACATCCAGATGCTGTATACCGCCAGTAGATGGAGCTGCAGCTGTACCCAAAGGCCACGGTGAGCGGTATCCAATTCGGCAGCTAGAGTTGACTGGCATACAGAACCGCGGTCAAGGAGTGTTGCTGCTGAAAAGTGAATAGTCTGATGCTCTGGGACTGTGGGTTCCCTCTCGTGGATATCTAGTATCAGCTGCACTCCGTTTGTTATCGATGTCTACCCGTACGCCACGCTGGTTACATTTCGATCTCGGTGAAATATACAATAGATATCTGCTACTTCCGGCGCATGTCAGCTTCGGCACCGGAGAAAATCTCAGATGTCTCGTGACCTGCGGATTGTGCAATTTTCAAACATAGCTTGCAAGCCTGCGCTTGTGATCAGAGCGCGTCCGCAATATCCGAAATGAGGCTCACGATCTCGATCTGCCTACCAAATGCCATGCCCATAATTCACTTCGGCGCGAGACTGGCAGACCGACAGCTGAACGTGCTGGCGGTTGACGTCAATACCTACTGGTGCTGATCGAGCTTGAGACTGTTTGCTTTTCGTATTTGTGTAATACGAAAAAGGTGCCGGGTTCAAGTACGACCCTGCATGCGCCGTCGTGTTCTAATCTGAGCAGCTGGTGATGCTCGGACAGCGATTCTGCTGGGTGTCGAGGATGATTGGCAGCTCGACGGCGCTTTGTCGAGGATTGTCGCACAACGTTGAAAGTTGCCTTGCAGGCCTCTGCAGCGATGATGCTTGTGAGCCATAAGTTCGGATGTCCACACGTACGCTAGAGTTTTTCTCCACAATGCGCGTGCTGAAACGCATTTCCGAGTACATAATCGAAAACCCGGCATATGTGCCTCAGAATTGGCTGGCATATGGCTGCTTGATGAAAACTTCAGAACTTACCTACAATGTCAACAGACGAACGCGTGATTTGACGCGTCTCTGTCGCGTGTGCGGAGATGTCAGCGAGCGATGCCGAGTCGCAAGGCTGAGGGTAGCGTGGATCCTGCTGCAATTTCACGGCGGGTGAGGAATAGATCGCTGTTACCAACAGAGTGGTGGCCGATCTCTCAAAATCGCCGCCATCGATTGCTCTGGGCCCACGGATGACGACTGAAAGTCAGCAGAGCGACAGTCATCATCTTTTCGGCACCATGGAGGTAGAGGTGAAACATAAGCGGGCGACGAGTCTGCTAGCGAATTCAAGCGCAAACGGCAGTCAAAGATTAAACAGTGACGGAAACTTTCTCCGTTTGCTGCAAGACCACGCAAGGTGTCGCACACAAGCCCAACCCGTGAGGCATTCAAGCATTCGTCAGCGCCAACGCACGAGCAAAAGTCCCCCGCAAAGCAATAAAGATCGCTCGTCTTATTCGACGACACCGGACGGAGGATATAACCGCAGCAAGGTGCAGCCCGGAGCTTCGAGAAGCCACGCGGAGAACTTGCTGATACGAGCAATGGTATTCTTAATTGCAGGTCATTCTTGTCGTGGAAGCTGCACACGATGACCGTTGATTTGCAGGATGACAACAGTCAGACCGTCGCAGCAAGATCATTTTTGAAATCGGAAAATGAGATCACTCGCGTTGCTAAGAAAGTTGACAGTGAGACAGCGGTTAGGCCAGGGGGAATTTGTGGCCACCAGGTCCTCGGCACTTGATTCGCTCGCTTCCTTCTCTGCGCGTTGTGCTTCCCGAAGTTAGCGGCTTCAGGTACGCGATGGCGTTTGTTCTACGGCAAAGTCAGGAGAGTTGTCGTCTCCCCGCAGGCTCTTCATCCTGGCCTTTTCGTAGCCAGTAGACAGAACTCAGACGTCTCTGGGCGCCGTATGATGGTGCAGCAGTGGCCAGGCTGGTGATGCAGCACCACTTGAAGGCTATTCATGGGCGAAAGTGTAAGCTACGGATTGGGATTCCTTCAGCCCCTCCCGTCATGCAGCCTGCAGGTACCCTTTTCGCATTTCAGGGCAGCACGGTGATTGGCTGGGGCGATAAGCGGCCGCTAAGCATGAGTGGCTCTCCTCGTTGCAGTGGCTGCTGCTGTCACCCATCGCGGTGCGAGATCATGCATTCTGGCCGCTGAGTCGCGCTGCAGGTGAGTGAATCAGTCGCGGCGGTGTTGTTGTCGTCTCGATGGCCACAAAAGAAGGGATGCTGGGGCTCGTCAGAAGCGTACAGGAGAAGCGACGGCCTAACGCCCGTTAATATGCTTTTGGGATGTTTCTGTCGCCCGCCGCCCGCATCCCCCGGCGACGGCGTTGGTTTGAACGCGCCGGCTCCTGCACGAGTAGTGATCCCTGCTACCTCGAGCGCGCCCATGCGGATGGGCAGAAATGGCCTAGCAGTGAAATGAACCTTGTGCCTCGAATTGCTTGTGGCTTCCTCTCCGTGCCCGCTCTGTGCTGCTGTGCTCCTTCAAGCTCCTCTCCGGTGCTGATTGATTTTGTTCGGGAGATCTGCTTCTTGCATTCCTTACTTTCACTGCCGCACACAACGCAGCGCGCGTGCACCCACACTCCTTGACCCTACTGTCCCAGCTATACACGCTCCTTAACTTGCACATAATCTACTGTTTAGACATCTCCCATTTTCCCGCCAACCGAGCCACGCTTCGAGTACCCCGGACGAGACACCTACCCATCGGGACACCTGCAACGCGCCTTCCTCACCCAAACGCATTCCTCCGCAACTGGAAGGACCTGCAGTCGCCATAACATCACAGCTGCCTCGCGCGCAATTACATGGGGTCCGCCTCTGCCTCGCACATACGGACGACCACCCCACGCGCACCTCCGCCGTCGACAGGATCAGCAATTGAATAAGCCTGAGAAGAGAGAGAGAGAGAGAGAGGGGGGAACATTACCGGGTACGTGTACCAAATATTCAACGTGGTGAACTGCAAGCTGCAGGGACGGATCGACCTGCAGGACATTCGCTAACAGCTTTCTTAGCGTACCAGCCTGTCAAGGTCGCGACTACCTCGACCACGATTGCACCTGCCTAAGGCGTGAACATACGGCCAGACCCCGCCGCCGCCATCAACCGTAAGTTGTTCTCTCTCTACCACTCGGCGCAGCAAACTCGAAGCCATGGGTCGCCATTGGCGCCAATGCTCTCTCGTGCACATTTCTGACAAATATCAGGTCGCCATGAATCGCTGGTTGACACGGAAGAAGGATGGCGACGAGGCGACAGCGGTGAAGAAGGCAAAGAAGGGCAAGAAGGGGCAAGAGGAGGTCAAGCCGGAATTCAACCTAGACGCAGTGCTGCCCAAGATAGATGATTTCCGGACGAGTTTGATCATGCCCGGCCTTTCTACGCGCTTCAGCATGCTGCGAGAGCAGGACGACCCCAGCTCCAAGATTGGTAAGGCAAGCGACGACAGCGTCCTGCTACCAAAACGCCAGTCTCGCCTCCACGAGTTTGGGTTTGTCCCTGGCGGACTCTCAGACATCGCCGAAGTAGCATCGCTCAACGGCTCGATACGGCCACCCTTTGCAAACGAGCGACAGAGCTCATTCGACAGCACCAGGGACGATGATGGCTCTGGTAGCATGATGACCAGAGCCCGGCCTGGTGAAGGGAACGTGCTGTTCGGCGGTCGCCAGAAGATCTATGTCGTCTCCAACAACAGCAAGCAGGGGCTTGGACGCACACTCTACGACGACGACGTAAACATGTCTGCGTACCAGAAGCTGCGGCAGGAAGAGAGAGAGAAGTTGAGACGGATGGAGGAAGAGCACAATGGTCAGCGATCGGAGCCGTCCAGTCCCTCGGCTCTCAGCCGGAAACGAGAGACGTCCTCGTCAACCAACTCTGCCACCGCCAATACCCGCACATCCACCGCTGCTACCTCGATCGCTTCACAGGGCGCCAACTCCATTCCTGTGAGCTCGCCTCTCTTCTCGCCGCTGGGTGGGCCTCTGTCGCCTCTCGAAGCTGGCCGAACCACCACCAAAGCTCGCAGACTCTATGATCAAGGTCTGGATCAGCACATACAAGAGCAGCAATCATCTGCAATGAACCGTCTTAATTCGATACAAAGAGTACGCGCGCCCACAGGTCGATCAACGCCTCCAATTCCATTTCCACAGGCAAGGTCTGCGACTAACCTGAGCGACCGGTTCAACCGTGGCCCTACATTCCGCTCCGAGAGCCCAATTTCTACTGTGCACCCCAACATGAGCAGAAACAACTCATCTGCTGGGTCCAGCCCGGTCCTGGCCCGGCCGATGTCACCTCCGCTTGCAAGTCCGGTTACGTCTGACACTGAAGAAGGTCACGCTTTGAAGGCTGCACTTCAGCCTCATGATCGTGGAAAGGCCACCGCAATGGGCGCTTTCAACAAGCCAAAAGCGGCATTCAGTGAGCAGCAGTATGCGGAGCGCATGAAGCAAATGCATCGCGAGCGGGACGTTCCTGAGGTGCCGACGCCCAAGGTCGACAAGTCGCCTCCGCGAAAGCCTACCTTGAAGGAGCGTGCAGAACAAGAGAAACGCAGGCGTGCCGAGGCGCAGACTACTGAACAGCACAGATCAGAGTGTCCTGCTGAAGTGAGTCCAGCCGCTACCGCCTTCTCAAGATTTCAAGCTGCAGCAAGTCAGATGAAAGGAAGTAGCCCCGCGTCGCCAGATGCAAAGGCCAAGCAGCCTAACCTCCAGACTCCTCAGGTTGAATCTCCTGACGAAGGAGCCACATTCTTCACCTCTCGCGAGTCAAGTGATGATGAACAAGAATCAGCCACAAGAGCCACTGCTCGTTCTACTGAGCCTGTTCGTCGCTTTGAAAAGCTGCCTGTAGCGACTGGGCCAGCCCCATCGATCTTCGAGCACCCAGCTATGCGCTCTCGAAGTGTGTCCCGCAATCCCTCTGAGGAAAGGATGAAAGCCCCAGTTCCTACTCCGAATAGCTCACAGCAGGCACATATGCCATCGCCGAGGCCGGATGACGCAGACGTAGACTCGCCAACGCTTGGTCCAGACAACGGCGGACTCAGTGGTCTAATTCGACAACATCTTCGTAATGTGAGCAACGTATCGTCGAACTACGGTGAGCAAGATGCGGCGTTGACGAGCCCTCCTACGACTACTGCTGCCGGTCTTGCGCTGCAGGCACAGGAATATGGTCTACAAAATCGTCAATTCGGATCTGAAAATGTCACACCTGCGCCATCGACATACAGCCATTCGAACCCGTGGGACTTGGACGACCTGGACAACCCTTACCGCGACGAGCGGGGCAGCTTGAGCTCATTGAGCCCTGTCGACCAGCAGAAGGGAGGAGGTCAGCCTTCTAGCACGACCCCAGAGCCGACCGACGCTGGATTCCAATGGGATCTGACTCCCAAGCGGAACCATGAGCGCATTGCCAGCAATGAGACTGAAGCTGATCACGAAGCTTTCCAGCGAGACCTAGCTCAACGCCAACGCGTGATACAAGAGAGCCTCAAGGCTAGAGCCGAAGGTCGGTCGACAAGCCCAGCCCCCAACTCTGCGAGCGGCCTGAAGAATGCTCTGAACATGCTTCGAGCAAAGTCAAGTCGTGAATCCTTCGCAACTGTCGACCGACATCCTGAACTACCAGCGAGGCTTCCAAGGAAATTGACCGTTGGTGCTAATCCCAACAACGCTAGTAGCACATCTCTGGCAGGACAGGTATCGGAAGGAGCTCGGTCAGATATGCCTGCCCTACGACCAAAGCCATCCCGTATTTTGCAGCAGAGTGAGCAGGATGCTCAACGGGAGCTTGAAAATCGACAGAGATCAGGAACTGATAGTAGCCGGTCTGGCCGTCCGACAGGCAGATCTCCTTCTGCCTCGACGAGAACCTCAGGCCGCGAGCGCTCAAATTCTGGCACATCAAATGGCCGGTCGCGCAGTCGTCACGGTGAGTATCGTGACGACCTCGATCAAGCGATGACCGAGGGTATACGAAGCGCGTACCCACCCAACATGCTGCCATCTGTCCCAGGCTATGTGGCTCACCCCACGCCACCACTGCCATCCGAGCGACCCTCAATCGACAGTCAGCGCATGCGATCACGGAGCAACAGTAGGACGACTGCGGCGAACTACTTTGACTCTAAGCACTTGCAGCCAATCCAAACGGGTACTGCATCCGGTAATGGTTCACCTCGACATCCCAAATTTTCTCCTGGCATTCCTATCTCACCACGTCCTTCACCAGGTGGTTACAACAGCTCGATGCCATCGCCTATGCCACCGTTCTCAGCAAGTCACACACCTCCAGTCTCTAATCCTTCCACACCAAATGCGGCTGCCTTCAATCCGAGCACCGTGCAACCTCGCCAGGGCATGCTAAGAAAGAAATCGATTGCCAAAGCAGACATCTCTGAGCCCGTTTTTCTGTCCACGACATCTTCTATCGACCTCGTCAATCTCCCAGCTGGTGCATCCTTGAAGAACGGCGCTGATCAAGTTGCCCCGCCAGTGCCGCCTATCAACCCTATGCGCAAACGCTTTGGCTTCGGGCGGACAGAAACCCCAAATCCATACGACCCTGCCATTCAGGCTGGATTCGATTTACCTCGCGCGCCATATGCGGAGCCGACGCGCACCAATTCGTCAGATGCCCTCCCGAGCCAAAATGCTCATTCGAGGAATCGCCTGAGGAAGACGTCTAGCGAGGGCAAGAGTCTGCGAGGACAGGCACAAGCGCAGCCAAGACCGTCTCCATCCATTCCACAAGGAGGCTTCGGTGGCCGCAACAACTCCCCGCCGCGGCCACTTCATGAACAGCCGGTGGCTCAGCGTCCCATGGACGGTGCCATGTTTTAGCATGGTAATCTCTTCGGCGGTTTTACAAAAGATTTCATATCAGCGTACTTTGCTGCATCTGTTTTTCTTTCCTAATTTCTATTTTTGTACCTCTAAACGGCCATCGTTTTCCTCAGCAATATACCTGTGCCCTGTCAACCATCTCCTTTCTTCTTCTCCTACATCAGACACTAGGGATTTCTGGCGAACCTTTACTCGGCTGATTTGGAGGTCATTTTGAGGTAGATCGCGAACCTGACGCCGGGCTGGACTTCGGTGTTAATGTGGTATCGTGCTTTAGGACATGGGTCGGCTCCTTGAATGATCATGCTGAGTTCGAAGAGCTGTACTACTAGCCACTGCTCGGTCAAAGAGAGTATGCTGGTCGTCCGTGCGATACGGGTAGAGCATGCGTTGCGTAGACAACGCTGTTATAGTGTTAAATGAAAATAAGTGTTGCGCACAGCTTTGGTCATGCATGCTCTGGTATCACGTTGCGCATAAAGTGGTGGACTAATACACGACACTGCTATTATACCTTTGCGCGATCTATGCAGCCTCTCTGTCGTCGACTTATCCTGCTCGAAAGCACGCCGTCATATCGAGCGGGCTTTGGGACCCAACCCCGGAATTCACGTCTCATGTTCATTACCTGTCACTGTATGTCTCCGAGCCTCCCATCCTCGTCACGACAAAGTCTGAATCATGCACCCGCCCGTTCCGCAGCGCATGCAGGGCCGATGCTGGTGCGGGTGCCGTCAAAAAGGTAAAGGCCGACGAAGCCATAGAGGGCTTAATTGGCGGGTCTGCAGCTTATTTCGAGGTCTTCTCGCGGCGGGCGGATGCTGCTTGCCGATGCAAAGTCACTACAAACAAACCTAAAGCTCTCCCTCAGGAATGAGACAAAATTTTGACGCGAGCCCCCACGCTGAACGACGACAATGTTGAAACATACGACCTCGTGCGCCGGCATGCAAACCTTCCACGCAAAATCCCCGATGCTGTAAACTGCAGCATGCAGTGCATGCAGATGGGCTTTCACCATCGGTATCAAACCTGGGCAGCAGCGTGCCCCTGATCGGCGTGTCTAGAGAGTCGTGTTTCAGATTATGGGTGGATCCATGATATTACCTTTCCGTTGGGATGCGACATTACCGTCATTTCAAGAACGAAAATTTATCGCAAAAATAAGGCTGGTGAGATTGAGTTGATGTGCTGCCGGGATGAACAAAAAACAGCGGCCTTGTTGCCAGTTGGGGCAGACAAGATCTGGGGAAGCAAGGAAGCAGCGGGAACCGCCACAATGCACCCGTGCGGCGTACCTGCATCATCGGATTCTGAACCTCCGACTGTCAGTCCTCACACAACAACTCTTCCAACTTCCAACACATCGAGGACGCGCCTCGACCGATCGCCCGCGCGTTTTATTAGCTGGCTCAAGCGGGGTTTCGCATGAAGCTGCCGCGGTCCCTTCATGTGAGGCGCTCATCTTTTCAAATAGCTTTGTGCGGGGTTGCGGCCGGGGCGTTGTGGGCGATCTGGATGATGCGGAGAGAGGTGCTAAGGCACTATTGATGCCGAGGTTTGCATTGCTATTTGCTGCAGCGGGTGGCAAGGGGACGTAAGTGCCAGTAGCTTGTTGGAACATCGTCGCAAGAGTGCAGATTTTGCAGAGTTTGATGATGTGCGGCTTCGGATCTACTATTACTTCATCGATGTGTTCGGGCATATTCAGTGCAATACATCCAGCAACTCAATTCAGTACCCTCATCCTGTTCAATCCTACGTTTTATGAACAAAGACAGAACAAGAAACACACACAGCCGCCACAACAAGAACAAGCTTACGTACCAACAGGTCAAGCCACCCTCGGCATCCTCACCAGCCTTCTAGAACTCCACTTGCGCCGTCCTTAACCTTACACCACCGCCAAGGGCCATATCAATCCACATCTGGCCCCTTGCCTGCGGTCCGCCGACGTCTATTCGATAGCGCTGGCGCGGGACTACTCAAGCTCGGCGAGACTGGTATTCCGGATGGAGCTATTGTAGTACAGTCTGCGTACCTGGGTATATATTCGCTTCTGTTCCTGTCCTTTGTTTTGGTAACACAATCGTTTTTCACATACACACCTAACTTAAGCACTCACACAAACGACTTTCGTTCCATCAACCATCAACATGCGTTTCTCATCTGCCGCCGCCCTCGCTGTTGCGACCTCGTTCGCCATGGTTGCCGCTCAGGATCTGAGCAGCATTCCTACTTGCGCTGTAAGTTTCACCATGTTGCACAGATGATAGCCGAATGGATCTGTTCGGGTCCCAGCCACGCCATTTAGCTACGTTGGAGTCATCAGTACTTCCGACTTGACCTCAGACGACATCAACCCTCAACGGATAAGTTTGCTGATTGAATTTCTTCAGATTCCCTGCTTCGCCGCTGCCGTCGCCGGCTCCGGCTGCGGTCTCAGCGACACCAAGTGCCAGTGCACCACTGGAAACGCGAAGATCACCGAGTCCATCACCGGCTGCGCCCCAGGACGCTGCAGCGCTGAGGACCTCGTCAGTAAGTTCCCCCCCCCCCCCTCAACTCACCATCCTTCTAACACTGCGCAGAAATCGCCCCTGCTGCCGCTGGCCTTTGCAAAGCTGCCGGTGTGGACATCTCCGTCTCCTCCATGGGCGCATCTGCCATGCCTGCTTCCACTGCTATGGCCAGCATGCCCATGTCCAGCATGGCCATGTCCGGTGCCTCCAAGGCGTCGTCGGCCGCTGGTATGGCCTCCTCCATGGCTATGTCCGGTGCCTCGAGGGCTTCTTCCGCTGCTGCTTCCGGCGCTTCGGCCGCGGCATCCCGCGCTTCCTCCGCCATCGCTCAGGCTACCACCAACGCCGCAGCCCAGAACGTTGTCGGACTCGGCGCCGCTGCCGCCATGGTTGCTGCTGCCATCTTTTAGATGGTTGTCGATGAACGAGTGGTAGGGAGCTGAGCATCGAGTTGCCTGACTGCACTCGAGGCTTGTAATAATACCTCATGATGTAACTTACATAGAATGTATCAATTCATCGTTGAACCAAATACGAGTTCCTTTGCAGTGAAGTGAAATAATCATGCCGCTTCTATTGCTACCATCCACTTCTCGTACCAGGCTGTAAACTCGTCTTCTGAGCCAGTCCAACTACATTTCACCGGAGCGGCTGCACATTTGGCCTCCGTGCATGCTTTCGTCAATGTTTCTTTTGCTTCATCTTCGTCAAGATTGTAGAAGGCGCTCGCGAGATCGTCGACAGTGTCCGGAATGGTTCTCAGTTGTGCCATGAGGTCGCCGAGCTTCTTTGCAGGGGTGGCCGTTTCAGTGTTGCCATTGGTAGTCGAGGTACTTGGTGAAGCAGACGTTGTGTATGTCTTGAGCCTCCTCTTGATCAACGCTTGATACAGCATGCCCACCATCTTCAACTTCTTGATGCTCAGGTCTAGCAACTCCTTCAACTCCTTGTCGTGCTTTCCAAGCTTGTTCGATGCGCCAAACATGTCGTCCTCGTCGTCGCTGCCTTCAGCTTCGTCGTCATCGTCCTCGACGTCTTCGCCCCATTCTTTCAATTCTTCAATGGCGTCCAATAATGTCGAACGCAGCTCGCCTGCCTTCTTGACCACCAAGCCTACCACGCCGTCGTCACACAGCTTGAGTAGCGCATCGCAAGAATCCCACAAGACTCCAGTCGCAGACAGCACATCCTGTTTCTCACTCTGAGTGGGTCCAGTGTCCTTTCCCGTCGCTTGTTGCCTAGTCTCAGCTATGCGCAGAACCATAGCAAGCACGTCTCCCCATGTTCCAAGCAGTCTGCGAACATGCGCCCTCAACTCTGTACGCATTATGTTCCCAATGTCGTCTCTTTGGCCTGGCTGTGGTACATAGGAAGCAGCAGCGACCATGCCGCTCAATGCGCCTGAGGTCACATCGCCAATTTTGATCACGAGTGCCGAGGGCGTGAGAGGAGGGTTGATCAGAAGAAGCGAGAGAGTGGTTGTATGCGACTTGAGTAGCGTTGTCGAGGCCTTGATGGCATCGAGAGGGTTCGGCAGCTCAGTTGCTGTGGTCTGGCTGTCTGAAGGTATGGCTGCTGACGAGGGGGCAAGGGACGACTGGAAATGCGTGAGGAGGGTCCGAGTCGACTTTGTGAGCTCGATAAGGGCTTTGAGGTCTTTTGGTTTCGCCATGTTGTTATTTGGGGTGCGCGGGTGTGATTGTCGAGAGTAACTTCGGGAATATAAATTTTTGGAGGGGCATTGACGGAAGCGTTCCGTGGGCGGATTGGCTGGTGCAACTTCTCCTCCACCTCAATTCCAATCCTCACCT
>Ga0265797_10007020_pt1 | contig 15613 bp, 15 predicted proteins | sample P2T30metagenome_FD_192433 | JGI IMG/M metagenome (GOLD analysis project Ga0265797, IMG submission 192433) | Plant litter microbial communities from East Loma Ridge, Irvine, California - P2 T30 | ecosystem: Environmental > Terrestrial > Plant litter > Unclassified | place: USA: California... | reverse complement strand
CCAGTAAGTCTTGTAAGAATTGCCTTCGCAGCTGGCGGACGATGGAAGTCCTTCGTATCGCCCTCATGGACAACTCTGGTACCCTCGGTTGTTGTGATCAACAATCTCTCGCCGTTGAGAACGCCATCTGAATCGCACTTGCAGGTCATGATTCTCGCGGATCATTGAATAGAATTTCCGCAACAAATCATCCGATTCATCCTTGGTCAGGCCATTGATGCATTGAGCGAAGGGTCCGAGGGCGAAAATGCTCTTCAACCCAGTCACCGGGTTGGTCCTGACAACGGGATGTACGGCGGTCAACGCGGTGCCCACGTTCTCTGGAGAGCCGCGTGGCCCTTCGAACACCTTCACTTTGTCAGGGAACGCTTTGGCCGCGCTGGTAAAGCCCTCACCCTCGAAGGTAGCGGTCAATGTCTGAAAAAAGTCCTGATAATGTGATGAGAACTTATCATACAGACCGCATCCCGACGCCCACAATGTATCACCGCCAGTCATCGGTACCTGAGTGAGACGCAAGCTGGTATAATCCGCTGGGTGCGGCTCAAACTGTATATCGGAATGCCACTTCGCTGCATCGTAACGCCTTGGCTGACCAAGCTTACGTTGTTGCTCGAACATGTGATTCTGCGACGCGGTGGATATATGGCTCATCTGACGATCACCAACGCCAAACTCAGAGGAGCTATTGAGAACTGGATGCACGTGGAGCGAGTTCTTCGTGGGCTTGCCAGTCAGTTTGCCCAAGCGGTCAATCAGCTCCTTCTGTTTGTCGTTCGTCAGGTTGTCCTGGGCGCGGAAGAAGACAACGCCACGCTTCGAGACTTTTGCATTCAGCATAAACATTGTGGTGTCGGGAATTTTGCTCGTAACTTACTGTTGATTGCGAGGTCGCGCACTAAGGCATCCGCATCTTCGGCATCGAGAATATCTTTGACTAGGTTGACTTCAAAGTATTCACGACCAATTGTCGGTGTGCTCTCTTCGAAGCGGAAGGAGTCTAGAGACCCAGAAAGCTCCAAAGGCAGTTGGAGAGGTGAGCTCGCCATTTCTTGGGTAATAATGGTCTTGGGAAGTGACTCCAGCAACAAAACAGATATTGAAGCTCCGACGTCAGCGAAATTTGATTGAAATATACACCCAATGTGACATCGAATCACGAACTGTCAGTTCAGGCACATTGTCTACCAATCTATGACGGACTTTTTCTCACACAAGTCCCGTCATGATCGACATATCCACAATGTATGCCTCGACGCTGCCCATGTTGAGGCCACTATATAATGTGCTAACGAAATCATGATTACGCACTGAATACCATACTTCGGACCGTTTATTTAGCACGATCTCTGTTGACCGACATAGTGTCACGACGATCTTAGTGCCTGATAATACGACGGCGATCACCTCAAGCTCGGACTTCGTAGATATAGTTGCTTATGGATTGCGTATGTTTCCACTTGCACAGGCCTATAGTAGCCACGACCGCGAGTTTGAACAGCTAATGCAGTGTAGTGGACCTTCGAAGATAAAGTGGATCGGCCGTGCAGTCATTGATCATGCACAGACTTCAACACTCCAACCCACCATTTGAGCATTAGTGCACGCCAATATCAAATTCATTGAACCAGCGGTCATGCTGTAAGAGCGGCAGCGGATGCTCTGGTAGTCGCCACCCTCGCTCAAAGTTGCTCTTTTGCCTTCTTGGTCACCCAGCACGAACATTGTACGAGCCACTGAGTTGTTTGCGCAATGTCGGACTCAGGCCATGACATCAGCCGGATTCTGGCAGCCATGCATCTCACCAGTACGCAGCAGCATACATGAATAGTTCCGATCCTCATACTGATCGCATATACTATCATCAACATCGCCCAAAGGTTGAGCGACACAAACAACCGCAGCTTCTGGGATTCCCATCAATGGGCTGGACCACAAGATAGGCTGTTCTCCAGAACCAGAGCCGGCATCGATGCCATTCGCCATACTTGTGAGGTCGTGGAGAAAGGTTACGAGAGGGTATGGTGCTATCCCAAGTACATTTGATCTGCTTAACATCTGACCTGATCTTGAATCCCAATTTTCCAAAGACAACATCCCGTTCATCCTGCCCAAGTTTGGCAATAACCCCGTGGTAGTCTTACCACCCTCTCAAGTGAGGGAACTCGTTCGTAAGCCTGATGATGAGGTCGACTTACATATCATCCATTGGGAGCAGTTGGCCAATCGATACACTTCCCGACCGGAAGTCTACTTGAATCCGATTCATTTGGCCGTAGTAAGACGTCAGCTCACGCGCAAGCTACCGATGTTCAGCGATGACTTGTACCGGGAGATGGCTGCATCGTTTGCCTCAAACTGGGGTTCTGAGAGCTCTTCCTCAAACAAGGTCGCGGTCTATCGGTCATGCATCAAGATTGTGAGTAGAGCTGCGAATCGTGTCCTCTCCGGAGTTGAACTGTGTAAGTGGTGCAGCAATTCAGCCCATCGCATGTATCTTATCTGACATTTTGAGCTGTACAGGTCGCAGTCCGGAGTTTTTAACAGGCTCCTGGCAATACACGCTGGCATTGTTCACGGCAGCAGCACGCATAAACATGTTGCCTCATTGGTTGAGACCGATTGTTGCTCCAATCCTTACTGCTTCTACGAGATCGCATTTTGCTGCTTGCCTTAAAGCCGCCGAACCGGTAATCAGAAGACGATTGGCAGAAGCGCAAAGCCAACAGCCAACGGCTCATGTACGTACAGGCTTTTGTTGAATGCTTTGCCTACTTTGCTAATAATATATGATTTAGAATGACGCTTTGCAGTGGGTCATAGAAGAAAGTATCGAACCTGGGAACACTATCGATCTTGAGCCCGAGATAATCTGTCGCCGAATTCTTGCGCTCAACATGGTCGCTATACATACCACCAGCATCGTAAGTAAGCTTTGGTTCTGACTCGTAATCTTTATGCTGAACTCATGCAGGCAATCACAAACACCTTTCTGGACCTCTTTCACTCCCCAGATGCACCAGCGTTCGTAGAAGAGCTGCGCAAAGAATGCGACCGTGTTTTGGCAGCGCACGATGGCGAGTGGACTAAAGTCGCCCTTAACGAGCTGGTGTTGGTCGACTCGGCTATCAAAGAGTCAATGCGACTGTCAGTGCGAGTCATTGGCATGCACAGAATGGTAAGTCGTCCACCTACCCTTCATGGTACGGCAATTAACCTTGCACCAGGTGACTGCCCAGAACGGAGTCGACTTCGATGGCTTCCACGTACCCAAGGGCGTGAGAGTCGCTGTGCCAAACCACTTCATCCAGCGAGACCCAGACATCTACCATGAAGCGGAGCGATACAACGCTTTCCGTTACGCTACGCCTGGTGGAGTCGATGAAGCTGAGATGTACCTACAGCAAAAGCAGAACAGTCTGTCAATGCCGAGTGACAGATTTCTTGCTTGGGGACATGGTCGCCATGCTTGTCCGGGAAGATTCTTCGCGACACACTTGATGAAGATCATGCTGGCACATGTCTTGGTGACGTACGATGTCGAAGCGAAAGGGTCAAAACCCAAGGGGATTGCTAGGAATGAGTTTCCAATCCCGAGTTTGACAGCCACTTTTGACGTCAGGCCTCGGAAATAGACGCAGGGCTGATGTGTAATCCCAGAATGCTTATTCTCCACGTTGCGAAAATCAAGGTTGAACCACGGCGCCTTCGCATTGAGCCTTGAGCTTTTGAGTTGAAGACTAATTGCACGGAGCTGACGTTGTGAATCACGATGAGCGCACACAGATCTGCTTGTTCGTTGGTGTACAAAATACAATTATTACATATGCATCCAGGGGGTATCATCGATCTTTTCGATCTCGCAATCATTATGTATATGCCAATTCCATCCAATTACATTCTTGTCTTCTGCGATCCGCGGCCAAGTCAGATCAGGCCTCAGCAGAGCCCTAACGAGAAGCTCATGCAGAGATCATCGGCATGCCACCCGGAGACGCGTCCGAACCCCTCAAGTTCGTCTTGCTCTTGGTTGAGCGCAGCGACGATGCCATCTTTCGCCAGAACTTCTTGGTTGGAGGCCGTCCTCCTGCAAGGTATCTCGAGTCTTTATTGGCATCGTCTTCGAAGAAGGATGCTGGCGCTGGATCTGAGGACTTCCTTCGCTCGAGATCAGATGTCGGTGTCTCTGACAGGCTGGTTGGGCTGGTGGAGCGTTCGTTGTCTGTGCTACTGGCACTGGTGCTTGAACAGTAGGCGCTGTCCGCGTAGTGTTTGAGGACTGGACTCTTGGTGGCGACGGGCATCCGCTCTTGGTGTTGTGCCAGCAGGGAACTTTTCGGAGACATACCTCGGCGTTTGTCTCGCAGAGATGTCATCGCACAGTCTTGAGGACCGTAAATGTCGATTGCCCATTGGTCCAGATCGCAGCTTTCTTGGGAGTGTGGTGAGTCGAAATCCGGATGGTAAGAGTCGGGGTCGATATTTTGCTGCAGAGTGATTGTGCAAATGCGGCTGGGCTTGCGGACGTCGCTAGGGTGAGTCTTTGGCCACAACGATAGGTGTTGATCAGTCCGTTGTGTGGGGGAGCATTCGGGGCTGGAGACACTACCACGTCGTGGGCTCCTTTGCCGACCATCGGTTCCCGGAATCCTGGTTGCAGCAGCCTTGAGGTGTCGCCTTGATGGCGCTGCGGTCTGGCTAGTAGGCATGTGCAGTGAGGCGGCGTCTGGTTCTTCGGGGACTGGAGGTAGTGGCTTTGCTTCTAGCTGTGCTCGTTGCCGGGTCGGCAGTGAAGTTGAAAGACTATCTTCGAGGCGTATCTGAAGTCGAGCTGTTTGCTCATCCGAGTATTCCCAGTCACCATTCGAGTTGCTTGCGTTGTGCAAGTCTTGCTCGTTGACTGTGAAGTATCGATCAAAATCCATGATGTTGTCGTGGACTATGAAAGTATACAAGTGGGTTGAATATGCTGTCAGTCGGTCTTGGTCCCCGAGTTGCTAGCAGAAGCCGGAACCACAGTCTTACTTATCTTGCATTGTCCGCCACCTCCTGTAGTGTTAACTTTTCACATGATGTGCTCCGGTGTGCCTAAGGTGCGGGTTCATAACGGTTTTCTCACTCAATCAATTGCAAAGATCACAAGACCCCGTGGATACATGTAGGGCAACACTGGTTCAACAGGCCACTGACGAAACGGCTGGAGTCTCCACAGTCCTTGTCCCGACCAAGGGACCAACGAAACGGGGCATCCAAAGATCTGCCTCTAACTACCCCGGATCTTCATGCCACTGAGGATCAATTTGCAAAAAGTCTATGCCAGGGCCTAGCCACACTCGTCAGAACTCCGAGTCTTATGGGCGAAGGATGTCCGCCGTTATCTGTCGGTTAGGTGGGTATCTTGCCTGCTCAAGCAAAGTACGCAGCTCTAAGTGTAGATCCCTGAGTCAACCTCCTCAATAGTGTTTACTCGTGTGACTCGCTACACGGCTTTGTTTCGGGACACTGCGAGTATGAGGGTTTCCAATATGTAAAGGCGTAGAAGAAATGACGCGGAGAGTTCTTCTCGGCGCCTCGCGCGCTCCTGGCGGGTGCCGTCTCGAGCCTCGACTGCTTCCTTTCGTGACTCTGGCGGGAAGGGATCAGATTGGCTGCAGCATAGTCGCGTCAGCATCGGAGACTGCCAGCTTTCAACCACGGCTAGAACAAAACACATCGGAGTCCACTCAGATTTCCACTGCCCCTGTATCAAGCTGCCCGCACTCCATATCTCGCTACCATACTATCGAAGAGACCATGCGGCATCGTCCCAATGATGTGGGCTCGGAGTGGCACGCTTTTCGCAAGGATCATCTGAAACGTAGTCACGAAACGTGCAGATGTTAGGGCCGCTAAACAAACGGGTCGTTGTTCCGAGGAGTCAGGCGGAAGGTGGCCGCTTTGACGGGAAACTTTGAGCTTCAGGCCTCAGTCTACCTCGATCAGGAATGACTAACCTTGACCTAGTCTGACATGTGACAATTAGTGCGGTATGAAGTTGAACCTAGAGGAGCGGCTGGCTGGATCTGAAAGTCGGATTTGACATCGAGGAGCGCGCTTTAGCGCAAAAATCCTGGTTTTTCCGGGACGCTTGTGCCGAATCTGGTGTGGTTCTCTCGGATGTCCATGCTGATGTGTCAAGGACATGGGAATGGACACGATGATACACGCTACGGCGGTATTATAGAACATCCAAGCGCAACTACAGATGGAACTCTGTCTATTGATTCACCATACCGTTGGTCTTACCCATTGACCTTCTTAACAAACAACGCCCCAACTTCGTGTCTTCTTGTTTTCGCCGTAGTCTCTCGCTCGGGTTTGCGGATGCTAGGAGGGTGATCCTGCAATGCACTTTGGTAAGGCCACAGGCCACATCTGACAACAGGCAAGAGGACACTTCAGAAGACTCTTTCCGCTGGTTCGGAGATTCGTGATAAGCACGTTTTCTTCGGTCTATGTAGGACTACGTAGCAACGTGCTTGTCTAACTTCCAAGCACGCTCAAGCCTTAAGAGAGTTGCCTTACCGGGTCAGCCCCGGGTATGGCGACCGAAGTTCACACACTCCCTCCCTGCTTGCGTCTTCGAACTTTCGAAGTTATGATCGACAGCTGGGGGCCGGACCATGTACTTCTCCGAGGACGTTCGCTCAAAGCAAGCCCACATGGCCATGCTTCGCTGCAGATAGCAACCGTCGTCACACTATGATAGATGACACTAGCTCTCACCCATTGGTTGAAGGTGGAGACTCATCCTTGATTCTGCACTTCAGTCCCCACTAACGACATCGTATGTGATTCATAAGGCTCAAGAAGTGCCGTCTTGGGGGTTGGCCTTGCCTTGTCAAACTTTTGCATCGTACGGTGCTGGTATCCTCACTGGCAAGGATCAAAGGATGACGACTGATTCAAACCAGTTGTCGACCACGAACTAAGCTCCTGTACTTGATGTACTGCTGCTGACTACAGTCTATGTGCCATGTAAGCTCATGCGGACGAGTCGTAAAGTGAACCCATTTCTTTGCCCCTTTGCCGCGCAGGAGACAACAGCTCAGTCGGTTCCAAAAATGTAAGGTGTACATGTACATATGTATGCAACTCAATCGAGTGGTCCCCACGCGCGTGCTTCGGATTCGACGTTGTAAGCATGATATCATTTTATCGTGCGTGCCATGCTCAGGCTCGTGGTGTGCTTCGGGCGAGTTTCGCCATATTGCCACAGCTCATACTTTCGTCGATGCAACTCCTTGGCCGCTCCAGTCGCCTCGTGATCGCGTCGCATACCACCACCCATGTCGTTGAATATACCATCTTCCCCTGAGTGGAGCTCATGAGTAGGACACACTCCAGGATCCTTATGTAATCATCCTTATCAGATCTCTGTCCAATTCGTGTTCAGCAGTCCAACATGCTTTTGTCTCCTCAGGCGCTTCCCTTCTTCTTCTCCCACTCTGCAGGCGTGAAGCACTTCGGTGTCCACGCGTGGATCGCTGCAATCTCTTCCTTGAGTGCAGCGTTGACCAGTCTATGCCGCGCGAGGGTCATCTTCTTTTCGAACTGTGCCGACACGATAATTGCTTCGAACATTTGACCGCAACCACCTATAAATGTCGTGATATCAGTGCGCTGTTCTTGCGACAAAATCGCATGTCAATGATTCACCCACCTGACAAATCCTGGATGTCGACGTGCGAGGCTTCCAGTCTGGTCTTCAGCGCCTCACCCAGAGAGTCGACGGTGACGCCGGACGAGAGCTGGTTCTGCGTCGCTTCGTTGTCTGTTCGTGCGCTCATTGTGTGTGTGTTGGAGAGGAGATGGTGGTAGCACTGCTCTTGTCGCACGACGCATGGAAGAGTAATGCGGAGCTGATTAGATTAGATTAGATCGTCACATATGACGAAATGGCTTGTGATACAAAAGTTAATGATGGGGTAAACATTGTGCCTACATCTTGTTTACCGGCGCCTCTTTCTGTAGTAATCACATTGTATCATTTTTGTAATTCCTTTTTATGTTCAAAACAGCCGTTCGCTTCGCATCCAACACAATGAGCGCCCAAGCCCGCACGGCGCCCTACACCAGGGCTGTCGTCGCCGCCATGAGGAGGCTGTGAGTAACCCACTCTTCTGCTGTGCAAGCCGCCGTGACAGGAGACCCCTGGCGGCTAAGAGATCATCAACATGGGTACTAACGGCCATTGTATAGCTATCCTGAGGCCCTCGCCGACAAGAGCTTCGACAACACCGGCCGTACGTCTGGAGCGACCCCGTTGTTCTTCTTGCAAGCTATGCCTTATGTAGCTTACCCTTCGCGCTGCAGTCCTGCTTGAGGCTCCCTTCGACCCCGTCCGCAGGCAGATGAACTCGGTCCTGTTGACTGTCGACTTGACCAAGGCTGTTGCCGACGAGGCCATCGAGAGGAAAGACTCGGTCGTCATCGCCTACCGTACGTTGGCACCTTGTGTGTATATGTGCTGCGTTTGCGCAGTGCTGACATTATATATAGATCCCATCATCTTTAGAGGCCTCAAGAGTCTGACCTTCAACGACACACAACAGACCAGTCTCCTGCGTCTTGCTGCGGAGGGTATCAGCGTAGGCATACTGTTTGCGTTGCTGTCATGATCACCAATGCTAATCACACTCCAAGGTCTATTCACCCCATACTGCCATCGATGCTGCTCGCGGTGGTCTAGGTGATTGGCTGGCCGACGTCGTTACTGGCACGCCGGTCGACCCTTCCGAGCTCGAGGCATCTGCACCTCCTACATCCGATGCTCCTGCCAGCGAACTCGAGCCCAACAACCCATTCGACGGCGAGAATGGCGAGAGTGGCGAGAATCTAGCGCCTCCCGCCCGTCCCTCATACATGCTTCGGCACCATCCCTCCCAACTGACCCTCGACGACACAGCGCTCGCCTTGGGTCGCAGTGCCCACAAGCGCTATCCCATCACTGCCACTAAAGTAGATGGTCACCCCGGTGCCGGTATGGGACGTATTGTCCGCTTCGACAAGCCTGTCCCTCTGACAGCGATCATCGACCGCATCGGCCTTGGCCTCGGCAACCCAAAGGGCTTCCCCATCGCAGTTCCACAAGGCAAGCAAGCCAGCGACATGGATATTACCAGCGTAGGCATCTGCGCCGGCAGCGGCGGTGGCTTGTTCAGCCAAATGGAGAAAGAAGGCGAGGAAGTTGACCTCTATTTCACGGGCGAGCTGAGCCACCACGAAGCTCTCGCAGCAATCGAGAAGGGCAAGTGCGTTATCTGCCTATTCCACAGCAACACTGAGCGTGGCTTCTTGCACGGTGTGCTCAAGGGCCAGCTAGAGGAGACCATTGCTGAGGAGTGGGAGCGTGTGCGGAAAGAAGAGCTGCAGGCCGACGGTGTCAGCGAGGAGTTGAAAGAGAGCTTGGAAGACGAGCACTTCGATGTTGCTGTCAGTGAGGTCGACCGCGATCCTTACGGCATCATGATCGCCAAGAGCGAGTTGTAGGATCCTTGGAGGACTGGATCCACGTGATCTCGGTATTACGTGGCAACGACGGATACCGTCAAGCTACGCGAGGTCGCCGTATATGTTTCTCCTGTCTAGTTGTAGAATGGGGATCTGCTCTATTAGGCAATTCGTAATGCTCGTCACCTGGCGAACGGTCGGGTGACATGACTGATCGTCTCTTCCAACTGGCCAACGACGAAAACTACATCCGCGCTAAACTCTCCAGCGATTCGCACACAACATCGTTTCGCTGTTGCTCCCTACGTGTATCTCGCACAATCTCATACCCGTCATTGACACCATATCCGACCATATGCGATTCCAATGCAGATGGGTCGAAATAGGGTTAGAGTTGGGGTTGTCCCATGATCGTGGAATCGCACTTACATCAGTATATATCACTGGAATCGATACTTGAAACGATTGCTTGGTACAATCTAGTGGCTCTTTAACGTGCTCGATGTGACGTGGTGGGCCAAGGGCTATCTTACCCAGCAGAATCGTGAAATTCACCTCGTTGCGTGATAAAGCGTGAGAATACTCTTCATTTTCTAGTCGCAGACACAACACTCTCACGGCCAAAACGATCGAGAGCCATTGAATGCTCAAAAAGAGGGCTTTATTCTTGCTGAACCACACTGTATCAGATACTGTCACTATATACCATTTTACGCCTCTCATGTAAATGGAAGGAAATATGAAATGCAGGACGACACTTGACTTGTTGAACCTCGTGAGAAGGACGCGACTAGTACGACGAAAGTGACGACGATGGATTAAATTGCCATGTATGTCACGAGTAGGAGCACTAATCGTTCACTCGAATCGTCCTTTGTTAGGGTTCTTGGGGTGAGCTGCTCTGTTTTGGTGATGGTCAGCAGCAGTCGACAATGTACTTGGGACAAGAATGGACACCGGAATACTGTCGTATAACTGGGCGTTGGATCACAATGTATCCGCTAGAATTGCGGGTCATGTGTGCAATCACCCTACTCAATGGTGCCGTGGTGGCTCTCGGCCTAGTAGTCTCCTGATCTGTCGATGCTGCATAGCATTTTTGAACGGAAGCAGCCTACTGAGCATTGAAGATAGCGAAACATGAAGTCCAGTTTCCCGCATACATCGACGAATCGCTCGAGCTGGAGTGGGTGCACCTTGAAGGATGTCTTCTGGAAAGGCTCGGTACGTAAGGTGTCGTCCTGCGCCCAGTGAGACTCGCTCACGTGGAGGATGATGTAAGCACTGGGTTGGTTCACATATGTCCTTGGGTCGCCATTCTCCCGCTAAAGACCGTACTAGTAACCAGACCAACGCGATCAAGGTCAGGGTGGTAATCGAGTGCGAAGGAACGTTTCCAGTGTGCTCTCAGCTAGCAATACGACCTCGTGTATATGTTCGGCAATATCTTCACGCTCTTTGTCAAGAGGCTGACAGGTGTGTGTATTGTCGTGCACGCCCCTACCATACTGTCGTTGCCACCCAACAAGTCTCGCTCGACTGAGATTGCTGCCGGAACAGTGTAAGTGCCGGAGTCATGATGCAACCACTCTTCGTACGCTTCAATAGCGGATACGGTCCATTAGCTCCATGAGCATCCCAGAGGATATCTCGAGGAAGGGGGATGTTTCCCATTCGGATGGAGCACCATACACTTTCTGTAAGCTATGATGGCGGAAAGCAAGCAGGCTGGGCCAAAAAGGCTCGACAACAGACCGCGGAGCGACCAGGACTTGTTCATACTTGTAGGTTGGAATCGAAGAGCGCCAGGTACGATACCGTATTCTCGCAAGCTCCACCGCCGGATCAGCATGAGGAGAAGAGGAAGAGGGAGAGGAGGCAGCACGCGAGACGCAAAAGATCAAATGATGCACGCACGGAACCACAAGGAAACGCGCGACCAGATCCGTGGCCCCTCAAACATAACCTCACTCAAAATTCCCTCCCCGTGACATGAAGGGCTTAGTGACGATATTCCATAATTTTAATGTTCTTGTTTTTCTCATAGATACGACTTTCTCTAGCTCCAGCGCGTATGTTACATATGTACATCTCGTCGCAGCAAAGGCCAAAAAGGAGAGAAAAGGAGAGAAAAGGAGAAGAAAATAATACAGAGAGTGAATCTCGTGGTTGCACGAGTCGACGCATGTTAGAGCTCTTGTGCGCATGTGCTCAGCCTGTGAGTGCGGCGGCCTAGACAGCCGCACTTCTTCGTTCTTGCGTTTCAACATTATTCTGCTGATGTCGTGGGACCCCCATCCTTGTTCCTGAACGCCGGTTGGGGTGAGAGAATGGTCAGATCCCAATGGAAAAAAGAAAGATAACAACAACAACGCTAATTGAAAGAAATGTGATAGCGAATTTGAGCAGATAGCAAGAGATCCGGTCAATGGAAATTCGATGGTTTGATGGCTTGATAAGCAAAGTTGTGGTGATATTTTTTTTTTAGCCAGACAGCCTGTTCTGACCTCTGGTCTTCTCGCGCTCGTGAACGAAGTAAGTTGCTGCGATGAAAACCGTGCTCAGCAGCAGTGTGCCGCCGCAGAATGATCCAGCGCCGGGCCAACTGTGAGGGAAGATGGCGCCTCCGACGGGGCTACCGATTAAGATACCGAGCGCACCAAAGAACATGTTGAGACCGAAGCGGGATCCGATAGTGCGCATGTCGGTCGTCATGGAGGCGACGCATGGGCCTTGAAGGGAGACGAAGGCGCCGGCGAAGAATCCGTAGAGCAGAGCCCAGATGACAAGACCAATGTAAGATGCACGAACGGCGGCCCAGCAGAAGGCGAGGATTGTAGCGGCACTGGTACAGCAGCCGAGGACAACAAGTGGTGGGAAGAACTTGTCGGCAACGAGTGAGGGAACAATACGGCCAGGAAGCGATCCGGCGTTGAGCACGATAATCATCCAGAAGGCGCTTGTCTTCGATTGGTTGCCTACGTCTTCCGCAAAGTTCTCGATGAAGAAGAATGGAATGTATTGTCCAACGAAGCCGAAGAAGGTGGCAATGTTGACCAAGAGGAATGGCACCTCGCGCAGCAGGCCGAAATCGATAAACTTCTTCTTCATTTTCATCTTGGGGACGCGAGGCTTCATGACTGCACAAGGAATGGCGAGGGTGACAAGTGCGATAAAGCCGATTACGCGAACTGTCCAAGGGAAGCCGATCTTATCCTTCAACTGGTGGAAGACGATGGGATAGATGATTCCGCCCATGGACGAACCCGAAGCGGCGAGGCCCATGACAAGAGAACGCTTCTTCGCGAAGTAAGTAGGCAGAATCGATGTGGCTGTCAGGAAGGAGCAACCACCACCCAGACCGACCACGAAACCCTGTGCCAAGATAAGATGCCAGTAGTCCGTGCAGAGCGAGGTCATCATAAGGCCAAAGACGACAGCGCCAGCACCAACGAAAACCAGAATGCGAGCATTACCGCGATCAAAAATCGGTCCCCACATGAGGGGTGAGGCGCAGAGGAAGAATGATGTGATAGTTCCAATCCATGAGATAGCAGTAGGTTGGTAGCCGACGAGTAGATCCGATCTGTAATACGACTGGAAAATACCTGTGGTGAAATTAGTCGCTGATTTTCTAGATTTTTTTTTCTAAAGTCATTATGCATTCAAAAACATACCATATGCGTTGATGATGCCCCAGGTGTTCATGAAAAGAAAGTGACCTCCAAGGACTTGGAGCCATGCTGTGAGACCTCCATCTGGAGGTGGTCCACCAGGAGGTCCCGGAGGACGAGCAGGGGCAGCCTTTGGCTGTTCTTTCTCGCCTTGAAATCCAGGACTGTTTGGTGGAAATCCAGGGCTGTTCGGTGGGAAGCCTGGGCTGTCGGGTGTGGGATACTGCGGGTTCAGTGCCAGTGTTGAGCCAGCCATGCTTTCACGATCACGGGGCCAGGCAGGAGATGAAGGCCAGATGGGAGAATTGACAGCAGAGTAGTTTCCGTTGCCGCCACCAGGAGTGTTTGGGCGAGAGTCGAGATAAGATCTGAGATCGTCCACCGAATAATTTTGGTGGTGAGGCGTCTCGATCATCGCGTAAGAATTGTTGTTCGCCATGATTGCGGTAGGCTGATTGCAGTAGGCGACAGGCGCGGGGCTCAATGTTTTCCAGGAAATGCAGCTAGAGAGCTGTTGATGTTGCTATTGTCGTCTGACACGGCAGAAGGTCTCCGCTTCGTAGCTAGTGATCATGCGTTGTGGGCTGTGGTGGTGAGGTGTGGTTGGCGACGGACCGAAGAGTGCCTTAGACGGGCAGAGCTATCAAGCAAGTGTGCGCTGAAGGAATGGAAGCGGGTACTGGGTACGCGCAAAAACAAGGCAGACTCCGTTATCTGACCAGGCGCATGAAGAATCAATATTGTATGCTCCACGTGTGGGCTCCAGCAGCCAGTGCAGCACCAGAAGAAGAGGGCAGTAGCTCGGGAAGAGAGAGACGAAGACGCGCTGAAGGATGGCTTGGACACAGCTTTTGCGAGCCCCAAGACGCTTACCGGCAATTGTGCAGTGGGCTTGGTGTGTAAGAGAGAGAGAAGAGCTCGGAGGCCCGAGTACGGTTCGTGAGTCGAGCGGGACTCTCACCGCGGTTTGGCGGCGACGGGCTCTCCACCTGTCGCGCTCGCTCGGTGTGTCGCTCCAGCACAGCTAGCACCGCACCGCACAGCACAGCACAGCACAACAGCGCAACAGGCGTGGAATAGTCGCCGGGACGCATTAGTGGCCCACGCAGCGGGCAGGAGGCGAGGTCGACGAGGTGTTCGCCGGGGCTACTAGCGGCGGTTGAGGACCAGAATAGTTACTTTTTCGATCTTGACCCAGCACGGCTAGAGAGGCGAGCGAAGGGTAGAAGATCGGCGTTGACACCGGTGGCTGAGCGTTTGCCCGGGGATTTAGCTAGCACCGAGACGGCGAGGACAGTAGCAGTCTCTAGTACTGTGTCTTTTGGCAGTGCCACCCCTGATGCGTGCGCGGAGGGCGGCCTTGAAGGCGTCTTGCCTGTTCCTGTTCCTGTTCCTGAGCTCTGCGTGGCTGAATAGCCTGCATTGACAAGGTACAGTGTATGCATGCTATCTAATGCGGCTCATTGCTAGGAGAGCTGTCACGCGCACCATTGAAGAGTGCTTGGGCAGACGCGATCAATGATAGCGCGAGCAGCGTGCAGGACGATGACTGGATGGCGCGTAGGGCAAATGAACAGACAAACGGCCATGTATAGCAACGCCAATAGTACGAAGTCTGGCTGCAAATAACAACGATAATCCTCCTTGTACCGTGAAGCCTAAAGCCTGCTGGCTTGGCGATGCCATCCTGGTTGGACAGATCTGATCTCTGCAACGGCGTGTTGAGATGCCTGCTGTGCCTGCTGCCTGCTGCCTTTGTGGGCAAGGAGAGAGCCGGAGAGTTGAACTGCAGCCCACCACAGACCAGGGTGAGGTCCATCCAGGGGCACCCATCTTACAGCAAGCCGCATGATACGCCACTCTTACGAGCCTTCCTGCATGGCAACGGGTAGGCGGCGCCTCTTTAATGCTTGGTGAGTTGAGGTGTGGGCCGGGTACCTTGGCCACTGCAGCCAGCCGCTGCATGCTGCAAGGTACGCTTGTGCAGAGTCGGTTTGAGATAGTGAAATTTCTTGCCTTGCTGCCCGGCAACTCTGCGACATCCATCCGAACGGGCCTATCTCGTCGCCCAAAATAGCTCGCGCGAGTCAGATCTATACGACTATGCTGCTTTCACTCCCTCCTAGTGCTCCATCCCACGAGACCGGCATATGGGCAGCAATGCCAGGCTTGCCAGCCCTGCAACGGCGCCCGTCTCCGTCCAAGACACTGCTACGAGATGTTACTCCAAGACTACTGACCGCCGAAGACGGTGTGGCGTGGCGTGCCGTGGCGGATGGAAGGTCTCGTGTCGCAAAGTCTATCGCCCTGCAGCTCGCGCTCATCTAACTCTCGAATAATTAGAGGCTTTAGAGTTGCTGCCCTCCTCGCTGTTGGCACGCTGGGCATGCTGGCCTGCAGCAAAAGGGGGCTGCCAAACTCAACCCGACTGCCAGGGCAGGCCCTAT
>Ga0265797_10007019_pt1 | contig 15617 bp, 13 predicted proteins | sample P2T30metagenome_FD_192433 | JGI IMG/M metagenome (GOLD analysis project Ga0265797, IMG submission 192433) | Plant litter microbial communities from East Loma Ridge, Irvine, California - P2 T30 | ecosystem: Environmental > Terrestrial > Plant litter > Unclassified | place: USA: California... | reverse complement strand
TGTGTTGAAACAATACATGCAGTACATGCTTCGTCAACTACGGAAAATAACACAGAACCTCACAAAATCACTACAATCCAGATTCCCGCCTCAATTGCGTCTCAACATCATCCTCATCTTCCACCCCCTCTTCCACCTCAACCGCCCTACCCTTCCCCTTCACATCCCCAGAACTCCTGACCCCCGCCTCATAACCCCCAACAACCCCCTCCCTCAGCGCCTCCCTCTCTGCCCTCTCCATGCCCAACCAATCCGGCGCACCCTCCACATCCGTAAACTCCCTGAACCCGCCCTTCCACGCCGGCCCATGCGCCTCAGGTACATCAGCAGCTTTCCCGTCCTTGAACTTGCGCGCCCGGCCCCAGCGGCAGTACACCCAGCCGTACGTAACAATGCGACTGCGCATGCCCTTGTCGCCATCTTCAAAGCGTTCGTATTGCCTGTGCGCCTGCGTAGACTGTGCGGATTCCCAGCCGCCGAGACGGTACGCAGTCACGCCGTCCATGATAGTGATTTGCGTCAACGGGTCATCGTTCCTAGCGCGCTGTTTCTCAGCCGCTGGGATTTTCGCGCGCTGTTCGCGCTGGCCGAGGGAGAGTAAGGGCTCGTCGTCTGGTGTGCGCGGGTTGGTTTGCTGCATGGTGTGCTGGTTGTAGCATGCCATGCGCTTGCCGTTGAAGGTGTCTTCTTTGAAGACGGGCTCGAAGTAGTATACTGTGTGTGCGTCCATGCGCATGCTGAGGCTGAGGAGGCCTGCGAGCGTGACGATGGATTTAAGCGCGGCGAGGGGCTCGGGTCTGTTGGTGGTTGGGCGCATGGCGAAGATGGGGGTGAGGTGTGTCCAGAGGACGGAGGTGATGAGGTTGACGTGGTTGGAGAAGTTGGGAGGGAGGGTGTGGGTTGTTGTGTGGGGGGAGGGCGAGAGGATGGTGCGGATGTAGGTTGCGTAGTGGGTGTTGCGGTCGAAGCCTGGTATTGTGTTAGTTCATTGAACGTAAGGTGTTTGGGTGAGTGAGTGAGTGATGACTTACCGTCTTCGTCCTTGTGGGCTTCCTGCATCTTGGCGAGTACATCGATCTGCTCCTTGCTTCCGCCAAAGAACAGGTGCTGGAATACTTGCTCGACCAGCACGTTGCCAATGATAGCCAGAACAAGCGCGGGCCTGATGTTTTGATTGGCGAACAAGTTCTCCCAGCCCTCTACACTACCGGGTCCACCAGACGCCACGCAGCCGATGATCTTAGCCGTCTGAGGGCTCAGTGACTTGAAGCACTTTCGAAGCACCTGTTCTTTGAGCTCTGGCTGCCTGATTCCGAAGTTGAAAAAGTCCTTCGCCATTCGTTCCATCATGTCCATGAGCTTCCACAAGCCATCGCGAACCTCGACATCGCGCAACGCGTATTCAGGCTCTTGGATCTCGCGCTGAATGGCCTTTTTAGCAGTGAGAGGGTGGCTCTGCAGAATCTCGCGGGCGCGGCCATTCGGCTTGGTAGACCAGACTTCAGGGATATCTGCACCTGTCGTCCACGGCTCCTCTACCACTGGGGCGCAGCTGCTCGACGGAATAACAGAGGGCCTCCTAGGCGCCCCACTCGATGAAGCAACAGAAGATTTTCTCGCCGTCTTCGCCGCTTGCAACGCTGCCTGCTTCGACGGACGTCTAAGACACCGCTCAATCTTCGTCGGATGGCTCTTCGCATCAGACTCCCAGCCAACGCTCCCATCGTCAAGATCAGTCGCAACTTCAGGCAGCCAGTCCTCGTCGCCCGAGAAGATACCATCAGAGCCAGACGGCGTCCAAAGCTCTTCATCGAGTCCCGTCAGCGACAGTCTACCGACCGGGTTCCTAATGTCCGAGTCCAGATGGTCGCGCAGCTGCTCGAAGTGGCCGAACACCTGAGCACCCGGGTCGCTGGGCCAGTTGCGGCGCAGGTCTTCGAGGCTGCGACGTGCGCGAATGGCTTCGATGGAGTCTCGACGATTGCGAGACGGTCCTACGAGTTCGTATGGTGCATCGCGGTATGCGCTTGCGCTGTAGCGTCTAGCTTTTGCGTGGCCTCTGCCGTCGGTGCTGGGGCGGCGTTTGGCTCTGAGTGAAGGGAGTGGGTCTTCCGAGTAGTGGCCTCCGATGAAGAAGTCCAGAAACGTGTCTTTTAGCCAGGTCGCCATGATGAATGATTAGGATGCTAGATGTAGGCGAAGTGAGGAGAGAAAGTGAGATGAGACACAATGCGAAGAGACACGGCAATCTTGCGGGTCAATACAAAGTCAGCAAACAGTCCAGGAAGTGGATTGTCTTGCTTTGTGGGCTCTTGTATGTCCTCCACCGTTGCTTTGTCCGGATCGCGCATTGCCGCATGCGGCGATTGTGGAATGCAGCCACCGGAACAAGGTTTGCTGGCCGAGAACAAATCATTATGGGGTGTTGGAGGTGGTCAAAGGAAAATAGAAAGATACGATGGTTTTGCAGTGAGTGGGGAGGTGATGTTTGTTAGGATGTGAAGTTGGTGTGTAGAGCCGCATTCCGCGGATGCGGTTTAGCGACCGTGTAACATGCAGAAGGCGCATCCCATACAATCACACAACCTGCTTCAATTACAAGTGACTATTGCTGCGACGTTTTCCTGATGCTTACTAAGACCCAGACTCCACGCTAAAGGGAAAATTTGAAACGTGCGTGCGGTGAATGCCATCACTTGTACGGTCTCGGGGGTGTCCAATTCCTGTACATGCACGAGCAAAGTGTGTTCAGATCCTGCGCTCTGAGCCCATCATTGACCTTCTCGCCCGACTTCTTCTTGCATGCAGGGACATTCTCGCCGCCACCGACGCTTTGTTCGATGCGTGCAGCTGCGATGTCGTGTTAGCACCATAATTCAGGACGCAGGATGAGATAGAGACTTACCAAACGGCCAAGCAGGATTGGCGGTGTTTCCAATCGAGATGGTGTCTTTTGGATATGTCTTTCCGAACTTCGTGTACAAAAGTCCCGTCACAGTCGTCGCGCTGTAGTCGCACACGAAATCGCCTTGCTGGTCTCCAATGCTTCCAGTTATGTTGACGGACTTCGATCTGCTGAAGAGGAATGAGTAGCGCTCAGTGTCCTTTCCGGCGTCCAGCAGGGTCAGAGGTTCATTCTGGAATGTAGTGCCAAGTGTGGCATCCTGGCCGTTGGACGAAATCTTGTATGAGCCCGCAGAGCCACTGATCTGCCAGTTGAGCACTGTGAGCGCCTTCTGCGGGTCAGAGTAGTAGTTTGTATCGGGTGGGCAGGACCATGTTGCGGCGTTCGAAGTGCAGTCGGATCGGACGGTGTCGAGGAAGGTTACGAAAGAGTATGCGCCAGCAGGGAAGTTGGGCGGAAGAGTGGACGGTGCGACGGATGCAGCTGGAATATGAGGTTTATCGGTCTCGGTGCCAGTGCTAGGGCTTGTGTGCGAGCCGGAGCCGTGTCCTGCAGACTGGGAGTCGCCAGACGCCGAGGAAGGAGAGCTACTGGATAACTTGTTAGTGGTTCACACCAAGTGCAGGACGGTGAGATGGCGTACCTGCTGGACGACTTCTTCAACCCAAAAGCCAGACCGATCACCAACGCAATGATGAGTACGAAGGCAATGGCCGCGACGATGGCAAGTCGCTTCCGGCTCCACCAGCCACCAGCCCCTCGGTGCTTGCCCTGCCGTATTTGTCCAAACTTCTCTGCGTCTCCCTTTCGACTCCAGACACTGACACTCAGATCACTGCCATTAGGCGTCCGATCTTCACTGCTCTCTATGGTTGTAGTGAGGGTCCCACCCTTCAGGGCCGTAATGTCCGACTTCCTGAGGGCCGGGTGTGTATGCTCATACGGTCCGATGTGTTGATGCTCCGGGTCATTGCAAAAGGTGCTCGTTGTGGTGACATTGATCTTCGATGCTGGTGTCTTGGACTTCCGTGAAGTGGTGGACTCGATAATGAGGGAGAGGCGCTGACCGGCGGGCGTTGAGATGCGTTTGGCGGGACGCTCGTCTGGGAGAGGCTCGTGAGCCACGTAGCGCTTGGAACGAAAGAGATCCATAGTTGTGAAGGCGTAAACGGGAGATGGCGTATGTCTCGCTCAGGGATGCCTTTGTCAACGCTCCTATTGATTCGCTCCCATGCTCTATGATCCTTCGATTGCGATGTCTCGGGAGCGATTGCCGTACAAGAGCTTCGTTATTCTGTCAAGGATGGGGAGTGGGTAAATTGGGTAAAGGAGATGGATCAATCTCGTTGATCGAAGGAACACAGCGAGCATCGGCCATCTCAACGGAAGGAAGCTTGATCCACAGGACCATCGTTCACCCCAAACCATAGCTAAGTTAGCGTCCTGCCAATCAACGGGGTCGAAGACAGGGCGCATCTTCCGTGACGCGCTAGCATCTGATTCAAGTATCGAAGTTACTGCAAAGGGAAAGCTGCTTATTCTGGCTCGAGCTCGGTGGTTATTACTCGCGTGATCGGGCTTGCAGAGATTCGCCTAAAGTCCGACTTTGGGACAGCGGGTGATTCCTGAACGCACTTCTCATGAAGGAAGACTTGAAGTAAGAGAGTTGGCAGATTACACCAAGCCGTAATTCGCGTAGGGCGGGAATCAGAATTGCTGCTTCGACAGTGTTATTCGATGAAGCGATGCAAATGCTCTAGGAGGACGCGATGTTTGTTTTGTGGAAATCAGGGGTTCGCGTGTTCCTGCATTCAGCCACAAAGTTTATCGGCAATCAGCACGTGCCAAGCCCGACTTCAGCACAAGCATGCATGTGCATGTGTGCTTTCACGTTCACTTCGCAAACGTGTGGGGCTCTGCAGTGAAGGAGGAACGCCGCACAGCTTCACTGCTGCCAAACGAACCGTCCAGCCCTTTCTACCCGCTTCAATGTCTTCCTACGCCAATCGCCAAACGCGTCTCTCCCACCACGCGTCTCCTCACCGCCCACGCGTTGTAGGTGCTCGACCGCGCCCTCCTTCGGACACCGCCTTTCCTGTGTGCTTCATGACCTGAGCGAACGGGCGGAGGGCTCCTGCTTCTTATAACAAATACGACAACAACGCTTCCTACCAATAGAGCCTCGCTCCTACCTAACCGATAACTGCTCACCTCACGCGAGCTCTTGCGACAGCTCAACGACTTGCCGTTGCTGAACTATACCACCCACCCACAGCACGTCCAGTCTCGAGCCTCCAATCCAGCGATTGGCCCCACCATATCGCCCTGCTAGCTATCTAACGGCAACGTCGACCTAAGTGACCAACACCAACATGTCGCACAATCGCATAATTGTGCCTATCCGACCGGGCTGCAGCGATGGCAACCATCTGCACGTGCCGAAGCAAGGCACTCTCACTCAGGTGATTCCACCAACTCTGTATCTCGAAAAGACCGGGGACCAGTGGATGGAGCGCAGGGGTCACGCACAACCTGGAGCCAAATATGTCCTGGACCGCTTGCCTGACGGATATACCATGTGGCAGCGACCACGCCCCTCAGATCCCAAGCACATCGACAAGTACTTGTACGGACATCCACAGTCAAAGCTTTTTGACTCACCGAACCGATTCTACATGCACTTTGAGTTTCTGATGAACAACAACGGCAGTAATATTGGTTGCCAGTGCAAATTATGTTCCGGCGGTTCAGGTCTGCTTCCGAGAAGTACTCTGAGCAGCGCGAAAGCCAGCACCGATGGCGCCAACATTGCAGCATCTTCACGACCAAGCACGTCAAAGAGCGCAGCCGCAGCACCGGCACCATCCTTCTACAAACAATCCGCAGCTCCTGTAATTTCGGCTCCTATGATGAACACTCCTTTCGCGTCAACTGGGTCACTTACACAATCGAAAGGGCGCCCAAAACTCGTCAGCGCTGGTGCCGGCTCTAGTCGCGTGGACGAGGAGGGGACACCGGACGTGTACCGCAACCTCATAGATAAGCTCAAGCAGCATCAGGTTGTGGATGAAGCTATTCGCGAGCCCCTCAGTCCGGACTGGTACGCTGAACAAGAGATACTCCCAGGCCTTCTCCAGTCGCTAAAGACAACGGGTCAATGGGTCCCCCGAACTGGCGACATCGTTCTTTACGTTAGGGAACTGCCAAAGAACCTCGAAATAATGCGTCACGAAGTAACGGAGGAATTTCAAATGTACGACGAGGAGTCAGAGGAAATGCTCGGATCTCCTCTCTGGGAGGCTGGACTAGTCGCAGAAAATCCTACAGAGTCAAGCAGCATTGCCGACCTCCACCGAGGTGGTAATGACAGGAGCGTTATCTACTCTGGCGTTCGCGTCGAGCCTCTACCCGATCCAAATAGCGAAGACAAGTCGCTGTCAAAACGGCACAAGCACGTCTCACTGCGACAGACTCGTCCATTCGTGCTGTGGAAAGAGCTCCTTCACAACGTATCGCAAGACCAATGGCATCCTACCATCATCAATGCTCTGACCGTCATGTCTACACTGTCGCTCGTGGGCAAGTTCCGCTTCCGCGGGACTTGGCCAGATGCTAACATCTTTTGCCACGGACTTTATATTGGCTCAGAGATGTTGGCAGTTGGCGATACTATCCGATTACTGCCCAATGCTTTCAAGAAACAGACCTACTGCCAGGAAATCTTGATAATCAAGAGTATAAGGCTAAGGTATTCTAACTTGGACAAAGCCTCAGACAACGACTACGATGATGGTAGACCGTATAACTCAAATGTCTTCATCTACGGTGCAGGCTACTCGCGCGATCAGTCGCAGCTCAACAAGGAGTACCTGTCCCAAGACAACGCCGAGCCACCTAAGGCAGCCGCGGAGTATGGTGAGTGGTACCCGCTACATCCCACCAACAAGGAGCTTGTCGTCCCCTACACACGCATCTTGGGCCGACTGTACGAGCGCGAGGCGATGGCGTTTTGGCTGAACGCCGAACCCGGCCATCCTCCTACGCTCGACAACGGACGCGAAGCCCTCGAGGAAGCTCGCGACTTCGCCCACCAGCGCGATCGTCGCATGACTCAAAACCCAGGCACTACTTGGCACTGGGCGGACTGCCGTGCCGAATCACTCAATCTACGTACTATTAACGGCCTCGATGTTTCCAAGCACGACCAGGAACGCGACGTTCGCGATATGCGAAAGAAGATGAAAGTCATCGAAGACATGGAGAATGACAAGCCACCAGCGAACAAATCGACCGGACTGGCATCCCTTGGTAGCCGCGGTCTACGAAGCTTCATGGCTCCTGGTACCGGTGATCAGCCAGCCCTGACGCGCGAACCCAGCTCAAGCGCCAGCGGCACCGCGTCGTCGAGCACAAGCACGAGCTCAGCAGGCAAGAAGCGTCCCAATATCATCAATCTCAGCGACGACGACGAGGACGAAATTCGCGAGCACACGCGTATTGTCGACAACGGAACTAGTATGGGCGGCAAGAAGTACAAGGTAGCTGTTGTCATCAAATGAGCTGGTCTGCCTAGCGCGGAAGGAACACAAAATTGTCTGGAGTTCGGAGTTCTGTTCATGTCATTTCGGCGGCGGAAGAGGCATATGATGACGGAAACGTGCAAATTATCTGGTGTGATATGGTTGACATGACTTATGATGTCATGTGGATGCGAGCAAGCACACATGTTGCACTCTCACTTCCTTTCTGCGAAAGGGGCTCGCTACTCGCCCAGGATTGTAGTCTGTCCATAGTGGCACTTCGATGGCACATTGTATACATTAGCGATGGAACTTTGAATGATACACGAAGATCGTCTTCTTCTCCCTTGGCAAGTGATGTGGTTATAAACATGCATTTGTTCTCCTTGCATACGCTGCGCGCCATTCAGTCTTGGTAAAGTAGGTATCTAGAGATATCCGAACCCCAGTTCCGTCCCATATGCCATGCGCAAAACAGACAGAGAGTGTAAATAACGCCAATCCAATCCCAAGCCCACTCCATCGCTATGCTAACAATCTCAATCTCCCAAATCAACACCATATCCCAACAAAAGAAACCGTGGTCACGTATGGCCCCCTCCACTGCCAATCTCAATACGATTTGTATTTCTGTAAAACGCGTTAGCACACGCAACCCACAATCACTACCAACATAAGCATGAAAGATGGTACTCACATCATCAATCTTCCTCCGACTCCCCCCATCCAACGCATTCCCCACGCCCAACAACGCACTACTCACAGCCTTCATCCCGCCCACCGCCGGCCTCAAAATAACAGTCGGACCATACCGCGCCAACGCGCGCGCTACACCCACGCCGCTGCCCGTCTCCATGACCTCACCCGGTATAGCGATGACTGCGTCGCGCGCGGTGAGCAGGTCGCGCTCGAGATGGGCGGCTGCGGAGCGCAGGCCTGCGCGTACGCCGATTGGTTGGTGTGCGTAGTTTGATGTTGCGCGGGGGTCGTCGATTTCTGTGTTTGTGGTAGTAGGGAGCGAGGAAGAAAAGGGCGAAGACTGCGGCGCGAGGAAAGCCTCTGCGCCTTCGAGCAGTGTCTGTGTCCCGATGGCGACTTTTGCGCCGAGCCGCGCGACTTCGCTGGTCGTGTTTTTGGCGAATGCGTACACGCCTTTCTGTAGACTGCGAACGATACGCCCGTCTTTGCGGTACTCGCGCATGGGCACGACGACGAGGTCGCGCATGCCGGAGCCGACGTTGACTAAGGGGCGCACGGCGGCGAGGCCCGCGAGGACGCCGGGGAGTTGGTTGCGCTTGACGTCGGGCATCCAGACGTCGTTGAGGGTCTTGTGGAGTTTGTCGAAGGATGTGATGCCGTAGACGATGGCGTGGCGCAGGATGATGTCGGAGCCGTCGAGGATGAGGAAGTTCATGAACTCGGTCGTATGCCCGGAGCGCAGGCCGCGGTAGTCGACGCGCTTGGGCTTGTAGTCTAATTTGAGTCTGACAGCCTTGATTTCTAGGCGTTGGATGAAGGGTTCTTCGGAGGCGGAGGAGGAGCTGCTGGGCGCTGCGGAGTCGTCTTTGAATTCGAAGAAGCGCGTGATGAAGTCCAGACAGTCTTGGTCGACGTGCAGACGCAGGGGCAGGACGGTGACTTTGATGACGAGTTCTGAGGCGGCGAGGTCGGTGACGGGTTTCACGGTGAGAAGATCGAGGTTGATCATGGGCTTGTGCATCTCGCGCGCGTTCGGCTCAATGAGGCAGGTCAAAAACTTCTTCCACGTTGACGTCGGGACGTGGTCAAAGATTTCGAGATCACGAATGCGTACGTCGATTGAGTTGATTGTCTCACCGCTATCCGGCGGGAAGACAATTAGGTCGACTGCAACGCCCATTAGCGAGAAAGCTACTTTCTTGTGCTTGCTGCGGTCGAGCTTGAGGCGGCGTTTGGTCTTCTCAGAGCTGCGAGGTCGAGCGGTGGCACCGGTGGATCGTGTGGCGGTTGACGTCGCATAACTGCCAGTCTCGCTAGCCAGATCATCGATATCATGATTGATGCGCCGAGCGAGTGCGCCCTTGTCATCCTTGACGGGCACGCCAATCCAGACGGAATTGAAGAGGAAGTCTTCTTCGACAAAGTCGTCTTCCTCGTCTTCATCTCGTGTCTTCCGTCGTCGCTCGTCAGCACGCGCTTCGACGTCATCCACTGCTTGGCTGATAGCATCACGAGTGCGTGGCCAGTCGTAGCCGTCGTAGAGATTCCATATTATGTTGACATCGCGGACCCGAATCTTTAGTGGCGCATCCGGTTGCTTAAACTCGTTCGACAGGTGGTACTGATTCTTCTCTGAGTCCCACTTGCGAGCTTTGCCCTTGCCCTCCGTATCTGAGTCCTTGAAATAGTGTTCGTCAAAGACAAACCCTTGCTCGCTGTCTGACACTTCGTACTTTTCTTGAAAGCTCTCCAGAAGCGCACGATCGCCACGTTGCCGGATAATCGGTGGGTGCGCAAGTGCATCAAGATCGTCCTCGCCGAGCAAGCTATCTCCCATCTCTTCGTTGCTCGGAAGGGATTGTGAGTTGTAGATGCTACCAACAAACTCAAGGTTCGTGGGCACTTCGTCATCTACAAGGTCGGCATTGCTCATGAAATCGTCCTCGACGTCTTCCAACTCCGGCGCGGCAAACGCATCGCCGGTGAAAGACTCCATCATCTCCTGCAGAGGTACGACATTTCGATAACGTTCGGCTGTCGATGGAGGCGTTGGCGGCTGCAGTCCATTGATGATAGCAATCAGTGTCTGCGTGGAATCTGCGCATGACTCTAGCACGAAGAGGTCGTTCTTGAACTCCACGTCCACTAATTGTGGCTCGTCTTCGCCATCTCCAGCAATGTTGACAAGTACTTTGGCCGCTGATATGGAGCTGAGTGACACGAACCCCACTTCTCGGAGCTCATGTAGATGAAGATTGGGGAGGGCAACGCGGGTAGCTGGAGGCTGCTCTCGCTCCTCGTCAAGACGTGCTACGTCATCTATCGCGTGCATCGACGCCCTTCGCAGCTCTAATGTCACATTGTATTCACTTCGCGCTTGTTTGCCTGCGATGTGGGCTTCGGTGAGGACGAATAGACCTTTTGACGTGATCTTTCGGGGATTTAGACCAAGTGCGCAGTTTCGCATGAGCAGATCGACCTGCAGTGGCTTTGCCGTCGGGCTGGCTGGTGAGCTGGCTTGCGAAGTCTGTCGGCTTAGTGACTTAGCTGATGATGCGCCCGTAATTGTTGCAACACTGGCTGCGATGCCTAAAGCAATGTCGTCGACAGTGCCATCATCAGAGATACCGAGCGCCGCCATGACTGTCGAGACGCGATACTCCGCACAGACATTGAAGAGCTTCGCTTTGACGACGGGCTCCATCTCATCCCCAACCATTCGTATCATGATTGCGGGTAGCTGATCCTGAGGTCGTAGCGGTATGACTTCGTGCACGAGTACTTCGTCTCCACGTGTGATTGTCGCCTGCCCAACCTCCGTCGCCAGCAGGGCCGGAACACCGACATGGGCGACAGCAGCAGCTTCAAGGGTGATCTTTACATCTCCAAGCTGTTCGTTGATGGCTATACCTGCTTCGAGATGCTGCACGGATGCGAGCGTGAGTAGCCCAGGACGATCGTCGTCAGGCAGGTACTTCGTGACCTTTGATAGTCGCGCTATCTCGTTCCCAAGCGCTTCAAAAGTCTTTAGCTCTTGAAGATCTGACAGCCGAGCGACAACATTGGTCACCTCAACGCGAAGAACCGAGCCCTTCCTACGCTGACGCAGGAGAGTATCGATGAGAATGTCGTCGTTGTTTTCGTAGGGATCCTTACTGGGTGTAATCATGGAAATGAGGCGTGCGAGATCCGACTCTTCGGGGCCAAAAAGAAAGTTGACGGTGGTTCCTTGTATGTCCATAGAGAGGGGCGCGCATACCTGAGTCGTGTCTGAATATGGACCAGAGAAATGGACTTCCGAAACCTTGACACGTATGTTACTCTCGCGCATAGCTACCCGGACCGTGGTTGTCTGGACTTTGACGGCGCAGCTCCGACCTTTCAGCGTTACTGCGACTTCTCCAAATTGTACTTGGACCTTGGGAGAGCTGGACGGCGCCCGTACTTCAGTCCGAGCTGGAGGGATATCGCCAAAATGCACACCGCGTGGTCGAGGCCGAGATGGTGATATGACTGGGCTGTTGATGGTAGTGTTGGTAGAGCTGATGGAGCTACTAAGCTCTAGCACACCACTGAACCCACCAAAACAACCAAGTGCTTCATCGAGCTTCTGTATATCGAGCGTGACCTGCACAGGGCGGGTCACCACCGTTATGCGTTTGTCTTTGGCTTGTTCGTAATCAATTTCCACATCGTTACTGAGCTGCTCTTGGGCACCCGCAGATCGCCTAGATCTCGGTCTTGAGTTCTCGAAAGAAACGAGATTTTGATCCAGAGATGCTAGTACAAACTTGCCAAACTGAAGCTTTGTCCTCGAATCTTGTGGACGAATCTGACTGGTCATACGAATGGTCTGACATGAAAGTCTCAGAATGGCGTCCCCGGGACCAAGAGTAAGCATCCGTGTAGTTGATGATTCCGCAATGAAAGACTCGGTCATGACATTATCGAGCCAAGAGATGCCAATATCCTTGACGGATATGTCGAATGCACTGGTTTGGACATCCTTCTGTGACTCGCCTTGCTTTGGCGCCGTCTCATGTGCGCCCGATCCAGTAACAAAGGCAGCAAGCACGCGCGTGAACATGCCATACATGACGCGGCCGGTAGATAGGTCCATGTGCCCGGCTATTGATCCGACTTGAACGATGATCGAGGGCGCAGAAGCACGCTTCTCCGTCGGTACGGATCGCTCGGCCTGTAAATCTTTCGCAACAGGGCGTCTCCGCGCTGAAGCTTCTAAAGATGGATTCCGTCTGTGCGTGGACGTATGCGCATAGTTGGAGAACGATCCAGGCATCTCAGCAAAGATAGAATCCTCGCCAAGATTTGGGGCCTTGAAGCTTATGCCAGAAGCATCTACCGAAGCAGCAGCAGACTTGTCCTCGTCTTCATCCTCAAAGCCAAGTGGAAACCACACAGTGACCTCGTCGATAGTGAGAATCAACTTCGCCTGCTTTCGAACAGGACTGTGAGCAGTGGGCGTCCGAGCTCGGTTGAGGTGTGGCGAAGGAATAGTGCTTAGCGGGCTGCCTGGACGAGGCGTTTCGCAGCCGTCATCGACTTCAGGATGTGGTGCTAATATGCTACCCGCTATCATGTTTTCTGGTATTGAACCTGACGTATCAGAAGCAGTGTCTTTGCTAGATGTCGAAGTTGAGTCCCATCCTCCTGGAACATGGCGGTGTGTTGATTCTGCTTGGCCGACACCCACGGCACTCATGTACATGCTCTCGGCCTCGTCGTGCGTGAAAAGTTGTGACTCAGCAAGGTCTTGGTCCGATCGTGGAGAGGATGCTGGGGACGAATGGTGATCTTCGAGCAGAGTCTCGTGCTCCTCTTCTGCTTGGTGTTGCGCCGCAACAAGGTTATCTGTCGAAGCAGGAGGATTAGAAGCGATTGAGGCCGATGGCGAAGGCTGATCGATTGGTGGCTGAAAAGATCTGCCGAGCGCGGATACGGTGGGAAGATTTGCGGTCGAAGCATCGCTCGTGGCTGTAGACGTATAGCTTTGTTGTACAGCGTTGTCGGCTTCGTCATCCCAGTTTTCGGGTATGTCCTCAGGAGACTGCGGATCAAATGCATCGTCGAAGCGCGAGTTCAGCATATCGTTCTGCATTGCGTAGTCGAGGACACCTTCGTCGTCGTATAGAATGCTGCTACCTCCAAGATCGCGCGAGGGTAGAGACTGCAAAGACTGCGAGGGTGAGCTATCTTCAGGAGCTTCGAGCTCACCATCATCGAACACATCTGCGAAGCGGTCATGGTCGACAGTGTGCACAGAAGCATTGAGCTGAGATTGCTCCGGCGATGCTGCTGCTGGTAACACACTCGCCTCGTCGCGTACGCTTGCTGCCGATGCGTTCAAGGCCGGATCCACAGAAGCAGATAGCTGTTGAGATTCTCCGGGATGCGCTGGTTCCTGTCCCAAAATTGAGCTTCGCAACGAGTCCAGGGATCGATTGTTTTCCGATGGCTCGCTAGGTGCTTTCAGACCACTTGACAAAGTCGAGCGCGTTGCTGAAGGCGGGGCAGGCTGAGAAACCCTTGACATGGAGACAAAGTTCTCTGCGTCGGAGACCAAGCGAGCGCAAATGTTTTCCACCCGCAGCCGGCGCTTGCCAACGTCTGGAGTAGTATCTGGTCGACTTCCGGTGGATCCAAGCTCGACATGCGTGTCTTGCGATGTGATTGAGTCTACCACAACGCGCTCAATATGGAAGTTCAGCGAGGCAGGCGAGCTCGGTATCGAAGTCGATGCATCGGGAATGTCCTGATCTTGCACCTCAACGTCAATATTGTTGATCATGATGCTGAGACGGTCCAACGCAGTGTTGAGTATGTTCCGCAGGTAGTTTGGGAGTGCCAGGGGCGCACCCATGCCTGCTGAATCCTCGTCTGACCCATCGTCACTTGACGCAGCAGACTCGTGCATGTACTCTGATCTCGATTCCAGTTCCTGCTCGAGCTCGCGAATCTCCTCGGTAGGCTCAGCTCTCAGGAAGGACTTGGTGAGATCCTCTAGGGTCGGCACATGTTCGTCGTCTGACGTATCGCTCAGGTCGTCTCTATGCAGCGGCGGCGATGTTGGAGGTCGAGGTGGCGGCGAGCGTGCCGATGCTCGCGAGTTCGATGGCGGCTTTCCAACATGCTGGTGTTCCTCCTCCACTAGTCGTGCCTGCACTTGTATGCCATCCACCTCGATCGATATCTGGGGCACGCCGAACGGGAAGACGAGCGTGACTCGCAGGACCGAGGCTCGCGCTTTCGACAGGTGGATTTCGGGCGGGACTTTGAGGTGTAGGAGTGCTACGAGTTTCTGCATGTCATGTTAGCACGACTATTTGCCACTGTATACTCACATCCACCCACCTTGACGTGCAGCCCAACGTCTCGCACTTCAAGCGTCGTCGTTTTGCCCACGTCTACGCTCACAAAGTCGGCGGGGTCTTTGTCGAGGATGTCGATCTGCCGTAGCCCGTACAGGAGGAGCTTCTTGCCGATAGAGCTCGATATGCCTGAGAAAAAGGCCATGGCTGGGAGAGTTGAGGTTGCGGTGGGGTTGGTTTTGGTATGGGCAAGTCGGGCGCCTACCGCAGTACGAGGAAGGGCTCCATAGGTGGTTTGCAATCAGGTGCAGGACCTGGGGAAGAGTTTAGGTCTCAACGGCGCGCTTGAGTCTATCGAACCGTAGAACAGTCACTGTGCACGGCCGGGCCCTTCGTTCGTCTCCAAGTTCACGTCAAGATGTGGTAGGTAGGAAGTGAGACGCGCGTTTACAGAGCGATGCCGTTTTACGTGTGTAGAAATATGCAGCGCGTTGGCGGGCGGAGAGGGGTCACGGGAGGTCAATAGGGGAAGATAGGGCGGTTCAAGGTGAATGGGACGGAGGCAGGTGATGTGTGATGCCATTCAACGCGCAGCAGGCCGCCATCACCGAATCGACAGGGTCGCCGCGTGAGCCCGCGTGCCCGCGTTTGGTTACCCCACCGCTAGTCAATCATCAAGGCAAGGCTGAGCAACAGACCAACGGAGCAGTTAGCGGAGGGAAGCAGCAGCAGGTACTCATTCTAGAAACATATAGAGAGACTGCCTAGACCTTTGAGTAAGAGTGTCTCTGCGAACAAGGTTGGATGTGCATGACCAGCACCAGAGACCTCCAGGCGGCCAAACTCGGAAGTGTACCGCATTGGGAAAGGTCGAGATAGGATTACGTCAGCCTACACTAGTCATCAGGTACGAAGTCGCGGAGGGCTCCGATGTGATGACTTTTGATCTTCATCCTTCACAAGTTGAAATCAAGTAATCGTCGCTGTAGAGATCCTACTAAACCCAAGCTCAGCATGGCAAGCAAGGAAGATGACATTGAGGCATGGGCGCAGGCAGAAGGTGTACCGAGCCTGACGGACCCGTTCATCCAAAAATATCTATCGGGAAGAGATGCATTAGTCGAGCAAGAGAAGAAGCAGCGCAGTGGTAGGTCATGCCACGAG
>Ga0265797_10007017_pt1 | contig 15620 bp, 13 predicted proteins | sample P2T30metagenome_FD_192433 | JGI IMG/M metagenome (GOLD analysis project Ga0265797, IMG submission 192433) | Plant litter microbial communities from East Loma Ridge, Irvine, California - P2 T30 | ecosystem: Environmental > Terrestrial > Plant litter > Unclassified | place: USA: California... | reverse complement strand
TGGAAGTTAGGCAGAGACATGAGGAGAAACGCTGTCCTCACGCTATATGTCGTTGAAGACATACCATTGCTGATGGCTTATAGGGTGTTCTTGGCAGAAGCGCGGTTGGTTGCGAAACAACGGAAGGTAAGACTTGTCGTTTGAGAGAGAGCAATGACCGGAGATTAACTGTGTATCAAAGTAACACACTACAGACTCCTGATTCCCACCCACAGAGCAACACCACCCCGACCTCCTGATACAAATCCTGAACCAAGCGTCAATCTGTTGTCGTATTGACATGGTATCTATGCACCATTCCGGTCACATCATCAGACGCTACAATTTGTCAGCTGCTGGTCAAATAATAGATCTCCAGTTCTATACTTGCCTGCTATCGCGCTGCGAACAATGGACTCCCATGTTCTATCGTATTTGCTCCGAGTGCCAGTGCCACTCGATCCAATGAGTACCATTGTGCTCAGTGCACACCGGCTGGACCTTCTCCTGGCAGAAAGAGCAATCCCAGAGCTCCTCAGTACGATGCTCGCGCATGTAAGACGCCGGGAAGATCTCGTCGCACTTCCGACAGCGCGGCACAGCACGTCTGTCCTCCTCAGCATTGCAGTGCCAGCAACCCTGAAGCATAAGATCGAGGTTCTCGACCTGAAGGATGCTAGCGCCGAGTTCGGCGTACTCCTTCAACAGTTCCACGAACTCGGGCATCTGCCTCAGCTCATGGATGTGTGCGGCGCAGAATCTGACTAGGACCCTGCGACCCACGACGTCGTTCGAAGGGGTGCCGGCCATGATGATCTGCGCGGCGTCCAGCAAGTCCTTGGTGTCGGGGTCGGGAGGGTATGAGAAGTAGAACGAGGCGTCGTACCAGATGTGCGAATTCATGTACATGGCAACGTCCGCGTTGAGACCTTTGACCATGTACTTTTCGCCTGCGACATAGAGCTGCGCGAGGAACTGCAATTTGTTGTCCGTGTCTTCCCACAGGTGATGGTATGAAGAGCCGTAGATGTAGCCGGAAAGCGCCTCCATCACCACAGGGTCGTCTTCGTGCAGCTCGACTTCTTGCTGGCCAGATTCCTAATGGACTTGTGAGTTCGCGATTTACAGAAAGTATTAATGGCACGACTGGAATGAGATAATAACGTACCTTGAATGGACCAAGAAGGAGCTTCCTGAAGTACGCAGACCTGCTGCACAAGATGATTCTGTGGGCGGGGATTGTTTTGTCACCGAAGCGAATGGTGAGATCCGAGAGCGTTGGATCGGCGAAGTAGGATTTGGAGACGTCGAAGTTTGGTATCAGCGCCATGTCGTCGGAGGAGGGTTTGGAGATTTTTGTGATGAGATTTGGCGCCATGATCCTCTAGAGGTGTTGGTGTTGTGTTGAAGTTTGTCGATGATTGCAGGTTCTGTTGGAGACAAGGCGAGGCCGCGAGGAGGTGGTCTTATATAGGGAGGTATTGGAAAGGTTCCAGCAACGTTGTCAGATGTCACATGCCTCGAAGAAGGAAAATGTAAGCATGTGCTTACCAGGCAGAAACACAAAGGTGTGTTCATTTGACCAAACTTACATGTGCTTGGGCTGCCATTGTCAAATGCTTAACATTTGACACCGAGAGAAGTGTTGGCATGTGCCACTAGGCCGAGAGGTGAAAGAGAGTCAGCGGTTTCATGGAGAAGGAGGAGGCACATGTAAGTTGTGGGCCTACTGTTGTTTCTAGCAGGTCAATAATCTTCTGAGCAGGAGTGGTGGACATGCATCCGGCAAAAAGCTGCTTTCTTCATTCACACCTGACTGACCCTGACACACAGCCCAGACTCAAACTAAATCTACACTTCCTCCAAACCGTAGTTCTGAAGACATCGATGGTGCTTTAGCATACCATGCGGCCCTCTGTCCATTCGAACGTCTCATCGCATATCTTGCAAATAGGTCGCTTGCCTTCCTCGCAGTGATCGCACCACCACAATTCACTGTGGCGGCTGCCCCAAACTTGATCAACTTCGAAGGGTCTGGCACAAGTCGAGCATGATGGTGGGTCGTCATCGGGGCATCCTTTGCTGCAAATCCAAGCACCTGAAATCCCACACTCAAGGTCATTATGTCCGATGATGTCGGCACCCAGACGTCCACACTCTTGCAGCAGCGAGATGAAATCCGGCTCCTGCTGTAGCTTGCGCAGATGCATGACGCATATGTGCACCATCAGTCTCCTGGCGGAGCTGTTGTCGGACGTATGGAAAGCGATCTTGCGGAGAGCTCGGAGAAAGTCGTTCATGTTGTTGGGAAATTGGCCCATTTGAAGATTTTCATCGATCCTGGTAGACATGTTGCTACAGACCTCGTTCTGCAGGCATGCCATCTGGTACTTCTCGGCTACCACAAATACCTCGGCGTGAGGCACCAGGCTGTCCCACCGCTCGTTGTCGTCGAGTTTGGAACTGTCGTTGTAGGGCAGATCGTAGAGATGACGGAGTAGTCCGACCATTGCTGCCGGGTCATCATGATGGAGCTCAATTTTCTTCAAACCGCTTTCCTTGATTTCGAATCAGATGAGCGAAAATTAGTGAGTGGGCAGGATGGGTATACCCGAAAGCTGCCAGTGAGCATTGAGTTGAAATACTTCGACTTCCGGCATAGTACGATGCGGTGGACGTGGATAGACCTGTCGCTGAGCCGTATCGTGAGGTCCGAAAGGGCTGGGTCGTCGAAGTAGTCTTTGAAGACATCGGATGCCCGGCACTTCATGATTGCGTCGCTGGCCTTGGGCGGTGGTAGTTGTGGTCGGTGGCTTGTTGGTATCTGCGCGAGGTAAGAGAGAAACTAAGGTGAGAGCTTGGCGCTCGAGTGAAGGAAGGCGCGAACATGGAAGGCGCGGCCTTGCAACAACGTCGGCGAATCCCGCTGCGGCAACAGCATCGCAGTGAAAGGTGAAGAAATAATTTGTAAAGAGCTAGAAACTACAGAAGCCGGCTCCTTGAGCAAAGTATCCAGGCTCGGACCCGCTCATGTCGTGGTGTTTGAGGATGAGCTTGACTGGTGAGCACTCAGTGTCTTCTGGCAGATTCATCAGCCTGCTGCGCGGGCGTTTTCTTGCTCATCGTGAAGGTATAGTACGAGATCCGGTATGCATAAGTTTTTTTTAGATTTTCGGCTACCATTTGTGATGATCCAGAATCGCTTGTCATGTTCAAACACCCTGCTTGCAAAGGTGAAGTGCATGGCAGAGCGAGCAACCGTGGATGAAACTTGCAAGTAACACAAGGAGCCGAGATCTCTCACCTAAAAGAGCAAGACCTGCCATGGAATTCGTGGACCTATTCCTTCCTGAATTGCCAATCTCACCATCTCGATATGTGGATGCCACTTCCCACGACTGGATCACTGATCCCAAGACGAGCTTTCATGTAACCAATCATGCTCTCCCCAATTTCCTCGCAGTCTTAAGTCCCCTGGATCGTCTGCGTTCCACACCCACTGGACCGGGACAGAAGACGACCTACTGCTGCAAAACTCGTCGAAACAATGCGGTTGACCTTCGTGTTCACATGCCGGGCATTGCCAGACCTGCTTGCTTCGGTACAAAAGCATGAATTGCATGGGGAAAGGCTCCAGACACTCGTAGCAGGATGGCTCTGCATCAGGGTGCCACTCTCCTCTGCACGACCAAGTCCCTTCATAGGGACTAAACGTGGAAGTGAAGCGAGTCATGATCTCAATGCTCAAGCCTTCGTTGTCCATGAGCAGGTCTGAGAACTTGTCGACTTTGTTGGACAGAAATGGGAGGTTCCAGAAGCAGCAATCGATCATCAGTTTTCTCATGCGGTCGTCCTGCTGAGCGGTACCAGAGAGAACAGTCTGAATGGCATTCAAAAAGTCGTCTGTCCGGTCTGGTTCTTCGCAGCATAGCTCCTCCTTTATGACAACTTTTCTCATCTCGTCGTAAGTCTTGTCCTCAAGACCTGTAATCTGGTACTTTGCGGCGGTGACATGTGTAATGGCAAGGAACTGCATCTCGCCAACTGAGTCCTTATGGAATTCGTCGTAGTCGAGACCGTAGATGTAACGAAGTAATTCAACAGCAGCTTGAGGGTCGTCCTCGTGCAGCGTGACCTCACTGGCTCCACTCTCCTGGTGTCGTTGTCAGTCGGAGCACGCAAAGATAGTGTCACGAATTTTGATCCGCCTTACCTTGAAGTTTCCAGTAAGGAGCTTCTCGAAGTACTCTGAACCACGGCATAGCACAATGCGGTGGGCGTGCACAGTCCTGTCACTTAGTCGAATGGTAAGATCCGAGAGAGTTGGACTGTCGAAGTAATCCTTCCATGATTTGGGCGACGCCATGTTGGTTTCCGAATGTGGATGGAATTGGTGGCAGTGGACGAGCTGCTTGGTAGGGGATTTGTAAGGCTTTATCGCAAAAACTATTCTCTCTGTACCATGCGATGATCGCATGCATCGCATGTGGAATCTGTTCCATAGGCTAACATTAGTCGCTATGAGGCAGAAACCACGTGCCACATGGGATACATGTGATGCTCTCACAAAGGGTGGCATGTGTAGCAATGACTGATTCTTGGGAAGTGAGCTCCGAAGACTCACACAATGTATGTGAAAGTGCTCACTGACGACCCAACTGAAGTGAAAGACGTTCTACTCTGTTCTTGAGTGAATTACATCAGACCCGTCACACACCAAGTCACCATAGACCCCTGTATCTGCGAAAGACATCCGGGCACCAACAACCCGATTGGTAATAATTGCATGTGTTCTGCTTCACATGAAGACTGCCAGTCAATTCCGATCAGGCTGTGGTATCCGATCGCGTGAAGCCACAGGAGCTGTTTGGTAATCAAGCACTCTCACTTGCGAGGTCAGGAGATGCGAGGTGCCAGCAGCATATCTGTTGACATTCTGAGCGAGTAGTCACCTTCAGATGGTGCTTCTCGTCGTGGGTATTGGCATCAGACTGCAGGACCTTTCCCGCGTCTACCACGTGCTCCTGGGCGTTCTCGTGGATATCAGCAGTAGACTGCAGGCCCTGTTCTGCGTCTACCACAGCCTTCTTGACAGCCTTATCCTGCCATGGACCTTGGAATACCAGGTGGATAACATCGCTAACGAGCAGTCCAAGCAAGGCGACCTTCGGTGTCACGCAGAAGAAACTGATCATGAAGCCAACATCGAGGCTCAGTGCCGGAACGAGACCAACAAGAGTTGCTACTACCAAGCTCGGTAGCTGGTATCTGTCGTTTTGCTGATTCCACTGGTAGTAGAAACGGGCGTAGACGAAGTACGAGAAAATAGCAGCAATGAAGAACCAGGTAGTGTCCAGGAATGCCGGCTTACTTGGCGCTGATAGAGGTGCCTATATCAAATTAGTTCTATCCTCTCTGCCAACCGCACTGTGCGGGTCTCACGAACGGAGAAAAGTAATATCCATGGCGACAGGCGCGCGTTCACCGGCGCGATCAGCTCGTTCCATCGGGATTGTTGGGCATTCCGGGAGTTTGCGACGGCGTATTTGTGCATAGTGTTGGCCATGACGATGCTGAAATAGAAACACGCAGCCTTGTATAGTCTGGCACGCCGTCTTGCTTTGTGCTGTGAGCTCGAGAGCGAAGGCTCAGCTGGGCTTTGCATGGCCTCTTCGAGCCGCAACGCGCTCTTTTCCGACATTATTAATGAAATTTGGTATACAATAGCAACGATCGCAGATGATATGAAGATGCTAATCGGCCAATACTCGAAGCGCAGAGTGGACGGAAGGTTATCAAGTCAATATCTGGACGGGGCTGAGGTCACACAGCCAAGGCTGAAGCGGGGAGCAGCAAGACAGAATCACATCATCGGGCTGAGTAAAGTGGCACAAGCGTGGCAGGGCTCCAGGGCAGGAAGGCTGTGGCTGTGATAACAAGATAAGGCGTAGTTGTACAGCAGCCTGCAGGATATCTTGCCGCTTAGGCTGTGACTACAAGCACGATATACAGCGCTAGAATGGTGTGATCAAGCCCAATCCTGGTAACAAACAACTTCAGCCCTAACAGCTCGGTATATGTAGGTATACACTTCTTAACAGTTTGGTGCATTAGAGTTAAGTCACAGATATGGTTTCCAGGATCATCATCGTCCGGCACGCCGAATCCGTCCACAATGTCACCAAAGACTTCTCCCAGCTCGACCCACCTTTGACCTCTTTGGGTGTCGAACAGGCTTCATCGATCTCCCAGAAACTACCTGATGCTGCAAAAATATCGACTATCATAAGCTCACCCTTGCGACGTGCAATCCAGACTACACTCGCTGGCTTCTCATCCATCCTGGACCAACGGTACTTCGATGAGAGCTCTGGACAAGGCACCGAAGGAGGAGCAACGCTATCCTTAGATCCAGACCTCCAGGAGCGCAGCGACCTACCCTGCGACACTGGATCATCTATTTCAGAATTATCAAAAGATCTCCCAGGCTTATCTTTTGATAATTTGGGTGAAGAATGGTTGAAGAAATCCGGTCGCTACGCCGCCAACGATGATGCTGTGCGAGAACGTGCAGAGCGGGTGAGAAAGAGTCTCTTTGAGATAGCCAACAGCCTCGAGAGTGAGGACCGAAAGGACATTGTTGTTGTCACTCACGGCGTGTTCATGAAATTTCTCACAGGAGATGAGGATATTGACCTGCCGAAGGCTGGGTAGAGGATTTACACGATTGAGAAGCAAGGCACGGGAAATTACGTCTTGGTTGCACAAGAGAATTAAATCTATTATTGGTTTATCAGGCCTGGACTCCATTTTGAGCCCTCCTCTTGATAAATCAATAGGCAATCTTGAGAGACGGAAACCATACCAACATTCTCGCAAGCATGCGACCAAGGCCGTTCCATCTTCAACATCTTAGATCGGCTTCGGCACACCACGCTTAACACCCGGCTCTCCAAGCCCAGGCATAACAAGCGGCGCCCTCTTCTCCTGCGAAGTCCTGCCAATCGGGAAGAACTTAGTAATACCATGTCCAGGACCATACGCCTCCTCAACCAAGTACACGGTAACTCTCCACCAAGCGCAGAGCGCAGAGAACATCCAAAAGTACGACGCGGCCTTGATACCCATGGTCACGCCACCAACTTCTCCGTCGCCGGAGCCGGAAGTCTCAGAGGTGCCGCCGTTGTAGGCAAACAGGCAGCAGGCGATGGTAGATCCGATTGCGAGCGAGGTCAGACAGGCTGTGAGGACCATGTCGCGGGCTGTGGCGGCTAGGGCGCAGGACCAGGTGAAGACGGTCAAGACGACGAACCAGGAGGCGAGTTCTGGGAAGTGGGTGTGCACTGAGTGCGGTTCAAGGGCGCCGGCGGCCTGTGGGTTGAGATGATTAGCACATGCCATAGAGGATGGAAGCGATCAAACTTACCGTAAAAGCATAAAGTATCCCAATCGCCAGCCAAAAACTCCCCCACATGGTATTCACAACCGTCACCAACGTATCTCTCGCCTCAAACCCCTTGATACCCGCAATGAACTGCGCAAGACCTGTTCTCAAATCGTCAGCAATCCACAATGCAATACCAACCAACAGAACCACCGTAGTAATGTGAAATACGAACCACCAAACATCATCACAAACGGAAAGAAGATCGTAGGGCTGTCGCTCCTGCCCCACCACATCGCGATATGACTGGCGGTGATCCATGTCGAGCCCGCGAACCCAGCCAGGCCAAGAGCAGCCGGGGGCGCGATGGGTTTTAGGAAGATCTGGACGCTGGGCGCTTTTTCCAGGACTTCATTTCGCTTGTCTTCGTGGCCGGCGTGGCTTTCGACGGACATGTTGGCAGTTGGTCCTTGTGCTTAGGTCTGTAACGCGATTGCGGGTGTGTTTGTTCAATGTTGTCACAGCTGTTGGAATTGTTCAAGGTATTCTGACTGAGGGACGGGTTTAATATTGATCAGAGATAAAGAGGTGGAAATACAGTACTCTGAGCATTAAAAAAAGGCTTGGGGATCTCCGCCTGATCAACACCGGGTTCCTTTTCACAACGGCATATCTGCCCTGTGACATCAACACCAGACGACGATCAACGACACGGCAGCTCACAAGACCAACAAATCATTCAATCCATTGGCGCTCGTCAATCCCGCTCCGTTCGTCCACCTCCATGGAGGTGTGGAACCGTTGATAACCCGAATACTGAAGGGCTCTTGAACGTCAAAAGTCCCCAGATCGTCATCATGGAGTGACGATGGACATCGTAATCGATGTCTTCTTATCGATAAACGTCTTCGTGCGCCAATTCGCGCTTTTGCTCGTTTGTGAGATGGACTGTTTGCGTGAGATACGCCAAAGTCTCTCGACTTGCGAGATTAAATTAACAAACAACCTATTCGAGAAGTAGAAGACAACCTTCAACAAATGTCGAAGCAATTCAAATTCAAAAACGAGAGCTGCTGAGAAACATCGGAGCTTGCTCCTGCTCCACTCGCACAAGCCTTTCGAGAGATCCACTCTCGCAAAAGCTTCGTCCGAGTCACGGGCCTCGCAGCCTTGTAGCCGTTAGAATCCCGGTTCTTGGATTAAACGGTAAGGAATAATCTTGGTGGAAGCTGAGAAAGCCGTATTCGTGGGGACAACATTGAAACTTCACTTCTATGTCACAGTACTAGATGAGAGTGATATGAGGTTCATGTCTTTCGTTTGAAATCGGTATGCATGTCTATATATCACCTAGCCCCAAAAGGCAAGAGGTGGTGTGCTTGAAGGTTTTTGTGCTTGAAGCGAATGGAAGGTGTGCCACGAGTGGCACAGAAGAAGAAGAAGAGTAAGAGAAACATCCAGCAAATGCGAGCCATGTTATCACAAGATCCCGATCCCGAGATCTTTTTTCCGTGTCATAATCCAAACCACCCAGAGTCGTAATGTGGTCGAGTCATGGGTCTGTTGTTCCCCTTTGTTACATCGATGATTGATAAGGAAACAGCGTCGTCGCCCGTCTTTTCATGCGTGCAATCTAAGACGAGGCGGCGAAGACCTTGCCGATGGCCGACTGCTCACTGCCAGAGACGAGCTTGCCCTCGCCGGCCATGAAGTAAGCGTAACCACCGACGGCGTCGTTGCTGTCCATCCAGGGCATGACAGTCTCGAGGAAGTCGGAGATCTGGTCGTCAGAGCCGGTGGCGGCGAACTCGCTGATGAAGATCTCCTTGCCAGAGGCAATGTCGGCAGCGTCGTTGACGTGCTTCTTGAAGTACTCGGCGTTCTCGGCGCTGTCGTACCAGTGGATGTTGACGCAGTTGATGGTGCAGTCGGAGCAGGCCTCGAGGAAAGATGAGAGCCAGTTGAGACCCATGGAGCCGGCACCGTTGGTGACGGAGGGAGCGCAGAGCTTGGCCTTGCCGGCGAAAGGCTCCATGTACTTCTTGTAGGCGGTGGCGGCCTCAGAGGGGCTCAGGTTGGCCTGAGCGGGAAGGTCGGGCTCGTTGAAAGAGAAGAGGTGGGTGGAGCCAGAGTCGATAGCGCTCTGGGCGTTCTTGGACCAGTCGTTGGAGAACTCAGAGGCAGGGCCCCAAAGAGTGGGAATGAACTTGACGGAGTCGGAGAGACCGGAGCTGGAAGAGCCCCAGTTGTAGCCCCAAGAGACGGCAGGGCTCGAGACGAGGCAGTCAGTCAGCTTGGCGTCGTTGTAAGCAACACCACGCTTGCCGCTCTTGCCGGAGGAAGAGCTGCTAGTGGAAGAAGGAGCAGCGCTGGAAGAGCTGGAAGAGCCATAGCCAATGTTGATGCCAACGTTGCCCTTGTTGGCAGCAGAGTAAGTCATGGTAGGGGAGGCAGCGGAAGAGCTCTCCTCGACAGATGAAGAGGCAGCGCTGGAGGGAGCGGGCGAAGAGTAAGCGGCAGGGGCAACGTCAGACGCCTGGGTCACGGCCTCAGCCTTGGTGCTGTAGGAAGTGGGAGCCTCAGAGTAGGCCGGGGCAGAAGACTCAACGGAAGACTCAACGGGAGCAGCCTCAGAAGAGCTGGAGCTGGCGATCTCGATAGAAGAGGCAGCGCTGGGGGTCACAGTCACGGTCTTCTTGACAGTCGTGGTGATTGTGACATCGCTGGTGCAAGTGGAAGTAACACCAGCGTCGGCGGTGGCAACCGCAGTGGTGGTCTCGTATTCAGAAACGACGTCAGAAACAACGACGGTCTCGCTGGCGGGAGCAATGGCAGCACCACTTGCGAAGCCAGTGCCAGTAGGGTAGAGACCAGTACCGTTGGCGCTGGGGTAAGGGTAGGCAGAGAAGCCAGACGGCTTGTTGTTGTGGTACTTGGCGTGGCCGTGACCGTGGCCACCGTTGAAGGGGACGGCGAAGGCGGCAGTGGCGAAAGCCAGAACGCTCATGGTGTTGATGGGGGCCATTGTGATGGTGTTGTTGGTAAGACCGGCTTATTGGTGATGGGATATGAGTTGCTGGATGTCAAAAAGCTGCTGCTAGAGCGCTAGAGATGCTGAGCCGACCAGGGCAATTGCTTGTGAAAGAGTGTGATAGTTCTCGAGAGAACTAAGGGAATGCAATGAGCGAATGCTCGGTAGTGAAAGGCAGCAACTGTCCGTGGGAAGTGATAGGCGTGAGGAGGAGAGAGAAATGCACAGAATGGGGATGGAGACTGGTTTTGTCAGACTGCAGAACGCATGTGCGATCGCACACACGGCGAATCTGCCGTCAACTCACATGCATTCGTCTCCACCGTGACAACGGGTACCTGAGCCAGCAGAGTCTGGCCACGATCTTCGTGGGCGGTTACACTGGACATGTGGGTGACGTGCCGTTAGCAGCGGTGCAAAGGTCTAGCGCCCGACGTTGAACGCGCAAGCATTCTGCCCTACCAGCTGCACGGTTGGGGAGGTGAGCACAGCACATCCCACGATAGGCCGTAGAAAACCCACGATTGCTCGAAGAACCGGCACAAAGAGGCCGAATGGTGGCCTCGTTGGCGCAGGAGGTGTCTCTGCAGGGGCACCATCCCCTTCGGCTCGCGAGACGGAAGGCTGCGGTTGGCGGTTCACTGACACGTTGTGCGCAGGTGAAGAATACAGAGAGTCGCCGTATCTGGTCAAAAAGATGCGCCTATTCGCTGGAAGCTCGAGAGGCTCGAAATTAACCCGACCCACAGCATCGACGGGTAAAGTGACTAGCGGTCTCACCAGCGGACGGGGAGAAGGGTTCCTGCAGAAGATCTTCACTCTTCTGCGAACTCCGAAAGCCACGATTCTTGTCCGCGCGGTGGAGATGCCCTTGTGCGCTCAGCATTCAACGATTTCTGCAAAGCAAAGATTGCCGAAGCACTGCCTTGGCTGAGGAGTGATGGGAGCAAGTCTGGAAGAATGCGTTCTATTTCATCGTGCTGAAGTTTTTCGAGATCTTTACTGCAGATGTCCCAATGTGGAAGGTGACGAGAATGCTTCATCGTGGTGTGTTTCGGTACCACTCCTATAAGGCTTTTTACCACGCGGAAGAACGGTGGTTCGCGTGTTTCACCATCATGCGGCCCTGGACCACGGCGCGTATAGCTGCAGGCAACGTCACCAATTCAAATCACGAGCTGTGCTCGCTGTGCTGACACGAGGTGTGGAGAGGTCTTTCTCCGTGGCCACCTGTCCGGGGTTGCATTGTTGCAGACCGACGACGTGTCCCCGGGTCGATCAGGTCTGTTCTTGAAGTATAGAAGGGCGCCGTTCGTCGGCCAGGGGAGACAGCAATATCGACTCCCGCAAGCGCCTACGTCAGCAGTGTCGAGGCTGTGAAAGCGATGACAGTATATTGGCCGTAGCAGATGCTGGGCCTCAAAGCGGTCTGAGACAGACACGACCGACTGTGACGACCAAGCTGCGAAGCATGTTTGCTGTGAGTTCTGCATATTGTTACCTAGTCGACAGCAACATTACGTGTGTGTCTGATGGTCCAGATGTCACGCTGTGTGCTGTCATGTCAGACTGAAATGTCCAGTTAGCTGAGGCCTCATTTAACACACTGATCCTAGTGAGCTTGGTTTAATGTTTCGCTATCACACACATGTACAGTAGATGATACGTGTGGCTGTCCAACTCACAGCAAGCCGAAGAAATTGTGGCAGAACAAGGTGTATGATATTCAAGGTCGCTGCATCAGGCACTACATGTAAGGAGAGGTTGCAAGGGAGACTGGAACAAAGCGAGGGGGCTACGTGCGTGTATCCTGTGCAACACTGAGTCAAACACATGCAGCGGCAGCTCTGGGAAACACGGCATATTCAAATGATGCTGTCAAGGCATCACATCAACACATAGCATGTACGATTCCACCTTAGAAGTAGTTCTCAACAACCGACGGGAGAGTACCTTAAGGATGTCCTCAAATGTGGGAGTGGGAGGCCAGTCATGAGGTAGTCCCTCCTTTGTCCTACGAACCTGGTTGCCGCTTTAGACCATCCACGTAATTTGGTCAATGTTGCAACAAGTAGCAGTCTATCAATATTGTAGTGGGCTTTTTGCATGTGTCGTGAACGGCTGCCAGCTTCAACTTGTTCTTGTGAAGCGCTGACGTGCCTGTCGCGTCGACACAGCAGACGCCGAGCTGAACGCTGCAGGGCCCAAGCTGAGGCGACGATCAGGATAGCTTTCCAATCCCGACTACTCTACCACGAGAGCTTACCTACACCCGCGACATTACCCGCATCCACACACACATACCGGGACACTCGCTCTATATTGCGCCGCAGAGATGCGATCGCACGAGCTACCGGCCTCGCTGGCATTGCTGCTGCTCAGCTCCCGCCTGGCGCAAGGCTTCTACCTTCCCGGCATCACCCCTACCAACTATCGCATTGGCGATCTCGTACCTCTGAACGTCAACAAACTCACACCCTCGCAATCCGAGCGCGACACCCAGACCCGCTCTGTCTTCTCCTTCGACTACTACTATCCCGCCTTCCACTTCTGCCAGCCAGAGGATGGCGCCGAGTACATCTCCGAATCGCTAGGCAGCATTCTGTTTGGCGACAGGATCTTGACGTCGCCCTTCCAATTACATCTGGGAAAGAATGAGACTTGCAAAGCAGTCTGCGACGAGCAAGAGTTGGAGCCGCGGGACGCGAAGTTTGTGAACAAGAGGATATGGCAAAACTACAACCTGAACTGGCTCGTGGACGGCCTTCCAGCTGGCCAGCCGTACTTGGACCCGACAAGCAACACAGAGTACTACCAGCCTGGTTTCGCTTTGGGAGAAGTCAAGAATGAAACACCACAACTGAATAACCACCACGATATTTACATCGATTACCATCAGGCGAGCGCTGACCAATACCGCGTTGTCGGCATCCTGGTGGAGCCCAAGTCATCTGCCGGTTCAAGGCGCGTAGGATCAGGAGACGATTTCAGCGCCGATGGCTGTGATTCGGGAAAGCCGGTGGTGCTCTCAGAGAAAGGAAACACAAAGGTCACATACACCTACAGCATCTACTGGCGGCCTTCGAAGACGCCATTCGCGACGAGATGGGACAAATACCTGCATGTTTACGACGCGAAGATTCACTGGTTCTCTCTCATCAACAGTGCCGTCATTGTCATGTTCTTGATCGGTATGGTTGGTACCGTACTGGGACGTACTCTTCGGAAGGACATTGCTCGCTACAACCGCCTCGACCAGCTGGGTCTTGATGACCTCAACGGAACCAGCGTCGAAGACGGCATTCAAGAAGACAGTGGCTGGAAACTTGTTCACGGCGATGTCTTCAGGCCGCCGAAGAACCCGCTTGTTCTTTCTGTCCTTGTCGGCAACGGCGCTCAGCTTTTCATGATGGCAGGCTTCACCATCGCATTCGCTGTCGTCGGCTTCCTCTCGCCCTCCAACCGCGGCAGTCTTGCCACTGTGATGATTCTGCTGTACACGGTCTTCGGCTTTGTCGGCGGCTACGCCAGCGCGCGTGTGTACAAGTCGTTCCGTGGCGAGAAGTGGAAACAGCTCTTCGTGTTTACACCAAGTGCCCTCCCTGCCCTCGTCTTCGGCACCTTCTTCCTGCTCAACCTCTTGGTCTGGGCTCGACAGTCTTCCGGTGCAGTGCCATTCACCACCATGCTCGTAATTGTTGGCATCTGGTTCGTTATCTCCGTGCCACTCTCTATCCTGGGCTCTTGGTTCGGCTTCCGTCAGGCACAGGCAGACCCGCCCGTCCGAACGAACCAAATCCCTCGCCAAATCCCCCAGGCCTCTGGGTACCTACGCCCGTTGCCCAGTATGTTGCTTGTTGGTGTGCTGCCCTTCGGTGCCATCTTCGTTGAGCTATACTTCATCATGTCTTCGCTCTGGAGCAGCCGGATTTATTACATGTTTGGTTTCCTGTTCTTATGCTACGGCCTGATGATTGTCACTTCTGCTGCTTGCGCGATCTTGATGATTTACTTCGTGCTCTGCGCAGAAAACTACCATTGGCAATGGCGTGCTTTCGGCTCTAGCGGCGCAAGTGCGGGCTATGTCTTCGCGTACAGTCTGCTGTACTGGGCTAGGATGCTGAGCTTCAGCTCGTGGACAGGCGGCATGCTCTACTTGGGCTACTCGGCGCTCCTGAGCTTCATGTGGTTCGTGATGAGTGGTAAGTTCGAAGTTTTGTCGTCCTATGCAGCGCAAACGGCTAACAATATATTCAGGAACCATCGGCTTTGTGGCCTGCTGGATATTTGTGCACCGCATCTACGGCTCGCTCAAGGTCGACTAAGATCTGTCTCTTTCCTGTACCTTTTTGCGGCGATTGCTATAATCATAGCGAATCTCGATGTCGTTGATCGACGGGCGTTATGTATATTTATGATACCTTTCAACAATAGCCTAACTTGGGCGATTTTAATCAATCTGATCAGAGTTGAGACGAGCATTCCAATCCTGACACCAGCACTACTGAACATGTCACTTGAGCTGCCGGCAACTACTCTACTGCTGCATCGGAAGATGCACTCTGATGTGATCGTGCGGCCCGAGCACAGACCCACCGAGATGAGATCCATGATGACGTTGTAGTGGGGGTCTTGCATCAAACGACAACATTGAATAACCGCGACCAGCTCCTCTCTTACACCATTCTTCTTTCTCCTCACATTCAACTCCTTCTACACCGAACGATTAACGTTATCACGACTGGTATGTTGGCCTCATTTTCTAGATATGCCTCCATGCGTGGCTGGTTAGTGGCAATCTCTCCACCACTGCTATTGTCGACGTCATTAAGAAGCGTTCCTGTCAATGAGACACATTCGTACATCTTGCTAACTGACCTCCTCTCACAGCATTACTCGTCCTTTAATTCCAACCCTTTCGACCATCAACAAACAAGCTTTCAAAATGTCTTCCTTCTCCAACGCAGACACCGGCAGCAAGCCCGCCGACCCTTACACCGCAAAGAACCTCCAGGAGCCCTCTCTCAAGGAGAAGGTCGAGGACCTCCAGAGCTTCGTCGACAAGAGCAAGTTTTGCATGATGACCACCAAGACTCAGGATGGTCTCCTCGCTAGCAGGTGCATGGCTGTCGCCGCCAGGGTAAGTTACATGGCTAGCATAAACCACCGTGCTTGACTAACACGCCAACGTAGGAGGACAACGGCATCGATTTCATCTTCCACACC
>Ga0265797_10007015_pt1 | contig 15625 bp, 19 predicted proteins | sample P2T30metagenome_FD_192433 | JGI IMG/M metagenome (GOLD analysis project Ga0265797, IMG submission 192433) | Plant litter microbial communities from East Loma Ridge, Irvine, California - P2 T30 | ecosystem: Environmental > Terrestrial > Plant litter > Unclassified | place: USA: California... | reverse complement strand
TAAGAAATCGTGTGGCAGTTGCGTCCATCCCTCTTCCCCCATATCTTGCGACCACGCTAGGTCATTACGATGGATATACCAGTCTCGTGCAAGTCTGCGTTACTTTACAAGTTCAATATTGAGTGCAGAAATGGAACAGTATACTTTTAAAATATAAATCGACTACGTCGTTATTATACACTTATACATAATGGCACCACGTCCAGTATTTACCTATACTCAAGAACAAGCACTTGCGCAGGAACCTGATTCCAGTAATATAGATATGGATGCAAGATACAGAGATGTAGATATCCCTGGATCTCTGTGTGCAGGGCATACGGCACACTCTACTGAAGCAGGCAGAGTAAGACGAGTTTGCTGCGATGTATCTGTTAGTGTACTAAATAATAAGCTACTACAAGATGTATATAGTGCATGCGATAAAGCTAACCACTATAACATAGGTACAAAACAGTGGCTATTATTTTGTATGGGTAAGATGGTATATTGTACCACAAAATCTATTTTAGCACTTAGAGACTCGCTTATATCATCATCATCTACTGACATTAACACTGCAACTTTGTATATAAATAATGATATGCATACTGCAGTACTATCTATTACATCAGGAGTATTGTTACGAAGGGATGCAAGCCAAATAGTTGTTGACACCGTATCACTGTACTCAGACGAGTGGCCTGATGATAGATATAACCTGGATATGCCACCTATCGATACTGAAGTTGGCATGAGATATTACTTTTCGGGATTCTTCCAGTTAATTCCGTATTTTGTATACGATAGGCCACCTAGAACACTTATATCATCAGTACAGTCTATCCAGGCAGTTACCACTCCATATGGTGCAGGTACCTCGTCAGTAGCACCAGTTCATATCTCTAAGCCATTAGTTACTACTCCACTTGCAGAAGCAATGTTGACTAGTCCAGATAGTAAGCTTGCAGATCTTGTTCCAGGTCAAGATTTAATGGTAGCCTTTGCAAACTCTAACGATACTAATGAAGATTCTATTATGATATCTAAGAGTGCCGCTGCTCTTAGTACTCGGGAGCAAACGCACGGTAACAGCGGCAAGGACGGGAGCCCGGCTAACCTAGCTTTGGTAAGCGTTAAGAGTGAAGTGAAGTGAGCTATCGAGATTCGAGAGTCGAATCTGGCATCATCGGTCAGTTGCCACTTCACAAATATCCATCTATGCAAATCGAAGCTGTCGTTGGCGATACCTCGGAGCTGAGACTCATAGGTGGATACATAGAGAATACTCATCAGCACAATTCGAGGCTCTCTTTGGTAGCCCATCAGCTTTGATGGAAGTTTCGACGTAATGTTTACTTGGGAGAGAACAACAGATACATTGGCTGTCGTTATTGCTGGGGAGACCTCACCGCGTTTTACAAGTTAATTCTTTGATTGATGTTTTTGCTTGCTTCGTACTTAAGAACGGGCGCCGGGTGCATGGACCTATTTAGGCCTCAGGAGTGAAGTGACATAATGAAACTATGAGATGAAGCTAACAGCACTCATTTGGCCAGCTGCTGCTTCTTGACGTTCACGATGATGAGATACTGCTGGGAAGCGAACTCACTTGAAATTTCATGCGGTTTCTCTTCTGCTTTCTGACAAACGCAAGTACCTGCAGGTGTGTGGTGGTTCATCGAGTAGCCTGCAGCTATCAGGCAGGCTGCACTCCACTCGAGGGTCGCAATCCGCCAAAACTCAAGACACCAGAATGCTAGCTTGCCCAGCATGGCTGATCGAATGTGATCTCCGACACCTTCAAGCCCTCCCAGCTTTTACTCAACATCCTGATGGTAACGGTACCTCATCTGGCGAGAGTGTAACCCATCGCGATGGATTACCAAAAAGGCGTCGTGCCCTGTTTCGCTGAGTCTTTGAACTCGCAAGGCACATATCCTGATGATGAAGTCCTGCAAGAACTCAAGTGGCAGTCCCCATTCCGCCTTTGGGTGGTCACCAGTCCACGTTTGGTCCACTTCACGAAGCCACCACTCGATTACTAGCTTGCGCAGCGGGTTGCCTTCCGCGGTGGAAGCGTACACGTGGGATATGATGGCTTGATTGGTTGTCCTGTTGCGAGCGCCGACGAAGTCGATGAGTTCGTCGATCACAAGGTTCGCGGTGGTCGGATCGAGTAATCTGTCCGCAAGGAGGTACACGTCAACGAGGAACCTGACGTTTTCCATGTGTTCTTCGTAGTTTTCGGTACCGGCGCTGCTGCCAACTGCGTCTTTTGGTGTTTGGTCTTTCGTGAGGTCCACGGGAAATCCCGCATCCACAATCTGTTCGCTGGGAGCTTTGTCCTCAATATCATAGCCCTGACTTTCATCTTCTTCGTCCTCACTTCCACCATGGACGCTACTGTCGTCCACATGATCCCTACAGACGTGCTTTTCTGGAGTGCCTGGCACGACGAAATCTTCCGTGCTTGGTTTCTTCATGAAGTGAGGGCCGAAGTATAGGCAAGTCAGGTATGCAGAGAAAACGTAAGGTTCATCATCGACGAGCCGGGTCGGCTTGCTTGGCTTTTTCCAGCATTGCGATCTTGCAGCGCGGAAGAACTCGGATCGCTTGGTGACCAAGTCGTGGTGCACCGTGAAACGCTGCCGGTTCGGCTTCTTGCCGACGATGACGGTGAAGGTTGTAGTGAGGTCGTATCTGCGGTACTTGTGAGTTCGTGTCTCTGGTTAATCGTGAATGCTATCACATACCTCAACCGTTTCGCAAGCGGCGGTTTATCTGTCAGGTTATTGCTGTCCGACGGCTGTTCGTCGTCACTGCTCGAGGCATCACTGGACATCGTAGCGGCTGGCGATAACGGTCTGCTGCTATCTTTGCGCAGGAGGAAGGCGGCGTTCGAGGTGAAGGCTGTGATTTGAATAGCCTTGCTGTAGCAGTGAGAGCTGGCCTCGGAGGAACAGATAATCTGTTTGGGCGTCAGAGATGTGCTGAGGCCAGAGCGCCGGCGATCTCACTCACCTCAACTGTATTTCTGTTGCCTCACGCGCTCACCGTGAGTGCAGGCGCCTGGAGTTGTGTGTGGTCTATTGCGACGCTGTCAGGGTGATGTGCATTGTAAGTTTGTGCGAGGTGTTGCAGTGGACATGAAGAAGGAAGGCACGGGGCTTGGCTGCTGATGACCAAAAGCTCGCAGGGCAGTCGCGACGATGAAGGATGCGACGCGCGCCGTCTGATCGCTCACACCTGGTACACGAAGCTCTGCATTAATGTTCAGCGAACGCAGATAAAAGGATCCAAGCAAAGATGTTACAACAATGCCCACGAAAACTCCAGAGCGCGCACTTACAACATCTCACCCCCTCCCCTTCAGCAACTGGATGAACTGCGCGTACCCATCCCTCTAATCCTCATATACCGGCTCACCCCTCCCTTCCACCACATCCCTCAGGAAGTTCCTGTACCTGACAAACTCCATTTCCGGCCACAAATCGTTGCTAGTGACATACCCCAACTCCCTTGCCTTTTCCGGAGTATTGTCGCCGCTGACTCCCCAACTAAAACCGCACTGCCTCGAGATCACCTTAAACGCGACGACCAGCCCATCGGACTGCGTGGGATCAATTTCGCCGCGCTGCAATATCGGCAGGGCTCCGGCGATGTCTACCCTCGAGCTCCTCGCGCGAAACAAAGTTGCGCAGAGTGGTCTCGCCAGACATGCGTTCCATGACGGCGGATGAATCGAGCTGGGAGCGCTTCTCGTTGCAACAGAGGACGTACTCGTTGACCGTACGCTCGTCCAGAACGACGCGCGCAACGCAACTCCCACGTCTCCCAGATCGGTAATAGCGGAGATCTGCTCACCCGTGCCATTGATTTCCTCGGCCGGCAAGCTCAGGGAATAGTCGACCTTTCCTCATGTGGATCTGGGGTAGGCGAGCTGATTGTATACGGCAGGGAAATGGACTTGATGTGAACGCACAATTGCTCCTTGAGGACACGGAAGAGGTGGACGCCGCAGGGTGTGATGGCAGGGAGCCACGCTGAGGGACTGAAGCGCTTGACTCCGGCTTCTTTGGCTGCGCCAGCAGATGAGGATGTCTATCTCGGTCAAAGATGAGACAAGGGTCGCGTGTCGGGACATGATGGAGAAGAGGCGGATGAAAAGGTTGCGGGAGGAGAGTTTGGCGTTGGCCGAGTTTGTAACAGAAGTGAGGCGGGTCGAGGAGATGGTGTTACTGGGCGTGATATCAGATGGGACTGAGAGGAGGCCATTAACAATCGCCGTGCCTGTTTGACCGGGTTGCATTGAGGATTTCGAATTTCGGGGGACATGCTTGTTTCGATGGCATGTCGAAGTGATCAGTACTATTTGGCGCTGTGTGTTGTTGCATCGTGGGATGTCGGAGGTGTTCGCGCTTTTTTTTCTTAGCAGGGAGCGTCATTGAGCGGCGCCAGGAAAACAATCCAACTTGCCACACACGTACAAAGTACATGCAGGTGGTCGTAGTCGTTATATGCTGAATCATAGTCAGAAGCATGGACAGCCTTCGTTCGTACTGCATGTTACACCTCAAGCTGACTTTCCCGCGAAGGGACCTGGGTTCATGCGATTTTCATTTCGGAATGCAGTGACAGTAATTATAATACAAGACCCGTACCGTATTCAGCAAAGCAAGTAAGCAAGCAGGAGTGGTATCTCAAAGGAAATGGAAAAAGGAATGAGCGCACAGCACGAAGAGCCGCTGCTGGCAAGTGGTAGTGTACGACTTTTTTTCTCCCAGAATACAAACAATTTTTCCCGCCCATGGTTTTCAGATGCATGCCCAAACGCCACTCCGATTATTTCGCTGCCAGTCCCGGGTTTGGCTTTGTTGCTACCTGGTTGCTGGCTCTTCGTTGAATACAGCGAAGCGGAGTCTGTGGAGCTGGAGGGGAAGTCAGTATTGAGTTTCAGCGATTAGGAAAATGGGCAGGATCTTACTGCAGGTAGCTTGGGTACAACGACCATCACTGTTGCCAGGAAGTTGATCATGAAGTATGTCAGGTCGTAATGCGTGTAGTGCGTGCTGACCAAGAACAGACATATAGGGACCGAAAGCAGGAACTTCTTGGCCGGTGTGTACTGGTCGCCGTTGTCAATCTGTTCCCACATGTTCAGGTTGTCGTAGGCGCCAGCATTGAACTCGAAGGGCACACCCCGCACGTAGTGGAACATGAGGTAGCTGCCGAACATGTAGGAGATGTTGGTCATGGTCCAGGAAGTCTCCTGAGATATCGAGGGAACAATGTCGTAAAGGATCTTCAGCAGCAGGATGATGACCACGTGAATCATCCATGCGCCCTTCATGTTGACCCAGTTGGCGTTCAAGTTCGGGTTGGCTTTCTGGTCGCTGAGCTGCTCGAGATCCTCGGGAGGTTCATGGTACATCAGACTACTACTCCTTCTGCGCCTCCTCCTCTCTTGATCCCCCTCGTTCATCTTCTTCTCTGCGGACTGGACGCAATTGGGCGGCGACAGGTTTACATTCTCGGCGAACGAGATGCCGCCCCGTTGGAGGACTGTGGAAGACACTTTGGCGGTATTGGTGGGGTGTTGTGAAGAAATCGTGGTGGGCCGATCGGCAGGAGATTTTCTGCGGAAAAGCAGCTTGAAGGAGTCGTTCGCGGGTGATGGTGGGTGTGGTGTTCGTGTCGCGTGTTCGAAATATGGCGGGAGGGCGGCGGTGGGTATCTTCAAGGCGAGGCAAGGCAAGGTTGCGGGAAGTCCCTGGGTCCAGACAGTCTTTGTCCAGTAGGATAGGGTGAGCTCTCTCTCGGTGGGAGCAGCGGCGGAGTTGCAGCGGCGAGGCGGCGGTGGAAGAATGGGAGGTTGTGTGGTGTCGGCGGGGGGAGTGCAGTGTAGTGAGGTAGGTGATCAGGAGCTCGCAGGTGTTTGCTTCGGCGGCGGCGTGTACTACTGAGGCGGATTCCTGGCAGCAGCCTTGCCCCAAAACCGGCGAGAAGGGTCCGCGCCCGCAAGAAGCGCTCGGGCCGCGCATGCACGCCTGGGCCAATCACCGTGCGCGGAATAAATCGTACCATTTGCCGGCTACATTTCACATGCTGTCCTTTTTGCCTTGTCGACTTTTCCCAAAAGAGCAACATCTCCCGCGTGAAGTGAGGTTGACAGCATATCGGCCTCCGCTCGTTGCCGTATCCCTCCCACTGACATCGATACAGTCAAGAAAGTCACCAACACACGCGTGTCCACGATGCAGTTGGAAGGAACTCCAGATCTGGGTGGCGCGATAGGCGAGCACTAAACCGCATACCTGCATGCATGCTTACTGTATTGCTCAGGTCCGCAATCTTGCATTGATCCGCATATGTGAAAGATGTCCCTGAAGTAATGTATGAAAGGATCATGTGGTGTTGTGTTCTAAGCTATTGACGCAGCGCTTGCCCCTTCCATCGACAGGCGCGACTGTGTCTTGAGAGCTCGCCTTGTGAGGTATCCCAACTTTGCCGCAGTTAAATAGCAAATTGACACTCCAGTGAGTTCTCAGCACTGATCTCATTCCCACCGTCAGAGCATTGATTCCGAGCAGCCAGTGCACGAAGCGACAGCGACGAACTCTTTAGCATCATCCAGTGGCTTGAGCGCCGTCGGTCTTGTATCCCGGGTTAGACTCACCATGCACTCAACAGAGACTAGACCAACAGAGACTAGACCTTTCTCTACCAGACACTGTCAGTATGCATCCTTTACACAAGTTTTGAAGCTTCATATTTGATCACGTACCTCAGACACCGCCTAATTCAGCGTGCTCCTTCAGAAGATAATCGTCCACCTTCATCCTTCTAGTCTCGCCCGCGAGAGTATGCAATTCCGTCCTTCGGACCATGACTTTGCTCAGATCATACCAGAATTCTCCATCGGTGTGCTCATAGGCGAGTTTCAGCCAATAATCGCTCGGGCATCCCGCGGCAAAATCAACCATCATGCGACGAGCAGGGGACTGAGCAGTCGTTCCACTGTAGATGATTCTTACACCGCCAATTCCAGGGTATCTGTCGCTCAGCAGGGCGAGTCTGAAATACTCACGCATAATCACGTTCTGGTACCTCGCATCCAACATACGCCCGCCGAGAACATAAAGCTCGGCAAGCAATTTGTAGCGGATCCCAGCGTCTGTGACGCTTTGCGACCTCTCAGTGAGCACATGCGTTGGCGGCTTACCGCCGTAAAGATGTTCGATGTAATATCCCATGTGAGTGGGCGATTCCCCCGGTAGTTCGATCAAGTGGTTCTGACCCTGACCTTCTGGCCGCTCCTTTTTCAAGATAGCTTGTGAGAGTTGTGAGCCTTGGGGAAAATTTTCCTCGTGAACAGTCATACGCTGCCCCTCGGGGCCAACCAGGAGGGTGACCATTCTGCCTGGGTGAAACGCGCGTGGTTGCGGCAGGGTGATTCTTCGATCGGCACTTTGGCTTTGGGCGTGTCTTTGCCCATTGTCGGGGCCGAGTGGAGAAGAGAGGAATGTCAATGGTGTGTGGATGTCGCAAGACAAGGCACACTGAAGTGAGGGGAAAAAAGAAATAACATCCACTTCACAAAAGTCTTCCTTGTGTCATGCAGGCGGCAGGCGGTAGCGATGTCGACCATCAGACGACGAGCGGGAGACTCCGAAGAGGTCCCTTTGTAGATGATGTTGATGTGCGAGTGGCATGGCAACTTGGTGGGCTTGATGGTTTTGGGTTTGTCGAGGTGTGCGAGTCGGAAGAATTCACGGATGACAGCGTTCTGGAACTTGGGATCCCCCATGAGCTCGCCGAAAATGTACAGCTCAGCAAGCAGTATGTAAGGGTGGTTGTCGCTTTCGGAGATTGGGGCGCCAGACATGAGGTGCGTCGGCAACTTGCCGCCGTAAAGATGCTGAATGTAGTACGCCATGTGTAGTGGTGATAGTTGAGTGTTCACGATTTTGCGCTGTTGACCTTCGCGCCATGGGGTTTTTAGAATTGCTCTGAAGATGGCGGAGTCGCGAGTGATGTCCTGATGAACGACCATTTTCTGCTCTTCAGACCCGACCAAAAGAGTGATCATGTTGTCAGGGTGATAGTTGGGTGCTGGTTGCAGAGCGTCTGCGTCGTCTGTCGGCAGGCTCTGCCTTCCTGGAAAGTTGCCCATGTCCTCGCTTTAGCTGAGCCGGTTCGCGCTTGTGTACATGAATTGGATGTCGAGTGGTGAGTGTCAGACGTTGGGGAATTGAAAGGATCCACGGGACCAGGTAGGCAGTAGACTGTGGCCCGGATGACGCCTCCACGGTCTTGCGACATGAAGGTGGCCGGCGTTTGGCTCTTGACGGAAAAGTGGGACCTCACTCTCCTGCATTCACTTTGCACATCACGCATGAATCAAATGATAGGGGAGATCCATGGGAAGTCTTGTTGGAAGCGAATGTTGAATCAAAGTGTCTTGAAGGGACAATACGCGCGCTAGAATCTATCCAGAAGCGTCACTCTTCAGGTGGGTCGAAGTCGATGCATCGTTATCAGAACACGTCGCGCGGCATTGTGGCGGCCCTGCACAGACTCCAAGGCCCTACATTGTCGTTCAGCACAGCTGCAAAGATCGGGAAAGAAACAATTCAACGTTTCAACATTTCAGTCATCAGTGTTTAACCTACTAAAGATAACCCTTCCTCACAGCCGCCTCGGCGTTGAGGATGCTGCTGCCAGCCGCTCCGATCACAGTGTTGTGACTGAGAGCCACGAACTTGATGTCAAACACACCACCCTCGTCTTCCCTCACGCGGCCGACGGAAACAGCATAGCCATTCTCAGTCTCTCTGTCAAGACGCGGCTGAGGTCTGTCGGGCTCTTCCATGACGACAATCGCGCTCTTGGGTGCTGACGGGCAGCCAAGCTTTTGCGCATCAGATTGATACTCGCGGAGAGCCTTCTTGACTTCTTCGGCGGAGGGCGCAGGTTTCTTGGCGAAAGTGAGCGAGACCACCGCGGTGTGGCCGTCGAGGACTGGCACACGTGTGCAGGTGCCGGAGATCTTCATGTCTTGCACGTCTGTGAAGGCGGTGGCTTCGCTGTTGATAGAGCCCAGGATCTTGCGTGCCTCGCTCTCGAGCTTGTCCTCCTCGCCGGAGATGTAAGGGACAACGTTGTCTATGATGTCCATGCTGCTCACACCGGGGTATCCAGCGCCTGAGACGGCCTGCAGAGTGACGATGGATGCTTCGGCGATCGGGCCGAAACGCTCTATCAGGGCTTTGAATGGGATGACAAGTCCAATGACGGCGCAGTTGGAGTTGCATACAAGGAAGCCCTTGTTGAGGGTGTACTGCTTGCGCTGGTAGGGAATGAGATCCATGTGCGGGAGATTGACGGTGGGCACTACTAGAGGGACCTGGGGGTCACGGCGGTAGTTTTTGGCATTGCTGAAGACGGGGATGTTGGCCTTGAGGAAGGACATTTCTGTGTGTTGTCAGCATCGTGTTCTTGTCGCGGTGTTTTGTGTCCACAATAGCGTTGCCCTCCAGAGTAGGGCGTGCTGCTGACAATATCACAACTCACCAGTATCCTGAGCAACATCGCTGTCCAGCCCGCTGAAGACAACGTCGACCTCATCCTTGAACTCTTCGGCCGTACAGCTCTTGACTACCAAGTCACCAAGCTCTTTGCTCATGGGCAAGCTCTGCTTCCACTTGACCGCATCGCGGTATTTCTTTCCGGCGCTCCTGGGGCTGGCCCCAACAGCGGTGAGTGTGAAGTGGGGGTGGAGGGCGAGGAGGAGGATGAAGCGCTGGCCTACGCTACCAGTGGCTCCGAGGACACCTTGAAAGACACTTGTCAGCCGACTGTCGTCTGAATGGAATGGTATAACGACTCGTTCGAACGGCGCATCCACCGATGATATGCGCCGCAACGATTGGACGGGACTCACTAACCGCACCGCTTCTTGGGAAAGTCCGGAACCGGGGAAGTGAAGTGTTCAGCGTCCATGGTGATTATTCTAGCCCTCGACTGGCAGGAAACGGAATGTAAGTGAACGACAACGCGCGTGAGGTGAGTCGAAAGTTGACTTGGAAACTTTGTCGACTTCGCGAAGCAAGAGCAGCGCCGATCGCGGGGCAAATGACGAGCATTGGGAGAACCGTGCGCTTTGGACTCGAAACATCGCGTCGACCAGTGCGTTGCAGTGCACAAGGGACTCTCACCACCTAGGGACCCTCACCACCAGACGTCTGTTGCTCCTCCTGCCAATACACCTCGAATCACGTGAGGTGCACCTCATACAAGTTTACGATGGCCTCTCATTCCAGCACATATCTGCGACGGACCTCAAGAACATCGATTCGACGACCAGACCCGTATTCAACATGCTTGCCTGGACAGGTCGTCGGTAATGAAGGGGTAGCCCATCGGCGCCAGCAAATCTTTTTGATCAGATGTCAGAATTGTCACCGAGTAGTAAACTACCTGAGTATCTACCTCTTCATTCTGGCAAATTTACTGTATGCGATGGGGGCTTTAATCAGATCAGGCTGCATCTGCCTAGATACCAGCTGAACGCCCCTCGGTACAGCCTACTGTACCCGGCACCAGCGAACTTACACCCACTGATGAGCGCAGCCTGACCACGATCTGCACCTCACTGTAACGTAGCGCATCGAGGCCACTATGGAGCGACTCGGTCATCATTTCGAGCGTGTCCACGTCGACGGCGACGCGAGAGTCCACCTTGGAGACAGTCATCATCATACGCATCTGCTTCCTGGTACGGAACCTTGCGAAGTAGCCAGTGCTTCTGCTGACATCCGTTCGTTAGACCGCCCAGAAACACCCCCTTCGCCATTATCGAATGTCCCTTTTCCACGCGATCCTGATTTCGTCAGGCGTGGTCTGCTCAGCGATGAGATACACCAGAAGCTGTCTACTCCTGGGGCCAGACTCGCACTGTATGGTCTTGGTGGCGTCGGGTAGGTATTCGGTGCTACCTAGTATGGTAGGAATGCTCACACATCAGCAGAAAATCTCAGCTAGCCATCGAGTCCGCCCACACTTGGAAAGTGACTTTTCCCGAAGGCTGGGTGTTCTGGATGCATGCAAGCAGTGCAGCGCGCTTCGACCACAGTGTACGAGACATACTGGGCCTGCTCAAAGTTCCTGGAAGACGGAGCCCAAACGCCGACTTGTACAAGCTCTTACGGAGCTGGCTGATCGATACACACGGAAGACGCTGGTTGCTGATACTGGACAACGCAGATGAAGCCGAGTATCTGCTCGAACCCCCTGCTGTGGCTAGTCAGGACGACCGCAGCATTCCCACCTCGTCCGGGGAAAGACGACTGGACTACATTCCAGTGTGCGACCATGGTACAGTGCTGATCACAACGCGACGCCGCGACATGTGCCTGAAAATGGCCCACAGGAATAACCTGCTGGAAGTCCTACCCATGAACGCGGAGCACGCCCTGGAGATGATGCAGAAGAAGATCGGCGTGCAAGATCAAAAAGACGACATCATGCACATCGCCACCGCTCTCGGTTTCATGCCACTCGCGATGGCGCAAGCAGCAGCATACATTCACAGGAGAGCGCCGCGGTGCTCGGTGCAACAGTACACTGAAAAGCTGCATCGAAGCCAAAAGTCGAAACTAAGTCTTCTCAACCGGGATGAGACCGATCTGCGCAGGGATCGCGAGGCAAACAACTCCATAATCTCGACTTGGCAGATCTCCTTCGAGCACGTCCGCAATGACAGGCCCAGTGCTGCAGACCTACTCTCATTCATGAGTTTCTTTGACGGACAGGCGATTCCTGAAGCACTTCTGCTATCATCGTTACAACTCAGCTCTGACAATGTCAGCGAGATCAGCGGCATCAGCGACCTTACAAAGAGCAACCTCGATGACGGCCAAAGCGTGTCCGACTCAAACAAGGATAAGCTTGAGGAAGACATACAGCTTCTGCGAGACTATTCCTTCATATCAGTCACGTCGGATCCGGAAATATTCGAGATGCATGCTTTGGTGCAACTCGCAACACAGAAATGGCTCGATGCCAACGGACGACACTCCCAGTGGAAGAGTCGATTCATTGAGGTTCTCAGCCACGCGTTCCCGAAATTCGGATCCGAGAATTGGCCCAGTGAGTCTAGAGCCCTCTTTCCTCATGCCATGTCTGCCCTGCAATTGGATGCCGTAGGCACAGATGCGGAGCCATGGTTAGCAGGATTGCTTTACGATGCTGGTTTCTACGCCAATTGTTCCGGTGCTTACGCAAACGCTGAGCGATTGATGTGCTCAAGCCTGAGCATCTCATCTCGGCTCTTCGGAGACGAGCACCCACGATCACGTCGTGCCATGTCCGCTCTCGCTGCGACATATAGATACCAAATGCGGTACAAAGAAGCAGAGCAGTTGCAATTGCGCCTCTTAGATCTTACGAAGTCAGCATGTGGAGAAGCTCACTGGAGCACATCAAAATGTATGACGCAGCTTTCTTTCATCTATCTGTCGCAAAACCGGCTTGAGGAGGCAGAGCAGCTTTCATTGCAAGTCCTGGAACTTGCAGGCGATCATGAAACCACCCTGGATGGGCTGAATATGCTTGCTGAGATCCGTGCAAGTCAAGGGCGCCCGGAAGAAGCAGGGAAGCTGCTGCTTCTGGCTGCGGACATTGGCACCAGCGCTCTTGGATACAATTCTGTGGTCACGATTGATGCCTTGGTCAAACTAGGCGGGTTCTACTTGCGCGAAGGGCGGCTGAATGAAGCGGAAATAACTCTCTCGAGGGTGCAAGAGGAAAATGAAATCAAGCTGGGGAGCAACCATACACAAACGCTTCGCGCCACATGTGATATGGGCACAGTTTATCTGAAGCAAGGACGTCTAGACGAGGCATTACGGGCATTCTCTCGGGCCCTGGACGGCATGTATACCGTGCTCGGAAGCGATCATCGAGACACGCTGTACGCGACGGGACAGATTGCTGAGGTGTACAAGGAGCAAGGACGACTGAATGAGGCAGAAGAAACTCTTATACGCGTCATGGAGGCACAGAAGTCCCTATTCGGGCTGGATAATCTTGGTACCATCCTTTCTCTCTTTGCTCTCGTGAAGGTACAGATCCTGCAAGGGCGTGTGGATGCGGCTGTGATTTCGGAGCAAATCTTACTAGACGCACACGCTCGGATGTTCGGTATTGCGGGTGTGAAAACTCTTCACTGCATGGAATCCTTCGCCTCGAAATTGCGACAGCTAGGAAGAAAGCGTTCTGCGATGGAGCTCATGGTCCGATGCGCTGCAATATCTTCGGAGAAGCTCGGACCTTCGGATCCCAGTTCGGTCAGGCGAGACGCTCAGGCTAGAGACTTGGAAGCAGAAGATCAACACGAAAACTATGTTTCGGAAGCCACGGTATCACGAAGCAGTATGGTGGCGTCTGGAGAAGAGCGAGGAGAGCAAGGATCGGTTGAGGAAAGATTTCCAGGAAACAAGGGCAGCAAAACGCAAGAAACGAACGAGACACCTCTTGAGGAAAAGAGTTCTCAGGTCAAGGTCTGGCCGATGTCTGATTGCGCTCCGGCTGGGAGTTGTGAGAAACCGCCTGTTCTTTGAACAGTCCTGTGAGCGAGTCTTGCAGGTCAACGGGATACCATAATCATGTCGAGAAGGCGTTACCCTTTGGACTTAACAGAGATTAGAAACAAGTTCCTAGTCAAGAGTGACGACCTAGATCCGCTGTTGCGGCAAGGAATCGAGATCGATGTCACCAGCGCCTCTGGATGTTCCTAAACACTGACATGTAAGGCCACGTATCGCGAGATGACCAGGACTTTTACAATCTACGTCTATCTGTTTGGATTTCTATCTGTATGATCCATTCTGGGAATATTATTAACATCGTCACCACGCCACATCACATCACAATCACCACATGCAGCCCACCGCTTGAACGACATCCCAACTTCTTCCAATCAAGGCAAAACCTTCTCCTCCAGCGCAGGCACCCAAACAAACAACGCCGCACCCGCCAACACCTTGATCGCGCCCGCAACCCACAACACACTCTCCAACCCACCCCAACTCCTCATCAACCAAGCACTCACCACCGAGCCGATGAAAAGCAACAACACCGACGCCGCGCGCCTGTTCCTCTTAACATTGTTCGTAGCAAGAAGTTTGAAATCCCCCATCAAATCGCAATACGTCGACGTGACAACATTCACCGGCAACTCGTTGTAGCCCAGCAGCCTCGAAGCAGCAATCTGCATCCCAGCCTGCCAGCCGAGCAACGGCAGCAAACACACAATGCGAATGTCGTGCTTGACGTACTCGGGCTCGGGGGTAGTGAAGCTCGTCCCGGCGGGGTTCTTCGCGATCAGGTCGTCGGGCGTGGCGAGCGCGGCCGCGACGAAGATGAAGAGGCCTTGGATGGCGAACAGCGAGCAGGTCCAGAGTCTGTTGCTCGTCACGCCGCGCGGGGTCAGGTGTTTTGAGATGTGGAAGGTGGACATGGCGCCGAGGAGGAAGGTTATAAGGGAGACGAGGGTGGCGAGCCAGGCGTAGGGCATTGAGGGGAGGCCGGCTGTGGACAGGCCGAGGATTACTGTGTTGCCTGGGAGGGGTTGGTGTTAGTATATTGTGTTGTTGGTTGTTGCGTTGATGGGCAAGGGCGTAGCGTTTCTCGATCGCACCGGTCGTCCTCTACATTGATCAAGCATCGATGCATGAACGCATGGACGGATTGATTGATCGACCGACCGCGGCATCGCCCAAACCACACTTCCAATAGATCCAACCAAAGATCGAACCAAACACCGGAAAAATAAAAACAACAAAACTCACCAGTCTGCATCCCCACGAAAACCCCCCAATTCAAAAACGACGCCCCATCGACCATACCCGTGACAAAACTACAAGCCAGCAGCCCGTAATCGCCATAATCTTTCACCACAGGACCTAGCATCCATTTTTTCGAGAAAATAAATGTTGAAGGCTTCGATGGTGTCGTTGTTGCGTCGGCGTCCTCTTGTCCAGCAGCCAATGAGGACGCGTGAGAGGGCTTCTCGCTTGAGTCGAAAGGTGAGGTCGGTGAGGCGGTTTGATTGGTGGGATACGCGTCTTGAGGAGGGGGCGCGCTGCTGGGAGGAACTGCTGGAGCTGACATGGCTTGCTTGTTGCTTCGAGAGCTTCGAGAGCTTTGCTTCTTTTTCTTTTTCTTGCCTTTCACTTCCTGCTCCTCTTCGAAGTCCTCACGTCTCACGAAAGTTGCTGAAGTGTTTTTCTTCTCTCTTTGTTGTTATCTCTGAGATCGGTGGGCCGGTCGGACTTTCACCCCATCGGTCGCGGCGGGTACAGCGGTACTTCCGTCCCCCACCGCCCGCCCGCCGCAGCCGGCGCTGCTTGGTTGCTCGAGCGCTGAGACAGACGACAACCGTTTTATTGCTTATCTATCTATCACAGTATTGACGAGGGGCGATCTCGTCAGACCGCGCAACTGCCTGTGTGGGAATGGATGTGCGCTGCGAGCTGTGGAGACGAGATTTCTTGGGCGGGTTCTTGGACGGAGCACAAGAGGGAAAGAATGCACTTCGTGGTTGCCTTTCTACCCGCCTTCACCGATTTATCCGCATGCT
>Ga0265797_10007014_pt1 | contig 15626 bp, 13 predicted proteins | sample P2T30metagenome_FD_192433 | JGI IMG/M metagenome (GOLD analysis project Ga0265797, IMG submission 192433) | Plant litter microbial communities from East Loma Ridge, Irvine, California - P2 T30 | ecosystem: Environmental > Terrestrial > Plant litter > Unclassified | place: USA: California... | reverse complement strand
AGGGGCCGCATTGGGAGCAGACGAGGACGGCACAGAGCTTGCAGAGCTTTCTCGTAGGATCGCCACCTCCTTTTCTCCGTCGCAGCAGCCTCTCGCTCTGTCCTCGTTGCACCCGGAGGCGCATGCTGCAGTGGAGTTACGCGAGCCCCATTTTTGAAGTGGCCCATATGGTAGCGCGCTCCAGAATCACAGCTACTACATACTGCGATTGCTGCTAGCTCCCGCGACACCTGTCCAGAAATACAGCGGGAGCAATTGGATACCTGCGAGACAATCCTTTCACTCAGACACGCAGCAGCCAGGCAAAAAGAGAGGCAACTCGCGTGGCCAGCTCAGGAGATTGTTGATGCGCGCTTGCCCCATCCATCTCTAAACCCTGAATATCTTTGCTTGGGACCACCACACCGCTTCCTCGACAACACAACTCGTCTGCCCGCGCGCAATTCGTTCCCCTGCGCGGCTACTCCTCCCGTACGCTATCAAGGAGCTCCAGTACCCATTCTTTTCCCGCCTTTTACTGCTCAATGGCTGTTGGTTGCTGAGACACGCACCCACCCGATTACGTCGTTCGCTAAGAGGTGATTGTTGAGCGGGCAATTGAACTTGCACCCAGAAACCCACACGCCGCATCAACCCCCGGGACCCTTCGCCGGACTGCAATCACCACCGTCCATATTGCAAAACAGCCGCCATGGCGACAACACAGCACAGCGACGGCGCGCTGCCAAAGACACACTCGCTGCACATGCAAACCCAAAAGGCACCGTCTGCGCCCAAGAGGCGGAAGATGCAGGCGAAGAAGGTCGACGATGAGGGGCTCATGGCCTCGCTGTGCACGCTCATCTGCGACCACCAGATCGGTACGCCGACGCATTGTTCGTCATGGTTGCTCCCATACTGACTATCGCAGGCATTTCCGTCAACCTCCTCACCCTCCTCTGCCTCACCCACACATTCTTCCCCCGCGCCCGAAGCCGGACCTCCAAGTTCTTCCACATGTCGTACTACAACCCCGACACGGACATGTACGGCTGTGGCACCGACGATCTGCCCTTTGTTCTGCTGTGGACCGTCATATTCACCGGCGTCCGCGTAGCAGTCATGGAATACATGCTCGATCCACTGGCGAGGCTGGGTGGTATCCGCACAAAGAAAGGGCTGGACAGGTTCAAGGAGCAGGCATGGCTCATTGTCTACTACACTGCATCGTGGTCTCTAGGAATGGTATGTCACACTACGACCCAGTTCGCGGAACGGTAATGCTAACAAGCTGACAGTACATCATGTACCACTCGGAGTTTTGGCTGAATCTCCACGCCATATGGGAAGGCTGGCCTTTCCGGGAAGCAGATGGCCTGTTCAAGTGGTACTATCTCGTCCAATGGGGCTTCTGGGTTCAGCAGATTCTCGTCGTCAACATTGAGGAGAAGCGCAAGGACTATGCGCAGATGTTCACACACCATATCTTCACTACCGCGCTCATGTGCCTGTCCTACGGTTACTTCCATATGCGCGTCGGCATCGTCATCCTGACCATCATGGACTTTGTCGACATCATCTTGCCCGTAAGTCATCCACACACCACAAACTCAAGCTGGAAACTAACCAAATAGACCGCCAAACTCCTCAAATACATGGGCTACTCCAACGCCTGCGACTACGCCTTCGGTCTCTTCGTCATCTCCTGGGTCGTCACCCGCCACGTTCTCTACATGATGGTCTGCTGGTCCATCTACGCCTACGCACCCGTCGACATGGCTCCCGGCTGCTACCTCGCCGACTCCACCTCGAAGCAGACCTCGTTCGTCCCTGCGTCTAATGCATCGCAATTCGAAGCATACGGCGGCAACAACCACTGGGGTAATCTCCTCAAAGCATACAGCGACCGCAACGGACCCATTTGTTGGAACCCGCAGATCCGCTACTACTTCCTCGCACTTCTCCTCACTCTACAAGTCTTCTGCTGCATATGGTTTGCGACTATTGCAAAGATCGTGTACAAGGTGCTCAAGGGGAATGCGGCTGAGGATCTGCGCTCCGACGACGAGGGCGAGGATGAAGAAGTTGAGGTCGATCAGACCAAGACGATTTTCAACATGGCGACTACGTGTGGTGAGAGCGGCATGAGCTCAAGCGGTATGACTGTACAGCCAAAGGAAGAGGAAGTCGGCGTTGATGCGCTGACTTTTGCACGTCTGAATGGGGCGAGTCAGCGACGACAGGCGAAGAGGGAGAGTGCAAGGGAGAGCGCGAGGGTGAGTGGGATTAGTATTCCTGGTCATGGGGATCGTAAGGAGCTTTTGGGTAGGATTGGGTGTGATAAGCCTTCTTGAGCTTGTCTCTTTCTGCCTCTGGTGATGCAGGGTTCTTGAGTTTTGCAAGTCGCGAAAAGTTATTCGCGGGGCGTCAGAGGCGTGTGTAGCATACAGTTGCAGGTTTCCAATTTTCTTTTTACTCTTCTTCTTTGGTGGTGTATAGGTTTTTTCCCAAGGAATATGTCACTAGAGGTGTGTAATTCCGATCTGGTTGATGATACATGTATACTATACCCCTACAGATCGAATTTAGAGTATTCATAGCTCATGGGTGTGTTGACAAATGTACTGGTGCTGAAGCGCATGGAGGATACTGTTGAATGACACTGTAAACCGATGTCATGTAATCCCACTCTCAAACCTCGGCTCATACTTAGTGTGAGAATGGGATGGTGGGATGGTGGGGCCGACATAGGTACTAACAACAAACGTGTACCTCGGACGACAATCGACAAACAAAGATTCAACAAGAACACGTGCTGTGAACGGAATCTCTGCGTTGCTTCATGATCCATAGTCGGGACCAGTGTTGTGAACCATACACCTTCACTGCTGCGGTCATAACAATACCTCCACACTGATCGAATACCGACTACGCATACAAACAGCGACCCGCAACCACTCGTTATAAACATTCTCCACCAACAACCAACCACGCCAACATCAACCAAAAAACACCAGCAACAGAAACGCCCATAGCAACTAGACAATGGCGACGCCAGACAAGACTACTACTCTCCCCTCCCCACCTTTCTACACGCACATTCCCAACATCAACAACCTGCGCCTAGCCACGCACTCCCTCACCACAAAATCCGGTGCAACGCTCCGCCCAAACCTCCTCTTCCGCAGCGCTGAAGTGTCGAAAGTCGATGCCGAGGGGTGGACGGCACTGCGCCAGCTAGGTGTTGGGCATGTCTTTGATCTACGGAGTAAACCTGAAGTAGACAAGGGTCATTCGAACAATGACAACAACAACGACGCCATTGCAGACGCAGGAGGAGGTATGCAAAAAGCGGGCGTGCAGAGGACGTGGGTGCCAGTCTTTGAAGAAAGCGATTATAGTCCCGAGCGCCTGGCGGAACGGTATGCAAAGTACATGGATCAAGACGTACGTGGCTTTGTAGAAGCGTATTCTGAGTTTTTGAAGAGCGGGGGGAATGCGTATGGGGTTATACTGCGGTATCTAGCAAATTTATCCGCCGCTGCTGCTCCAGGACAAGGAGAAGGAGAAGGAGTGGGGGCTTTGATACACTGCACAGCGGGCAAAGACCGAACGGGAATGTTTTTTGGTCTCTTGTTCGATTTCCTGGGTGTGCCGCGCGATCAGATTGCGACGGAGTACCATCTTACGCAACAAGGTCTTGCGGGCGTTCGCGAACAAGTCGTGCGCAGGTTGCTTGCTAGTCCCGCTTTTACAAAGTACATGACTGCGCAGGCATCCGGGACGCCCATCTCCCCGGGCGATATCGCAAAAGCATTGCATGACGACGAGGCGAGGGGATCATCAAGTGGTAGCGATGGCGATAAGCAGATTCCACAGGAGATTCTGGACAAGGGGAGGGAGGCGGCGTTGAGGATGGTGAGCGCGAGGAAAGAGAGTATGCTGGGGGCGCTGGAGATGTTGGATAGTCAGTTTGGTGGGGCGGAACGGTATATGAGGGAGGTTTGTGGACTTGGTGATGGAGAGTTGGAAGGGTTGAGGAGGAATCTTCTGGTGGGATATGGACGTGAGGCGTGACTAGGAAATCATGGGAAGTACAAGGCAAGTAGGCTGTGAAAGTGGGTATAGATCGCACAACTGTCATCGATTTAAAAAGGAGGGGTATGGTTAGAATAGGCGTTGCTTAGGACTTGCGATAGATATCACCTGTTCGCCTAATCTCATCTTCAACGTCCTCTCCCCTCCCTGCAGCTTCTAGCTTTCTTACTAGTGGCAATACCTCCTTTCCAAAGCGTTCAAGATCCTCCTCATAATGCAGATGCGCCGTCAGCACCAAGTCCACCCCCAAGCTCTTGAGCAAAAGAATCCGATCTGCAATCTGCTCTTTCGTCCCAATCAACTTGGTCTTGAAGCCGTCATTGTATTGCACCAAGTCTTCGAGTTTGCTATCCGCCCACATGCCCTTTTTATTCCCCGTGCTAGCACCAGCTTGTTGCACGGCTTGACGAAAAGCTTCAACAGCTTCCGTATCCGCTTTACCTTGAATCTCCCTCAACACGCGAATAGCTTCCTCTTCCGTTTCGCGGATTATAACGAAGCCATTGACGGCAAATTTCACTTGCCCCTCGCGCCCCACCTTGCGCGCGCGCTCCTTCACATCCGCAATCTGCTCACGGAAACCCTCCAAATCGTTGCCGTTCATGAAATACCAATCGCTCACCTCAGCGCCATTCTTCCTCGCATCGTCGCTATTCCCGCCCTGGAAGATCTCCGGATGCGGTTTCTGAAGCGGCTTAGGCGCCAACTTGTAGTTTCGGAATTGGTAAAAGTCGCCGCCAAAGCTGAACCCTTCCTCGCTGTCTGCAGTCCAGATACCTTTCAATGCGCGGATGAACTCATTGGACCGCCGGTACCGCTCCGCATGCTCGAGCCACCACTGCCCCACAGCCGTGAACTCGCTCTTATTCCAGCCTGAGACAATGTTCACAGCAATACGCCCATTGGTGTAGTTGTCAATACTCGCAATCTGTTTCGCAGCAATAGTAGGGTTCCAGGGCCCGGGAAGTATCGCCGCGATGAGCTTGATACGCTCGGTGCTGTGCAAGAGCGCTTGCGACAGGGACACACTCTCGTGCTGGTTTTCGGCTCCGTACGAGGCGGTGAAACGGATTTGCGTGAGCGCGTACTCGAAGCCGTGGGCTTCGGCGGTCTTGGCATAGCGCACGTTGGAGGCCAGGTCCCAGTTTGTTTTTTGGGGTATCTTGGAGACGACGAGGCCGCCGGAGACGTTGGGGACCCAGTATGCGAATAGGAGACGGTTGGGGTCTTGGTTGAGGTCTAGTTGCTTTGTGGGCGTGTAGCTATCGGATGGTTCCACGGAGTGTCCATTTGTGCCGTTTGTTTTGGTGCTGTCTGTTGCGGTTGGAGAGATAATCAGCCTTGCTCTTCTTGTTATAAAAGTAGTGTTCTGGCAAATTTACCTGTCCTTTGTCTCTTTCGTGCTGACATGTTTGTTCGCAAGAGGCAGTAGAACTCGAGCACGAAAATGGATGGATATACTGGAAAGAAATGTTGAGCTATGATGCCATGCGATGTCAAACTAGAGTACTGTTGCCGGTAAGATGTGCGCACATTAAGCGTGGATTGCGTGCTGTGCAGCCATCCGTGGGATCTGTGGGGTTGACGCAGGTTAGATTATAGCCCTGTAGATCGTGGTTTATTCGCCGAGGATCATACAACTCCAGCATCCCGGGCTTATGGATGATAAGCTGTGACCGGGTAACCCGCAGCAGCCCCAGACGTCCGGCTCCTTCAATTGGCTGTCCAGGATCTTCGGTCGCTCGTCGATGAGACAATCCGAGAGTTCCAAGACGTCATGTGCCGGTGGTTGCAGTAAAACAGCTCTCTAATATCGACCCCACACTATCGTGCAGATAATCCAGCATAGTGCCCTTCAACGAGGATGCGAAATCATGTCGGCGCGATGATGATGCTGAACATTGTCCAGCGCTATCAGTAAGGCCGAAGCACGTAATAAACCATCGCATAGTCGTGATGACTACACATAGACAGTAGAGATGTGCCGCGTCGATACCGGAGTTACATCAAGTATATGCCCATGTCCATTCAATACAAAAGGCTGTGACTTGGAGTCACTCGGCAGCATGAAGATTCCCGTGCACACAGAAAAGCATGCCTGACTTTTCGACCATCGACTTGAACAGCAAAAGCAGCGCTGGCACTACTGATGTCGAGAAGCAGCTCACCCATGAAAGTCCCGCTGTGCCCGTCGCAGCTCCAAAGACACTGGGTGCAGGAGTAAGTAGCGCTGGGTAGATAAAACATTGGTTAGCTGACTTGTCAAGACGGCACTGCCGATTGGGGTATTTGCGACAACCCTGACTACGCTTTCGCTCAGTCTCATGGAATGGCGAGGAGTGACTACGGCCAATGTCTTCGTAGCCAACTTCTTCTTCGCGGCGGCTTTCGGTAAGTCTTCTGTATGGACAGGGTATGTAAGACTTGGCTGACTCCATACTAGGCCTGGTGGTTACTGCACAATGGGAGCTGTCCGTCGGTAACGGCTTCGCGTACACAGTATTTAGTGCTTTTGGCCTGTTCTATGCGGGCTATGGTGCGATCTTAACACCAGCCTTTGGTGTGCAGGCAGCGTATGGAGACAACGTGAAGGAATACAACAACGCTCTTGGGTTCTTCATGATCAGTCAGTCACTCTAGACCAGCGAGGAACAAGAATACCACTAATCATAGCGTAGTGTGGACGGTTTTCGCCTTGGTGTTCCTTGTAGCCTCGTTGCCGACAAACTTGGTATACATCATCATCTTCTTCTGCGTAGAGCTAGGATTCCTCTTAGTCTCGGCGTCTTACTTTGCCGTGGCAGATGGACATCCAGCTGCGTCGATCTCTCTCAAGAAGGGCGGTGGTGCATTCTGCTTCTTGGCTGGACTGACTGGGTGGTACCTGACGTTCGCTCTGTTACTCAAAGACTCTATTGTCGAGTTACCACTTGGCGACACTTCGAGGTTCTTTGCGAAGAGCAGAAAGGCGCAGTGAGCGATAAGCGACACCCTACTTCGTATGGGTATCAGAGGGCACCTCGGCGACGTGCGGTTTGCAGAACACTGTGATGGGTGATAGTAATTCGGGGTTGAGGATGATGCGATTGAGGGGTTAGATGGCGAACGCGGTTCGGGATCAATAGTGAGTTCGGAAGTAAGGCTAGTCTAGTTCGAGCTTAGCACATATGCAAAGACGCGGATGTCCCCACCGTCAGCGTTTGTCGACGCGTCCCACATCCATACTCACGCGTTCACATGTTGCAACGCTACTGCGATCCGCGCTCTACCCCCACGGCATCGCAACGATCTATTGCTGCTGGTGTGCCGGCAGATAGCTCGATTCTCACAATGTCGGCGGCACATCCCTGTCTCAATCCTCCGTTCTGGTGACCACTCACGTTTTGCCCACCTGCTCGACTGCATCCACACAGATAGGTCGCAGATGAGACGATAGCACGCAATAATTTGGGCCTCTCGAATCATTTCGAAGCACTCTTAACGAGTGCCTGCATATAAGGACATGCATCGGAAGGTTGATGATACACGCCACATAATTAGGCTTCATCAACATCTTGAATACGCACACGATGGCTATCACCAACGGAACTAATGGTCCACATGGGAACGCGGAAGATGTGGACTTTAGGGATCCGGCTGTTTACGCCGGGTATGAGAAGCAATGGTCGTCGATTCCGGAAGATGAAGCAGGTTGGCTCCAGCGTGCGCAAGAGGTTGCAGACGTTCTTGCCACTGATGCCGTCGTGCGAGACCAAGAGAACAAATCTCCGCGAGCGGAAGTAGCTCTGCTAAAGTACTCTGGGCTTCTCAAGATCCTTGGTCCAAAGCAGTATGGTGGTGGTGGTCAGCAATGGAGTGTTGCCTACAAAGCAATTCGGAAGGTAGCTGAAACAGATGGGTACGATTGGTCCTCTCCTGTTCGTGTCTGTGTATTGATCATTGTAGTTCAATCGGCATGCTGCTCGGCTACCACCTCCTATGGTCGACCACGGCGAACATTGTCGGCTCACCTGAACAAGCCGACCGCTTCCAGAAGCTTATAACCGAGAACAATTATTTCATCGGAGGCGCTGTGAACCCCAGGGACAGCGACTTATCGATCAAATCGGATGGGGCCAACATTGTGTTCAACGGGTTCAAGTTCTTCAATACTGGCGGTGTTGTCTCTGACCTTACTGTTCTTGAGGGTGTCTATGAAAGCACCGGCAACCATATCTTCGCTTTCGCAAAGACCAATCAACCCGGTATTCAATTCGGACATGATTGGAACAATATCGGTCTCCGCTTGACCGAGTCTGGTAGCGTGAAGATTTCCGATGTGAGCGTGCCTTGGACGGATGCGCTCGGTTGGAACGTAGAGACAAAAGAACCCGATCCGCGCGCGCTGCAGATACCCTTCGCCACGCTGCTACTCCCAACTATCCAGCTTGTCTTCAGCAACTTTTATCTCGGTATCGCGTTAGGCGCACAACAATATGCAGCACGATATACGGTGAAGGGCACTCGGGCGTGGCCATTTGGCGGTGATGTAAGCAGACAAGTATCCCACAAGCTCTGAAGATTGTGGCTAATGCAGACTTAGAACAAAGAGAGGGCGACAGATGAATTCTATATCCTCGAACGCTATGGAAACTTCCACGCTCACCTTCGTGCCGCGTCAGCCCTAGCAGACCGGGCGGGCCAAGAAGTTGACGCGATCTTGGGCAAGTATGCAGGTAACCTGGACACCCGTGGGAAGCTCACGGCCCGGGAGCGAGGCGAGCTGGCAGAGTGGGTGGCAAGTGTCAAAGTCGTCGCAACGGATACTAGCCTACGGGTCACTTCTGGAGTATTCGAAGTCACAGGCGCGAAGGCGACAAGCCAGAAAGTAGGCTTAGATCGGTTCTGGAGGGACGTCAGGACGCACACGCTGCATGATCCAGTCGCGTACAAGAATCGGGAGCTAGGAAGATTTGAATTGCTAGACGAAATCCCTGAGGCTACATGGTATACGTAGTTGGGCTCTTTGAATTTCCCAAAACCTGCAAAGATGGAGCGTATCCAAATTCATACAAGATTAGGAAATGTTTGAGCCGCAGAGATACTCAACGCCTTGGCTGCCCCCTGCTTCACTACCCCAAACGTAGCCTCGTTGGTCCAGAATTCATAGTCTGCAGCACCTTTGCCCGGCTTGTTGATCTGCCAAACCATCCATGGTACCTTGAGCCCATTGAAGATGTCGATATGCTGACCTACAACACTAGCCTTGTCGGAACCAGTAGCGCCAAATTCTTCGAACAGCACGAGTTTCTTGGCGGCTTGAGCGTGCTGTAGCGCGATGGGCGCTTTGTTGCGCCATTCGGAAACGCCGCTGTAGGAGTGGATATCGATGAGATCAAGTGTTGCGCAGCTCCAATTCTCGGGGATATCGGAGTTGGGAAATTCATTTCCGCCGCCTGAATATGGAGTGGTCAATACCATAATCTCTGGAGTCTGGAGTCTCAGATGGAAGCGGGTATATTACGTACCTGTTGAGATGAGAATCTTGCTATCTCCCATGATGCTTCGCATCTTCTTGCTTCGATCACACCACCATTTTGGTGCAGGTGCGATGTTGTTGCGCAAATGTCCTTGCCCTTCGTTCTGTATGTTGAACGCGAAGATGTAATCCGAAAGATCTTTCCATTGCGGTGAACCCGAGATCAACTGATTCTTGTGTTGGAGGATGTATGTAAGGCGGTTGTCAAAGTCGTAGATTGGCGATGCATCCTGGTAAAAGAATGTTACATCGTTCTGAGCGGCAGGCGTTTTCGCGCAGTCGATAGCAGGAAGTTTGTATTTGGAAACGTATGTGTCTGTGTCCAAGATGCGTCAGTGGCCGTAAAAGCTTTGGTCCAATTTGAAGAAGACCATACCATTTCCCCAACAACCCAACTGGTAGCGGTCATGCATAGCGATAACTAGTTTGATGCCTCGTTCACGCGCTTCAAGCATGAGCTGATCAATAGCACGTAGCTGAGTGTCATCGTATGTGCCGACCTGTTGTGGCTCGATGTCGGGCATGTTGACGGAGCCGGTATCTTTGTTGTTTTGAAGTGTGTGAGAGATGAAGATACGCAACGTCTTGAGCTTGGCATCTTTGACTGCGTCAAGGACAGCCAAGCGATCGGATCTGTGAACAGTCAGTCGAAGCCGAAGAAATCCTGAAGGATCCGTACTTTTGATAGGCATGAAGAAAGTAGGAGTTGACTCCAGCCCAGCTCGAGGATATGTCTCTTTCTTCGAGTGGTTGCGCCGCCGAGATAGATGCGCTCATGGCGAGCGGAAGCAGATATTTGAGAAGCTGCATGATAAACGTGTTCGAGATGAGGCTGCTCTGATGACCGTCAATGTACGAGGGCTTCACTCCTACTTATGCTTCCTAGCCTTATATCTTTGACCTAGTGTCTGTAACATCGGGCTCGCGACCTTCCCTCTCGAACGTTGCGCATGCGTCTGCAACCTTCTGTTTGCGACCTGCCATCTCCGATCTTGCAATGTTCGGACGCTCCGATTCTGCTTTCTCCACACTATGTCGAACGTCAATGTTGTAGTGAGGATACACTTCAAGACTAAGTCCAAAAAAGGATTTTGCAAACACGGAGCGGCAGGGACCGTATGAACCAGAGTTAGTACATCACAGCAGCGACATCTAGTCCGCACTGATCCGCTAGCCTTTAATTACCGGAGCCTGGTCGCCCGTGCCGTGTTTGGACTAGAGTATATATAAGGCTCACTCGTGTTCTAAAACAATCCCTAGCAACCTTTATAGTGACATTCCTAGTTCGAACTTGCGCAAACTGTGGGTGGACATTGGACCGGAGTTGTATGATCGACATTGGAGGGGTAACTAACGGTTCTCTGACAACCGCGGTTATTTGGCTGTTGGATCTAGATTTAGCACCGAAGGCTTACCGCCCGCCCGCGCAGATCGGAGTAGCTTGTAGCATTGCATCTGGATACTCTTGTGCCCCGGAAGCCACGGCGGATTTGAACAACAATACGTTTTGCCATGCGCCTGTTCCCATAATGGACTCTGGTCCTTGTATGACCCATTCCCTAGGTGGCTGCAGCTGCGCATGAACGCCAAAAGGCGCCATGACTTTCAGCGTGCCGTGACCCTCCGCTTCATCAATCTTGATTTCTACGCCGATACTACCAGCGACGGTCGCAAGGGTGCAATTGATCCTCTCTAGACCGGCAAAGACTGGTGCGATGCGAAACGACGTCCAGCCTGGCTCGGTAGGCTGAAGCCCTGCTAAATATCGAGGCAGAAGTGACACTGGCCACGTCGACCAGCCATGCATCAACGACGTGTCGTGACCGTGCGGCGTTCCGTCTGTCTTCATGGCTTCCCAATGTCCTCCAGAGTAGTTTGGATTTGATGTGTCAGCCATCGGTCCCCAGACGCGCTCGATGAGCCTCCGCGCTTCAAGACCTTGATGTCGTGAAAACAATGCCTCAACTGCGAACCCTGTTGCGTACGGACTGACAATGTCCGCTACACTCCAATGAGCAAGGCCCCGGAAGGCACGAGGGAGCTGCGATTGTGGGTCAATCAAATGCTCAAGATCGTTCGCATGACTAGGAAGCAGCCCCATAGTCACGGCATGGGCTTTGTTATCTTGACAGATACCGTCGCTTGGTAGATCTTCATTCAGGCGATAGACACCGGTGGAAGCATCGTAGAAGCGTTTCAGTACCTCCACCTTAAGCTTCTTGGCTTGCGATAGATATTTTTGCTTGGCTTCTGGGTCATCGGACATCACCGACATGGCTTGCAGGGCCTCGTAATATGCATTATTCAGTGGACTCGAGGGACCGAAAATCGGGCCGCCAAGTGGGAACCAATGCACTGCAGGCGGTCAGCTTGCTGGTTCGAGAGATCTCATCCAGACTCACTTGACAGAGGCGGAGGAGCTACTACTACCCCTGCGCTGAGGTACTCCGCTGTGTAAGCCATGAGATGTTCTAGACGCTGGAAACATCGCGTTTTCGTCCTTACGTCACCCGTATGTAGCCAGTGATCCTTGATTGCAACAACGAGTAGCAACGCGTAAGACAGGGAATAGAAGGCATATGTTGGAGGCTCCTCGGTCCCTTCGTGAACGGGCGCCTGGATGGGACAGAGGTTGCCGAGATATCCCTCGCTGGTTTGGTGGCTGGTCAGGAGCTCAATACTGCCTGCTATTGCGTCGAACGTCATAGTAGAGTGAGCAATTGATCGACCCATGACATAAAGGTCTCCACCGAAACAAGCGCGGTCTCTTTTTGCACCATCGATCGTACAAGCGAGCCCATTCGTTCCAACCTGGAAGTCATCCAATGTTCGGCTTTGGTCATGAGGCAACATGGTATTCTGGTATAGACTCTCGCCCCCACCACTGAGCACATTGAGGTGGCGATACACAGCTACCCACTTACACGGCCCGCCAAAGGCGATAGATCCCGTGTTATTCGCGCTTCCGCTAAGGATGGGTTTGATGTTCAGGCCCTCGATGAATGCAAGTCGTCGGCCTTGTACGGAAACAACCATGGTATCGCCGCGCGTGACCGTTTCGACTTCGAGCCAGGCGTTCAGGTCCAGATCGCCAATGTACCAGCGGCCTTTCTCAGCAACAGGAAAGACGGTCGGTTCCGTGGACAGACCTTCGCATGCATATAATTCCCTTGTGGCCGTGTCCAAACAGAAAATCAGCCCATTTGCCACCATGTGAACGGCCCAGCTTGCGCCTCCATGTTCGATATAAACCTGGAAACGAATGGTTTTATCCGCCCATCTTGTGCCGAATCGGCACGGTGCCCAGTGCTGGCCGCGGACCCTGGTTCCCTCCAGCAGTAACCTCCCATGGGGCAGATGTCTCGCCCTTGGAGACTGTGCACATATCTTGCTGCCCCGTTACTGTCTGCAAGGTACCGATGTGCGACCGAGGAGCAAGCGCTACTGCCTAGACTAAACACTCGGAGCTCACATCTTCTATTGCTCTCGATCATAGCAGACGTATTCCATCATCAAGACGCGCTTGCGCTACTACGGACGTACAACGAGAGTAAAGCATGTTCGTCAGGACCTTTCCACACGGGTGATGACGGAACTCGTCTGTTTCATACGCTTGAGCTATGGAGGGAATCTTACCAAGAAAGATATCATATTCGTCATGATGCAAAGTCACAGCGCGGAGACCACAGCTCTACAATCGCATATCATCTCGCGCGGTTGTGCCTGGTCTTTCCCATCTCGGAGATACAAGATTGCTTCGGAAGATCCGGACTCTTAGACGCCAAGGCAGCAATGTGTAGGTTGTTGTCCTGAACTCTCTAGCATCCAAAGAAAACAATCCAAGCTATTGAAGACGCATCAACATGTATAGGTGTTATGATGTCTAATGAAGGAAGGGACGACCCCTACGACATCATTGGCCTCTTCCTGTGTCACGTCATATTGTGGTCGCTCGCACATGCAACCTCACTAGACAGGAAATTGCAGATTGGGGATTTACTAACTAGGCTCTAGCCTATTACATTAAGAGTGTAATAAGAAACTTACGTTAAACTACTGACCTTGAATATATTGAATGTTAATTCACGTAGTATTATATACTAGAAAGACTAAGCTTTTCGCGTAGCACGCTTCTTATACGCGGATTAGTACGCGGTGTAGTCTTGATACGGCCCGTCTCGCGCCAAACCAAGAAATTCTCGGCGATCCCGAACCCGTAGCATCGGTAGAACGACCGCAACGTAAGCTCTAGTAACCACGACCACCGTTTCAAAGATACATCACGATGTAGCTAGACTGCGGAGTCGGGGAATTACTCGTGTGCAATATCCACTCCTCCACCCCTCCCTCCACTCTTCTCTTCCCCACCCCTCTATTCCTCGAATTCCATACTCCACCCCTCCATGTCGCTAGTCTCGTTCGCAACTTCAAAACGCTCCTCGTGCGATCGGTGTCGCAAGCAAAAACTACGATGTCCAACGAAAGAAGATGCCACTCAATCCTGCGCTCGGTGTCTCCGGGCTGGCGCGCCTTGTGTGATGAGTTACACACGACCGCGAGGCCGATCGCAGAAAGATGCCATTGCGCAAGATGATGAGGACACGCGGAAGGCTACAAACTCGGCACTTCCTATGCCAAACAGTCTCATGTCAAGCGGATCGGAAAATATGGCTGAGGATGCGAATGCGCAAAGCTGGTCACTGCTCAACGAATACGAGTTCTTTCCTTCACTGCCTTCTAGCTACGATGCCGAGCAGACTCAGACTCACGACGAGAGCGCAGCGAGCCTCCACTACTCATCGCTGTATCGCGAGCTCGGGATTGACATCCACATTGAGACGCCGCATCTCTTGCACGACGCATTCCCCAAGGCAGGCGCAGAATTTCCATCACCAGAAACCGCGGCGTCCGATGTTTACGCGGCCAGTAGTCCGACGCCGGATTTGGGACGCCAACTGGACTGCGAAATGCGACTTGCGCAGCTCAATCTGGATCTTTGCCGACAGCTGAAAGCGCAGATTCTTTGTCCGACGCGGTGTGCGGAGGATGGCACGGAGAATCGCACTTCGAACACGTCGTGCGCCTTAAGGGACGTCCTCCGAAGCACGGAAAGCTACATACATGTTCTTCAGAGCTTAGTTGCATCCAGCGATAACGGAGAGAGCCTAGGACCGCTTCCTCCATCCCGGACAACATCATCTCCTCTTACATTTCCCTGCATGTTGAACCTCACGTCGTGCTTCTTCCACATCGTGGATCTCTTCAGCGCGTTTCTGGAGAACCTCGCCAGGGAGATTGACACGCACAATCTCGGCTCCCCGTCAGGAAAGTTCCATATCCTGCCAGAGCTGAAGCTCGCTGGTCTGCCGATTCACGAAGCCAGTCTTCAGATCAAGATCCTTGTCCTCGCAATCTCGCATCACTTCGAGACCATGGAGCGGCTTTTGAGCTTACCGGCCGAGCTACGCGTGTCGCTCCAACCGGACATCGGCACCCGCGGGCTGTTGCCTTCGCACTGGGTAACGACGATGCTAAGTGCGAAAGAAGGACTGTTTGGGATGAACAGTTGTGGGTTGTCTAATTACGTGCAGTCTATACAAACGTCGAGAAGAAATATTTCTAGGCTGCAGAAAACATTCTAATACACATTCTTAACGACCTTGTTCAATATTGCCTGTTTTAGTGCCGGACATCAGGTGTACATGTGCAATAACTAGGCTTAGACTAGTAGATAGGTTAAGGTTAAGGTTAAGTTAGAGTCAAGTTTAATATGTTACACAGGGTTTCGGCTATACTTTTCTAGGCTCAGTCCGTACTAAGGCGAGGTAGACTAAAGCGTAGTCTGTAAGGTAATGTATAGAGGTTTAAGAGGAAAAGAGTTATCGACGTTAACTAGTAGGTGAAACAATATTAATTCTATAAACGATAGAATAACTAGTTAAAAATCTGTGTAAGAGATAAACTATTTAAGTTAACTACAACGAGTGTACTAATAAAATCCATCTATCCTAAATACCCATTGCTATCCGTT
>Ga0265797_10007013_pt1 | contig 15627 bp, 17 predicted proteins | sample P2T30metagenome_FD_192433 | JGI IMG/M metagenome (GOLD analysis project Ga0265797, IMG submission 192433) | Plant litter microbial communities from East Loma Ridge, Irvine, California - P2 T30 | ecosystem: Environmental > Terrestrial > Plant litter > Unclassified | place: USA: California... | reverse complement strand
CGAAGAGGGCGAAGGTTGATGCTGGTGCGAGTGAGGAGGATGAGGAGGGTGATGGGGATGTGGATGAGACGGCCGATGTGGAGGACGAGGAGGTGGAGGATGATGAGATTGAGGAGGATGAGGAGGGGGGTGAGGGCGAGGGAGAGGGGCTGGTGGAGGATGCGCTGGAGGAGAGGGAGGATAAGGAGGATGATGACGACATGCAAGATGGGGAGGAGAGTGATTAGTTGGTGGATGAGGCATTGCATTGGGAGGCGTTATGGTTGAATACGATATCCGAGACTCAATGGGCATAGTGGACATCACATGTCTAGAACTAAATTCAACGTTGGCTTGATGCCTGTTGTGTGTATTGTGTCGCGACTCGTGCTGTTGAGCTGCTTGACTAAATACTGCGTTCAGTAGCTGCTCGGCACATGCTCAAGCAGTGTTGTAGTCATGAGCCGTGTTCATATACCATTCCTCCTCTTGAATTCAGCTTGCGGCGCCCGCTGTGTAGCACTTCTCGCTATCCATGTCAATTCCATGCTTCGTGTCGTGTCGTATGTTGCAGTCATGAACCCCATTCATCATGTCTCTTCAGCGCTTGCCCTTCATCGGCACGCTCGCGTCCAGCGGATCTCCGTATTTCGCTGTCTCAATTAGCCACACATTCACCTGTCCTCCTTTCAAACGGCGACATACTCTTGATTTGCGCACTCAAGTCGATAATATTCTCTAGCGCGCGATGCTCCTCCTCCCGCGCCCTCGTGCTGCGCCACTCCCATCCCGGCTGGTCCTCCTGCTTCGTCCACGTATACCCCGTGTCGCTATCCTTGTGCGCGTCTGGAGCCATACTCGATGCCGCTTGGGCCAGTGAGAGCGGGCGCTTGCCGTTCGCGTTGACGGTGGAGCTGAGTGTGGAGGTGTCGCGGGGTATGGCGGGGCCGGACTGCGAGTCTGGGGGTGAGAGGTCGGCATTGGTGAGGGTGTGGATGGAGGCGTTCATGGGCGTGGCGGGATTGTTGGGCAGTGCCTCGTCGGGGAACATTTCGTCCTCATCGGCGGACGAGTGCATCTGTGAGTCGCCATCGACGTCTGCGCGCGGAGGCGTCGTTAGCTTGCGCTTCGTGCGTTTGCTCGTGCGTGGGGAGGTCATGGGGAGGGATAAAGGTTGATGAGATTCAGGCGAGCTTACCGGACATGGTGGAGTACCGTGGGCTGGAGGGTGGCGGTGAAGGGTGTTTGTGGCGTGACGTCGAGGCAGCAGTGAATGTTAGAGGCGGAGGCAGCTCTGGGTAGGTAGCTTGGATTGACCCATGCCATTGGGGCGGCGGGAGCTAGCGCAGCTGCGGGCGCTTTCCATGTCAACCCGAGTCGCTTAAACCCGTTTCGACATCTCCTCTTCACGTCTTCACATGCACCGCGAGAGTTTCTGGCCTTTTGGATACGACGTCATAGAATAACACAAGATCATGCCACCGCCACAGAATGCGCCGGTGGTCGACGCGTGGGACAACGACGATTGGGAAGCCCTGGCTGATGTACAAGTGCCCCTCCTGAAGCATGGCACGCACTCACACAGAACAGAAAGAAGATGCGAAGCCCAAGGACGACCAGCCAGTCAAGCTGACAAAGGCTCAGCGAAAGGCGCAGCATGCTGAGCTGAACCGCAAGATATGGGAGTCGGCGTATGCAGACCGCTCATTCGGACATACACTTCAATACTGACCGCGAGCAGCGAGAACCCAGACCCCCAATGGTACCCAGAAGCGCGTAACCCCGTCCCCGTCCAAGCCACCTTCAAGCCGGCAGTCACCATGCTTGCACGCAAGCCCGCGCCCCAAGTCCTATCGAGGAACATGGCAGGACTGAACCTCGACGACGATGACAGCGAAGAAGAGCGGCGCAAGAAGGCCGCCGTAGACTTTGAAGAGCGCAAGATACGCGCCCAGAAGGAGCGAATAGAAAAGGAGCGCAAGTACGCCGAAGCACGCGAGCGCATCTTTGGCTCGCCAGCAGCATCAGAAACATCGCGCAGCAATTCGCCAAACAAAGCCACGCGAGGGAAGGGCAAAGCGCGTGGTGGACGCGAGAGTCAGCCCAGATCCAGCAACGAACAGTCACCAGCACGTAATGCGGTCCCGGTTCCGGCTCCGGCTCGGCAGCTGTACGATCCCACATACACGCCAAAGCCCGGGTCCGTATTCCTACAGAAGAAGGAGGCTATCGATAGCCGCCCTGGTACTCCGGGTGGACTGGAAAAGCCGATCCGCCAACCCCAGGGACCGACTTCAGATGGCCGTGGATTTGCATCAAGAGCAGGATTCGGTAATGCCGCAGGCCCATCATGAACTGCTACATGCGGTCCCGTCTAGGGATGTATGTGCACAGGACGATGGCAGATCGTCGTGGAACCAACCAAAGGCGGAACGCTTCACGATTGGGGTGTAAAACCTCCAAGTCGAGCTGGAACAACGCCATGCCACACAGGACATGAACATGTCTTCAGCGCCCAACAAGTCTAGACACAATCGACAGAGAGGCCGATGCGCGCCGCAAAGATGAGGCCAGCCACTGGATACGACCAACGGAGAATCAACATGTCAATCGAACATGCAGCGGCCGTCAGCTTCAGCTCCATGCTCCTAGGGCAGCAAGGCGATGTCCGGTGCAGGGGATCGCGGCGTCGAGAAAGGGAGAGCGAGAGGAAGGGGGAGGGAGAGACCGATGAAGTTCAGCAACGATTGCAATAGGTAAAAGTGTCTTACATGAGTAGAGCATGTTGAAAGTCAAGGTGTTTAACAGTTACAGGGAGGAATGATGCGAGAAATGATGCATGGTTGTAGCGGCAAGAATCTGTTTTCTATAAATGCTCTGCCTATCAAGTAAATAGCTTCGTGTATTGTGTATCATCATCCGTAACACTCATCATATTATCACTACTAGTCCTCCATGTGCTCATCAATGTCCATCCTTCCACCCCACTTCCACGACAGCTTGCTGTCCTTCGCACCATCTAATTCACTGATGAAGCGAACCGGATGCCGACGAAAGACACTCGCTCCAGCAGACATGTCCCCATCTCCATACACCGTGACATAATCGACAAGCAGTCTACGCATCAGACTGCTATCTCCAGTACCATCGCACAGCGTCTCCACAGCCGTACGAGGAGGAAACCACGTCATGCCGTCTACTAACATGTCTTGCAGAAGATGAGACGACATATGACCACAACAGCACGAACAGGACTTATCTGTACCGTCACCACAGGCACGACCCGCATTGCTACTCCCGACCACATGACATATCACTCATCCACGAACTCAGCCGGCCCATCAACATAGTACTCGACTATGTAGTCCTTCGCCACCATGTTGCGATTCCTTCAAAACGAGACCGATCTCCCTTTGTCCTGCCTGTGCCAACCAAGACCGCAACGAGAGCCTAGAAGGCATGTGGCATTCGGTTCGTTAGAGCTGCCATTGTATGAGAATGTGACCCATGAGTATTGTTCGTTGCGCAAGAGCAAGCGCCTTCAATGGGCGCCTGTTAGCAAGGTTTGCTATCGTCCATGTGCTTCGCGTGCGGAAGCGTCTCATTCACCTGGTGTACATGGGTCGACGTATTACCATGCACATATTTCGCCTTCTATGTCGAGTTCGCATTCAAACTGGAACAAGTACTAGTGTGCGATTGCCACAGTACGACTTTAGTTGCAGTCAAGCGAATACATCCTGGAGGACCACGAGCAAATGTCCCCAGTCATATTTCGTGCGGTAAACATAGAGCAATGCTGTTGCCCTTTCAAGTGAGCGTACTCCTGTTACCACTAGATTGATAGCGTGCATCACTTCGCCAAAGCTCTCTAAGCCCAAGATCGCGATCACTCGGCCCCATCTCCTCGTCGTCGAAATAAGCTCTAGGCAACAGCGACTTCGATACTAGAGCACTGTCCTCCACTCCCAGCCTCACAAGCCCAAAGAAGAAGAAGGTCCGTAATGCGGCTTGATAGTCGATAAAGCAGTCAGCCGTATGAGATAGTCGAGATTTGGTTGGACGCTTGGAGAAAAAGAAGTTCTCCAATACAATGTCGAAAGTACGGTGGTTGGAAAGGAGACAAGAGCATGTGACAGACACTAGACCTTGGAACAAGCAATGAGAGAAGAGACGGAAAAGGGAGGCAAGGAAGACGCGTAAGAAATGAACGTATGTAATGAAACAGAAGGACGGTTGCCTGATCGATATGCGTCGCCATCGCATTCTACCCGACATTGACATTGGGCTACACTCCGAGCAGAGCCGCCATGCACGTTTTCAAGCTTGATCCATGGATGCGATTCGCACATGAACCGGTGCCATGACGCGGATGACACTCGACCCGTTTGGAAGATGGTCGTCCCTTTTTGAGGTGGCTGGGAAGTGCTGGCTGGTTGTTCACTAGGCAAGCAAGATACAAGATATCCTAGTCGTGACTCACATGATTTCGCGACGCTTTCGCGATCGTGATACTGAACACTGAACCGGTCATCAGACGTTTACACGAGCAGCTGATGTGATCATGTGGTATAATTCGAAACGTCGGCCAACGATCGTGTGGCGAATGTCAATGAAAGCGACGCGAGAAGTGCCAGATAGATGTCCACTCGGGGTGCGTCAAAGCCGTAGTTTGTATCCAGCAATAACGTAGGAGGCGGCGCAGCAGTAATTATTTTTGCCATTGGAGCATGCCAAGGTCCGAGCGTGACTGGCGAAACGAAGGATATCGCCAACTCCGAGATGTGGCCAGTGAAGCTGAGCATTGCGTGTAACGTGCAGTGATTCGTCCGCTGTACTGAGGCGACGCTTTGCCACAGATGTAGTAAGAAATAAGCCCTTAACATCCCAGACAGGCAATTTGCATGGTGCTGAATTTTGCATGCACAGCCACATGTAGCGACGACGCTGATGTCCGCATTTCCAGTGTATTCTTGCGAACAGTTGAGTGATTCGTTGCGCTGCACATATTTTGGGAGCTGCGTCATGCGGCTAGAAATGTTGCATGCACTCGTGGCATGAACTAACGTGTGCACCCGGTCAATCCGTACAGCTGCAGCACTGAGAGCTGCGCGCGATAGGGCTGGCGGTGCCATCTACTGTCAAGAAGCGAAGCGTCAATGCTAGTAGATTGCGATTTACAGCTTGATCTGTTCTGGGAAAGAATGGTCGTGTGATGCCAAAATTCTAGGTGGTATTGCGAAGCCAAGTGGTGGAAAACATGGTAACGACTTGCGCATATTAGCTGTCTGCACACTGGCTGATCGGATGCATCCAGTATCTCCTCTGCTCGGGCGCGGACCAGAGAGACTGAGGAGTCATAGCAACGCGCAGAGCAAAGGAATACGCATGGTGAGTTGTCGCTGCGTAGTGGAGTTTTAGAGCAATTTTGACCTCGAAATTTGTGTTGTGTGTGTTTCGGTAGAGCATGCTGCGTGCAGCTGCAAGGGTAACAGCATGGAGGAGTCCAATAGGGGTTGGGCATCAGTCTCAAAAATCGAAATGATGTTGTGTGCCGAGAGATTGCAAGGAGTGTCTTGACGGGTGCACGAAGCCAGCGTGCGACCTAGGCGGACGCTATCATGCAGAGGACGGAACGCGTGCACGTCTGAACCAGTCAAATTCGTGGCGCGACAGCAATGCGATGGCACCTTACTGCTTTCGGGAGCAGATGCTGTGAGCGAAGTGAATGCATGCTTGCATGGTGAGCATTTACTTTGTTGTTGCTCTTCCCCATCGAATCACAGATTGGCCGCTCAAGCGGGATGCAGCCGTAGTGGGCCTCTGCCACGGTACGGTATGCCTTGGAAGAAGAGCGGTAGAGCACGTCAAGTAGCGGTAAGTAAACAACAGCAAGACGCAAGTCGCGACAAGGACATATTGTGTGACAGTGGGAAAATTTTCACCGCTGGAAGATTAGAGTTCGTATGAGTGTTGAGGCGAAGCAGGCAGAGGGTTCGAGGAAGGCCCGAGCGATAGAGTGCGGCTCAATTGTCAAAGACAGGAACAGGGGGCAGGCCAGGCGAGGCGGGACGACGTTGAATGGTGGGAGGTGGACTCCCGTTGTTTCGGTAGGAAAGAAGTCGTCCAGAGCGAGCCGTGATCCGCGACGACGGCTCCTGTGTAGCATTGTGGTAGCGTACAGAGGCAGGAAGTCATTCCGAGCTGAGTCGGATGGCAGCATCTGATGCAAACCAACGATTCTGTGGGCAGTCGTTCGGCTGGCGACACGGACGCTGTGAGCAGTACGGTCCCATGTGGTAGATAGCCTGTGCTCCAGCTGTGGTTGTCATATGGCACCGGCGTAGAGTAGTGGGCCGTCTGCGGGCAGCCTACTCCAACGAACCGGAAGCTTTGCCCAGCAGCGACTGGATACCAGACGCGCAAGACCAGCGGACACGAGTGGAGAGTCCTGCGTGCAAGGAATCCATGCTGCGACGGCGAGGTGAGCAAACGAGTCGCTGCAAACTTAGAGCTGCCTCGACCACAAGGCGACACAGTTGTGGCACAATACTGTGTAAAGGGGACGAATGCGGTGCGTACCATCGTCCTGTCACTCTTGGGACGGCATCTCGTGGATATGGGTATATAGGCGCCAATATTACCGGTGATACGCACGCTTAGCTAATCAGACATGGCTTCATTCTTTCTAATCGCAGAACAGCAGCCTCGTCAGGCATCAACACGGCGAGTCTGTAGTAGACTCTACCGGACACACAGCGAAGAGTCAGAGGCAGTGTTGAGGCAGCAGGTCCGATGGGTGCAGCCAGCCAGAAATATCCGTAGGGTAATATCAGGGAGGCATGTCAATCTGACCCGCGAGCAGGGAACGGAGCAGCGATGATGGTACAGGGGCTTGGGCTCGAAATGGTGGCTTGACAGGGATACGGTGAAATGACTGGGGGCTGCATTATTAGTGTTGGTTTAGTGGCAGTCCGCAGAGGTCCGCGCCCGAGTGCGAGGGCTCGTCGTCTCATAAGCAGGCGCAGCCCGCGCCGATGCCCTTTGCGTACACTCGACCAAAACACCCATTACCAACCACCAAGACGTCCACGACTCCAGGATCCGTTCAGTCTGGATCCTTCTGGCACCCTCTAGCAGCCGACCCGCGTAACCACCAAATGTGCAGCAGACAGAGCCGGACTTTCCTTTCCTCTCCCCTCGCTGCTGCCCATCCGCCCTCGACCACCAGCCACCACCGCGCGCGACGAGAGCGACCCGTCTTCGGTTTGCACATCCAACGGTGAACAGGCACCGGCCTGCGCTCCTTCCTCCCCCGAGTCGCCTCTACTTCGACTGCGACACCAACACAACAACACCACGAACATGTACGCACCACAGTTTCAACCGCCACCGCCCGGCTATGCGATGCCCTACGACTTCCACCACCGCACGACACCGCCAATGTCGCCCGGCCCCGGCGCCCCCAGCTACTACTCGCCGCGCCACGGACCCCAGTTTGCGACGCCCACGACTCCGCGCACGAGCCCCAAGGTCCAGGGCTACGCTGCCGGCCACGCCCGCCGCGCATCGCACGCCGTCCCGCCGCAGTACTCGCACGCATCGCCGCGTGGAGCCGCCTACGACAGCGGATTCCCCACTTCACGCGCATACGCGACGCCGCGAGGCACGCCTGCTGCCACGCCCGAATATGTAAGTGGTTTCGATTACACCTATGTGCGACCCAGTCGGGCCACCCGCCACCGTCGCGAGCCAGACGCGTCGCCTCTCAAGCGCTCCCATCGCGAGAGGAAGCGCCGTCCGTCGCAGCCGGCGCCGTACGTCCACACCAGGGTCGTCTACGATGAGCACGGTTATGGCTACGAATGCGATTACGAGCACGAGGAGACATATGACCGGTCGCCGCCGCCGCCGTACGAACAGTACACGCGCCATGCCATGTACCGAGGGGATGCTGATCGCTATTACTATGATCAGGTCCCAATTTATGATGATCCCAAGCCCGCCAGCCGTCAGCGACGCGCCTCGGCAACAGCACGCGCCCAGCCAACTACTCCCAAGAAGCCTGCTGCTGCTCCCAAGCCCGCCAGCAAGGCCACCGCAGAGGACGCCCAGCGCGCTGGCATCCCTGCCGGCTACTCCTACAAGAATTGGGACCCCAGCGAAGAGCCCATCATGCTCCTCGGCTCCGTCTTCGACGCCAACTCCCTCGGCAAGTGGATCTACGACTGGACCGTCTTCTACAACGGCCCAGCCACCCCCCTCGCCGAGATGGCCGGCGAACTCTGGCTCCTTCTCATCCAGCTAGCCGGCAAAGTCAAGAGGGCCGAGGAGACAATCCCCAAGATCCGCAAGAAGGAGAGCCACGAGATGGTAGAGGACTTCCTCGAGAGCGGCGAACGCCTCTGGATCCGCTTCGCCAAGCTTCTCAAGGTCTGCGAGGACTACATGTGGAAGGCCGCCAAAAAGGAGAACGGCGAGAAGAAGCCCGTTTCCATGGGCAAGAACAGCGGACGCGAATTCGTCGACTCCATCTTTGGCCGCGACCGTGAGCTCGAGAAGACCGAGAAGCTCATGACTGGCATGCGACTCTGGAGCATGCGCTTCGACGCCAACTGCGACGACATCCTCCGATTCCCTGCTGCTTAGCATCACTTCATTTCATTTTCACCTGGACGCTTCTGGCGCTGGCGTTTGTCTAGGACTTTCTTTCTGTTCTGCACTGTCACTGCATCCTGCGTTGCCTGCTCTTACGCGAGATACCCATTTCGTGCTCTTGTAATCGTTAATCTTGCTGCATCTTTCGACTCTAGACGCTCATCACTGTAACAACACTACTGGGTCATGCGAAGGAACTGCATCGGGCGGGTCACAGGAAAAGTCTGCTTTACCAATACCCCCATTGTTTATTTTCATTCTGCTTTTCCAGTATAGGGATCTTCGCGCATGGTGTTCAGGCTTCTGGGCTGGGCTGGGCTCCAGCATTTCTGTCACACCTCAATTTCTTGTCATTTGGGTCTGCTATCACGACTGCATGGTCTTAGATTTTGGGAGCTTCTTTTTACAGGATATTCTCATCAGGACGACTTCACGGTCAAAATAGTAGTATACCCCAGTGCGCCAACATTATTATTAGCTATCACCACTTATCAATATTACTGGCTATTGCCTTCTTCAACCAAACATTTTGCCTCGAAACTCTCACTCCAACGGTCATGCGAAGATCTTCACCGCCCCTGCATGGTCCTGCACATGGCCCTGAGACACGGGCCAGAGCAGCCGCATTTCACATCAGTCTCGGACATGCAGCGCTGGACCATTATCGCTCAAATCTTGCTTTTCCTTTCACATGTCACTGCTAACTTAACTGCACACCCTCTTCTACGCATAGACTGTGACTCGCACCCTCGTCACAGTGACTGGAATATTCGCGCAGGCCAGTCAGGCGCTTGCGTGTCACTCTGCGCATCGCTATTGGGTGCCGAAGCTTTATTATTTCGAGCCTCTCAGCCTTACGCGCGTTGGTTCGTTCGCTGCATGCATGGAAGCCTGTGCCGCCCGCCAGCACGGCTGATCACTTCATGTTTGCTTCTTCTGCGTTGCTTTTTTGGACGGGAAGGATTGGGGCCGGGCCCAATGATTGAGAGCCGATATGCGACTTGGCCGTTACGGAATTGTGTGTGAATGAGTCGATGCGTGCGACGGGACGCCCACGTGTGCGATAGCAGAGATTGAGTTGGGAGAAGGGAAAAGGTTGTTTGCGCGGTGGTGGTGTGGTCCGGTGCGAGGTGAGAAAGGAAACCGCGTCTCTGGGTCGAACGGGCATCATCTTGTGTCGCGGCCTCCCATCACAACTCCAGCCAGTCGCAAGGTGCAACACCATGTCCATACATGCGCTGCTTATCCTGACCACCACACTCGGGCATCAAGAACAGACAAACTTCCAGGACCCTTAAGGCGACCAACATTCGGCTCTTTCCCTCTCGTGCATTCCCGCCGCCCGTCCGTTTCACTTGAGCCTCCCTTTTTGTTGCGCCGTCCGTCTTACGGGGCGTTGTAGAGTTTGGTTAGCGACCGTTCTTTATTTTACTTACCAACATTTGCCATCCTGGGAAACCAACGACGGCTTACGACTACAGGGTTGCTCCTGGGCAGGGCGGTGTTTGATCTCGCAGCACAAGACTCACGATCGGCAGGCACAACCTTTTCACCGGATGGGCTTCTACGCGAAAGATTGTGGTTGCACTGAGCCCGACGGAACTTGTCTGGCTGTGGTACATTGATTTGTGTCGCGGCGCCCAATTGCGGTGGGTGACACGGGCTGAGTGAGCATTTGGGGGATTGATTGGTAGGCATTTCATTTCTTCGAAGCGAGTGGAGACGGCATGTTTGTCGTCGGCTGAATTGCCCTTCCACCACACTGAATTCGCTTCTCGAAAGACCACGGTTTCACGAAGAGCAAAGAGAGGCAGCAGATGACCTTTCTCTTGGTCCCAGCATCGCGCACCTTCCGGAGCAAGGCCCGCATGTGGAAGACATATCTCTTTTGCTGGGTCCATTCCTGCCGCAGTGGGACAGCTACTATGGGCGAGCACTCTGCCTAAATACGTGCTTGGGAATCTGGGGAGCATGAAGGTTGTCTTTCGAGCGTGTGGGTTTGCTTCGTTCTTTGCATTCCGTGGCTTCTACTTCCGGGCACGTACTGTATTAATCATTATTGAGTGGTGCTGGATCTCACCTTCAATTCATGCAACTCCACACGCGAACCAATGCTTTTCAAGCTCTGTTTCAAAACGCATGGTCGGTGCGACTCCACTTCATGACGAACGTTCGCTGCAGCTCCCCACCCGCTTGCATGAACGTACCCCGCAGTCCCTCCGCTCCAGCCGCGAATGTCGATGCATTCTTTGAACGTACATCGTACATCATTGTCAAAACTCGATCATCGCTCGATTGATCGCTTCTAAAATATCAATGTAATGTGAAATTCAGGTGGCTGGGCAAAAAGAGGTCACACGTCAATTGCCATACCACCACACAAAACCCAGTCTCGGCCGGTTCCGAAGAAATGCTACACGATGTGAGAGACATGCCACGTCTGTTCGCGACTGGGCATTGATTGACCAATGGTGTGTGGCTCGGCCCTATGGGCTGCAGAAACGGTCAGGTGTGTGTGAGTGTGGTTGTTTGCTTATTCTTCGATTAGGCGCTGTAGGCCTGCGTGGAGCTTTATTGCTATTGGTGTGATGTTGGGAATCGTTTGTGAGTTGGTCTCGTGGCGGGTGTGAGGGGGATCTTATTGGAAGGGTAGTGGGTATGTTTGTCGATTAGTCGGTGGTGAAGCTGCTACTGACGTGGACGACAGACTGGAGAGTGTCGAATGGTTCGATGACTTCGCCCGAGTATACTGAACTTCTGTTGGACGGGATGAACTCCATCTAACGGTACTGCGAAGCTCACATGGTATTTTCATACCACATGTCAAGGTTCAAAGTCCAACCGATTTCTCATATCCTCTTTTCGTCGAAACATCCAGCTTGTGCTCTCGATGTACAAAAGCCCAAATCATGAATTCATGCAGTGCTCCTCAGTAAGGTCCCGCAACTGCAGTGCATCTCTACACACAACCGAGTACCCCAGCCATACAGCAGGGATGTAAGTCCCACCACGTGCGTCCTCGATCCATCGTCCATCACTCGCATAATCGCCCCACCATTTCGAGCGCCCATTCTACCCCTCCACCACCTTCTCCATCTCACCACCACCACAGCGTCTATTCTCAGTATCGATAGCGCTTACACTCAATCAATTCACTGCATCCCAGAAGCGCATACATATGTACATGCAACACAGCCATGCGAACTCCTCGCGGGGTTCTACACGTTTCTATATCTGGCGTTTGTGTGCAGTAGCGTGCTTTTGTGGTGGGACGAGGCTGCGGCTTACATACAGCACGCGTGTATTGGGCTAGCTGGATGGGGGAGATGTGTGGTTGCACGGCGTGTGAGACTGCAGACGGCTGAACGGTCGGGAGGATCAGGATCAGACATGGGATGGCGGGGTGGGAGCGTGGTGATTGGGTGTTGGTTTCGTTTCACGATACTTTTGTTCTATTGAGCACGACGTGCCGGGAACCGCTCACTTAGGACGTCGAGTATCACCACGTCGTAATCACTCGAGGGTTCGTTTGGGTTGTTGACAATAGACAGCCTTCCACTTCGTGTTTCTGAGCTGCTTGGTATCATGAACAGGCATGAAAGTTACAATGTCGTGATCCTTCATGTCCAACCAGAACTTGTGCACTTATCAATGACATTGAAGCATTTCTGGACTGGACGCAGATCAGGTTGTTCAAATTCTCAAATTTATTGTTTGGAAATTGGAAACATGTCACTGCCTACCCGGCATGGCATCCTTTCGCGCAGAAGTCGGGGCTGGTAGGATACTTGGTGATATCGCATCGCCACGGTCTTTCTCCATATTGGTCACCACCGTGTCTTATTCCGCGATGTGTACGTGTTTCGTTGCTTGCTTGCACGCTATTGGTTGCGGATGCTGGAGCATCCGTACAGCCTCGTCAGGTTGGTAATCGCAGCCCTTACTAACTCAAAATCGAAAGACTACTTGCACATTTGATTTTGAATGGCTGACAATCCAAAGAACACGGGCACAGCAACGTTGCCGTCGTCCGGTTTGGCAAGTCTTTCGGCATCGGAACGAATGACAAACTACTGGCATTAATGAGAAGTCCCAACACAAGTGAGGATTTACCGTACATATATGTAATAATAGTCTCATCCCACTGCAGTCGATTATCCAACGTCCAAAATTTACACATGATCAAAAAATTGTACGGAAATTTATCTTCCTTCCTCAGAGTGACAAAAGCAACCTCTACAATGGCACTCGATTCCCCGCCAACTCTCTTCAAGGGTCTTTCTGCAGCTGTTCCTACAGAAATGCTCACCACAAACACACCACGCAAGATTGCCAAAGTCTTCTCTGCAATCGAGATGAACGAGGGTGTTGGTGCACGAGTGCATCGCAGCATTGGTACGCATCTGCTCAAGCACTTCTCGCCATTCCTTATGCTTGACTACGCCGAGGTTGCTGAAGGCCAGGGCTTCCCCGATCATCCTCATCGCGGACAGGAAACTGTATCTTACATCTTGAACGGCAAGCTAGAGCACGAGGACTTTGCAGGGAACAAAGGCATACTTCAGGCTGGTGACCTCCAGTTCATGACTGCGGGTAGAGGCATCGTGCATTCCGAGATGCCCTTACCAAGCGACGACGGTTCCCCAAGCATCGGACTACAGCTTTGGGTCGATCTTCCAGAGAACCTCAAGATGTCAGAACCGAGATACCGCGATATACATGCGAAGGACATCAGGGACGCGACGGCCGATGACGGCAAAGTCAAAGTCAAAGTTATTAGCGGCTCGAGCTACGAAGTTGAATCCAGGGACAAGGACCTTTCTTACACGCCCGTGTGGTATCTCGACTTCACAGTGCAGCCAGGCGGCCGTGTCAAGCAACCACTTCCGGAGGGTTGGAATGCTTTCGCATACATCTTGTCCGGCAGTCTTGTCGCGCAGGCGCAGTTGGTCAAGAAGCACTACATCGCGACGCTTGAGAAGGACGGCGACAGCTTCGAAGTGCACGTACCGGAACAGGCGACAGAGGAAGCACGCTTCATTCTCATCGCGGGACTGCCCCTCGACCAACCTGTCGTGCAACATGGCCCATTTGTGATGACCAGCCAGAAAGACGTACGACAAGCGGTGACGGACTTTGTGTCTCATACGAACGGCTTCGAAAGGGCGAAGAGCTGGGAGAGCCAGGCGGAAAGACGGAGAAAGAGCTTATCTTGAAGTTTGTAGACAAGGGTACATGTAGTCAAAAGCATTACCCTCATATCAAGCAGTATTTGAAAAATCACATGTAGACACTCGCGAATTGTATTCGGAAAATATACACAAAGAACAATTCCACTTTGTCGCGACAAATGCTCTTCCTGTATGTGTTCATCCGATTTTGCGTAACCCTGACCAGCTCTCTTCAAGGAGCTATAACATGCTCGATCTCTGTCTCCGGCTCCAAGTACGGCTTCAATTCGCTTCGCACTGCGGTCACCTGCTCGATGACATACCCGACCTTGAATACATTTTCGTTTTTCGTGGCGCGCCCAAAGATGTAAGCTGAGAATCTGGCAGTCAAGTCAGCACACTGAATTTTCACAGCTTTTTAATCACGTACGGTATTCCAGGCGCAACGTTGACCAGGTCATTATGTTCACCTCTCTCCACAATTGTCCCTGGCGGATAGGAACCCATTGGCACGCTCATGACAGGACTTCCCGCTTTGGCTGCGAAAGTCTGTAGCGTGACGCAAAGCGTAGGTACGAGTAGAACGTTGCAGCGATGACGGCCCAGGGCACCTTCGATACCACCGTCGGTCGCAAAATATTCATCGCGAGCCGACAGCCTCAGGTAGGTTTCGTCCAACGGACTGGTAGCTGCTGCGCGCTGAAAACCTTCAACATTTCGTAACGGGTAATTTTCGCCTGAACAGGATTTAGTGAAAGCGATGAGGTCGTTGAGATTGTGAACCCGTTGTGGGTTCGTCGTCAAAGATGAAAGGTAAGTGTCGACGGCAACCTTCATATCTGTGTCGAGGAGGACAGATTTCTCCAATAAAGCAAAGGCTCGAACTCCAGTGCGCCGCTAATTTGAACATCATGAATAACGGTAGCCCCGGCACGACTCAATGCATCGATGATGCGTTTCAATGGACCAAGCTTGGCCTCGTGTAGGCTTGCCAAATCAGACAGGTGCCATGGAATGCCGATGCGCATGCCTTGCAAATCGAGGCCCACACGTGCTGAACCGAGATCTCGAAAGAGTTTGATCTTCGTCTGAGTGTCATGGTGTGTGCTGCTATGGACAATTTCGAGCAGAACATCTAGAGCGTCGGATACGTCACGAACGATCAGTCCTATGGTGTTCATGCGCATAGACGCGTGAATCAGACCATCGGAAGATATGAGGTTACGTGTAGGCTTGAAGCCAATAACACCCGATCGTTCCGCTGGTGAAACAATGGAGTAGCAAGTCTATAACCATGTCAGCTATCAAGTCATAGGGAATTAGACGCGAAGAACATACTTCAGTTCCAACAGCTGCAAAGTACAAGCCAAGGGCAATTGCAACAGCACATCCTCCACTACTCCCATTAGCTTTCATTCCTGGGTAGTATATCCCTTTTGTCTGTCCACCTCTTGGGCTTCAGCCGGAACATCCGCTTGTCGATCTAAATCCGGACCATTCTGCCATGTTAGCTTTGCCTAAGATTACAGCCCCTGCACTCCGCAGCGCGGTGACCACATCAGCTTCTTTTGGTGGCCTTGCGCCGACCAGAGCGAGAGATCCACACGTCGTTTGTGTGTTGTCGAGCGTAGGTATGATGTCCTTGAGGAGGATGGGAACGCCGTGAAGTGGGCCACGGACGCCACAAATACGACGAACCATATCCGGTAGTCGTGCATCTTCGACGGCACTTGGGTTCGTTTCGATGACGGCGTGGAACTCGTGATTCACCTCGTTGATCCTGGCCAAATAGGCTTCGACTAGGTGTTCGCTAGTGAAG
>Ga0265797_10007012_pt1 | contig 15631 bp, 13 predicted proteins | sample P2T30metagenome_FD_192433 | JGI IMG/M metagenome (GOLD analysis project Ga0265797, IMG submission 192433) | Plant litter microbial communities from East Loma Ridge, Irvine, California - P2 T30 | ecosystem: Environmental > Terrestrial > Plant litter > Unclassified | place: USA: California... | reverse complement strand
AGAGCGGTGTCGAGACCACGGGGGTTGACTTCGAGGAGACTCTGAGGCTTCTTGTAGGGATCCACTTCAATGTATTGGTAGGGGAGCTGCTTGTGCTCTAGGGAAATCCAGACACGCTGAACGAAGGGGCTGCAGAGGTTAGTGGCGTGGATACGAAGCCGTTTTACAGATAAATATAAACCTACCAGAATGCACTGCCGTATAACTTGAGCTCATCTTCTTTCGAATGGACCTTCACTGTCGTCAAAGCATTACCGGTGGCTTTCTTGTGATACGTCTTCTTAGAAGGATCTCCGCCCTGGTTGGTGTCGGTCATTTTGCATCGGATAGTTGTAAGAATAGGGGAGGAAGGCAGTTGAGTGTGAGATGAAGAAAGTTTGGGACGGCAAGTATGTTGGGCTATTGGGAGACGACAAGCGTAGAAAGAATGTGCTTGGCCAGATATAGTGAGGAAGAATCGGGGGGTAAACGACATGCAAGACGTTGATATGGTGGGCAGCAGTTCAGTGCTGTGTACAGAGCAGATGGGCATTGGGAAAAACAAACCAAGCATACAGAGTGATGCTGATAGTGGTGAAGTTCCTCAGCATGCATCAAGATGACGTATGCACCTGGGATGTTGGCAAGTGGATCGACACTGCGCGCTATTGCAGCCCAAAGAAACGGCCTGGCAGAGCGAGAAGGACGAAGTGATTTATAATGAACGAAGATGGGCTTACCAGAGTTCGCTTCCTGTCGTCCTTGTCTACTTTTGCTTGCCACCTCAGAACACTGTTCTTCTTTACGCGATCGCTTTCTTCGAGTGTATGTTTGTGTGGCCCAGCGACGCCGTCGCCTTTGCCGTTTCCACCATTGCCGTTTACCCTTTGAAATGTGTAGAACTTCTTGGGCGGAGGACCGGACTGGGGCGCGTATGGCATATTCATACCAGACTGAGCACCCATATTGGGAGGCATGTCCCAGTCGGCCGTCGGTTGCTGTGAAAGCAATTGGGCTTGTCCGAAAAAGTGTGTGCTCTGGTTTGGATTTCCAATATGAGCTGCCTCTCCTGGCGCGTTGGGTGCTATTGGGCTGGTTTGGTCGTCCTCTACCCCAGGTGGTGGTTGGCCCAGTTGTTCCTCATACTCGGCGCGATCAAAGAACTCTGTAATCTTGATCTTGACATCGCATAGATCCCGCTCCCTGGCAACCCTCCTGCGCTTCTTCTTGTCCGGGTCTGTAGACTTCTTGGTGCCTGGGGGACGCCCCTTGAGACGGCAGTCCCAGTAATGCGAGACGAAGCGCTTCCGCTTGTGACGCTGCGTGGAGCGATGCGAGTAGACATTGTCGATGTGCGGAAAGTAGGTCTGGAACTCCTCCTCGGTTAGGGTAATAATGTCGTCTACATGGAACAGCTTCTCTCGCCATTCGTGCAGGTTTGGTGGGTGTGCTATACGTCTGAGACCCTGGAATTGGCCGTGGTTAGACAACGGTATGTCATCGCTAGTTGATTATTAGTGGATATTCTATGAACAGCCGGGGGTATTGGTACGTACTCATGACGGCCTTCGTGCTGGTGCTGCTGGGGCGGCGGCGAATGCTCAATGCGGTGGGGCAGAGTATGTGAGGGTGGGAGTATGGGTGGCGCTGGCGGCGGCGGCGGCAGAGGCAGCTGTTGGATGGGGCGCGATACCGTCCGAGGCGGCGAAGCATGGGCGTGGTGGTACTGTTGGACATGGGCATGTGCGTGGGCATGTGCGTGGGCGTGTTCCTGGAGCGGCGGGGGATTCATGAATCGCGGGCTCTCTGGATGCTGATAGCCCGCCGCCTGAAATGACGGGTATGGACCTGACGACGATAGCCCATTCTGCTCGAAATGCACAGGCAGCGTATGCGACAATGGCGGTGGCGGCGGCGGTGGTGGTAGTGGTGGTGGCGGCCCGCTCAGCGCATACTGCTGTTGGTATACGTCGGTGGTGTGGAGCGTCTGAAGCTCGGGCAGAACACCTGCATGGTTGTGAGGATAGAGGGTCCCATCCGCCGACTGGTGGAGCGTCTGGAGAGCGCCCGGGTGCAATGATCGGAGCTGCTGCTGCAGGACAGGCGAGGAGGCTTGTTGCATGATGGCGCGCCGGTGTTGGACGCTGCTTTAGCCCCCTGTCGTAGAGTGGGAGAGTCTGATAACCGGGTGTGCCGATAGCTAGATATCTGGCCGTCTTATGAGCTGGTTAGGGATGGCACATGTACGCACTTTGCACTCGGGGCACAAGTGACATGTTCACGAAAGCGTCTTGATTACTTCTTTGTCTGATTCCGCACTCTATGTGGCCATAGCCGTTCCGCACGCTTGGAACAGCATTCAGCCGCCTAACTAACCAGCCTTTGAACTTGATCGCTTTTTGCACCACGTGCAACTTTTATCACCTGCACGCATCTCGCTTCGCATATCCGTCACCTTCCTTTCGTCTAAAAGATCAAACCCAGTCCCGTCAGAGGAACAGCTAACCCGCAACGCCGTGCCCATGCCGTGACGAAGAGAAGCATAATCATGAAACACTACAAGTCCATCGCACTCTACTCTCCGGGTAGCAGGTTGCTCTTGACAGCAAACATCTTGGACGTGACACCTGCCGTGAATCCATCCACCTGCCTCGAGTACTGCTCAACCTGCCTCGAGTTGAGGAGAGTCTCCAGTCTGCTGGGCTCCTGGGGCAATTTGAACAGCCTCTGCCACTCGTCCTCTGGAAGTAGGGCTTGCTTCGAGGCTGTGCGTGCAGCGTTCTCCGCCTTGCGCTTCTGTTGCCAAGCCGTAATTTTGGTCTGCTCACGAGCGAGCGAACGCTGGTAGTATTGGTAGTTGTTGATCTCGGTGTGGTGGTTCTCGATGCTCTCGAGTAGCAGATCGCACGTCTTCTCGAGGAAGGGGTCGATTGAAAGATCAAGCGAGTCGTAGTTAGGGAAGAGGGGCGGCTGAGGCGTGTTGGGGTCCTGTTGCAAAGCAGCTAGGTTGGGTGGGAACTTGAGCTCTTCCTTGGGCGCATCCGAAGGCAGTTGGTGGAGGAGCGAGGTGAGAAGATGCGAGTTGCGGATGGTAACGGGCAGTTCGATCAGGATGTCGTGGTATCGAAGACCACTCTTTTGGAGGCTGCAACTATTAGCGTCTTTTTATCGTGGAAGATGATTCGCGCTTACCTCTCCGTCGTGAACTTGCCCTCTTTGTATGCCGCTACAAATGAAGGTGATAACCTGTATGCGCGCAGGTTCAAGGTACCCTGCGAGCTTCTGCTCACATCGTAGATCAAAGCGACCGTCCTCTCGTTGGGCTGGCTCTGATAGAAGTACTGGTTCTCGATTGTATTCAGGTTCACAAAGTTGCCCATGCTCGTGCTGGTGTACCATCCAACGTTGTTCGCGTCCACGTTGACTTCCCGAAGGAATTTGATCATCTCATTGCCATATGCGATGTTCTGCTTGGCACGGGGAGCACCTGCGGCGAGGCTTGCCGCCGTATCGTTCTGTCCATCCGTCTGGGCGGGGGCTACGTCGGGGAAGGGGAAGGAGTTGGTGATCTCCAGTACGCCATTCTTCTCCATGCCGACTATACTGCCCGTCGCGAGCGAAGGGAAGGATTTGCCACTCGCGGTAGCGATCTTGATAGCCACCTGGGACAACAGTCAGTCTGTCATGGCTCCACGAGTCTTCCACATGGGACATGTTTATAGCACAATGGCGGGGCGCACAGTGGGGTACAGCCATGCCGCTTTTTTGCACGTACCAAGGCGTCGATTTGCACTGTTTTGAACAGCGCATCTTTCTGTGTGTCCGCCATGATTGAGTCGTCGCAAGGGCTCGTGGAAGGGCTCGGCAAGGGTAGCGGCGTTGGGCGTTCGTCGTTGGTAGGAAGCAGAATTCAGACTCCAGTGACTCTGCCAAGATTCACCTTGCTAAGCGAATATGATGACGCTAACCCCAAACAGTCAAGCTAACATGGCCTTCGACGAGTTTAGAGAAGAGAATCCCTGTTCACACCCCATTCCAAAGTAGACGCCGCATAAGGCCCGTTGTTAGAGAGCTGTTTTTTGTGACAGACACCATTAATGAAGGCGACGGCAAAGCTTCAGATGGAAGGGAGGTTGCGCATTTCCAGATTCTAAACCAGTTTCACGAGAAGCTGAGCTATATGGAATACAGTGTTAACAGTAGTCAGGAGATGCAGTTCTCGTAAGTACCCATGGATATTAACAAGTAAGTGGACGTATTAACAAACAAGGCTTCTGATAAAGCCTAGGTACGTTAAGAAGATAATCATTCCTAACATCTCTCCCAACGTTGTTGAAGTCAAGCAACGTCCTACGCAGGCACAATGATATCCAAACGCCGATGCCAAGTGCATACCCAACAGGCTCACCCTTATCATGCTATCTAGATAATCTCCCTACATACAGAGAATCATATCATATCCTGGTCAGAGCCACCTTTTCCTGTCTCGGCATCTTCTGGCACTTCCAGCTTCTGCTCTTCCTTCTCTTCTTCGTCCTTGGTCTCAACCAACTCTTTAGAGACACACGGGGCTCCTGTTTCAACAGTACTCTTCCTCTTATGATTATTATACGGACCCCAACGCTGCACTATAGGCTGTCGTTGGGGTTTACGATTGTTGGCCTTTGGATTCTTCGCGATCGAGCCGTCATCCATACGCATCCACTCTGTATCTTCATTGTCAATGTGATCTGAAATATCTGCATCATTCTCGTCTTCCCAGATCATCAGATTGGTGCCGTTGATTTCAATTGATCGACCGCCTGTGCGTGGAACAAAGAAGACGTCTGGTCCAGTCTGGCTAAAGTCCTGTTCCCATGTCTCTTTCTGCTGGATCTTAAGAATGTAATCCATCGGTAATGCATACAGAACATTGTCATCCTTGTCGTAAAGCTCCTTGAGCGGGTAGTCGAGACAGGCTAGTCCAAATTTGCAGTCAATCCGGCTTGACAAAGGATGTATGCGACCGCCAAAGATCTTGAGTTCAAAGGAGATTCCGCTCTCGGTCCACATGTTGTCGCCAAAGAAGACTTCCGGCTCAGACAGGAGAGGGTGGTCATGATGTGGTCCAGACACCTCGCAGAAATGAGCAACCTCGTGTGCTAAGCACGTAGCAAGAAACATGTTATATCGCAGTACCATGGCTGGCTCTCGATAGCGTAATAAACTGAGCTTTTTGGCAGTGGTGTAGAAGTCTGAATGCAAGCAAATGCGACTCGTATGACACTTGTGGTTGATCTTCCGCATCAACCCGTTCTTGTAGTCCTTGACTAGGCCCATGGATGCATACGCAGTCTCTGGTGGTAGAGGGTCGTGGTGAAAGTAGAAGTGAACCGTGTCAATCTGGTTGTCCAAGAAGCTTTTGAAAGTCGCATGGCGTTCCTCCGACCATTCCACGTCTTCTTTGATCCGAAAGCACGGCTGCCCATAAGCTGCTGCAGTCTTTTCGCAGGGCTCTCGTTTACCAAAAACCAGAGTGTGCCAGAAGTGAGCGGTCCCTCGAGATGTCAATAGCAAGGTAGCCAGCTGTAAAGCTGGTTTTAGTACTTCGTATATTCCATCTGGACATCCATGCCAGTTTTCCAGGCGAAAGAGAGGGTGTATCTCCGTGTCAAGCGTACAGATTGGTTCAAGGCCATCTTCCCCGAACGCTACAGCTTGCTTCTTGATGAGATCGACGGGATCAAAACCAAGTCGGATAGGCTTCTTCTTCACAGAGTCTTTGCGGTGTCCAAGCAGCCTTCTGTATTTCTCCAGCGCTTTGCGGTCTTCTATTTGGGCGAGGTGGTGATTAATCGAAATACTGAGCTGTAGACCAAAATCTTTGGGCACTTCAATCGTAGAGGGAGTGAAAGAGAGCGACTTTTGATAATTCAAGACATCGGGCAAATCGTGGACTAGCTTGTCGATACACTCATCCATGATCTTGCCCTCCTTCAGCTTGTGTAGGAGCACTGCGTTCTCGCCTCGATCCTCGGCTTGAAGGTCGCCATCTCCGCGCGCAGGCAGAAGATGGCGCATCTTTTTGGATAGCGCCGGCGGCGGCCCGCATTCAGGAGGCGGAGTAGATGATTCTGTAGGTGTCCAGTCCATACTATCGGGATCTTGTTCTTGGAACGCCGCTAGTGGCGTGTCATCCCGGGCGGTGGTTTCCTCGTTGAGCTCGACATCTTGGTTCAAGCGTTCCTCGATCAGTTGTGTTGTATGTACCATTGCCTCGTACGCCTTGCGATATCTGAAAGGGTCCATTCTGGTTGGCGTCAGTATCCTAGATGGGCTTCGTCGGATGAACTGATTGGGATGTCGATCGAATTCCACGCTCAACCAGGCTTTAGGCAGCAAACGTAGACAGAAGGTGTAACTGCGCCTAGGGTCGATACAATCATGAGGCTGATTCGCTGATTGGCGGCTGGATCAACCGAAAAACGATGTTTGGCGCGAGTCGCGAATGGGTAGGTCTTGCACTTCGATCTCGACTGGGCCGCAGGGATGAGGCAAAGTATCCAGCATCAGCCATCTCCCCATGTTCCGGTCTCACAGCACGGTGTCGTATTGGTTGCTATAGAAGGGGGTGTTCAGGGTAGAGGGCATGTCTTACTCAAGTCGACGAAGCGGTCAACATCCGCTAAGCGATAGGAAGGGGGTTCATACAAAATGAAGGTGCTAAAAAAATGAAGAACTGGCAATAGTGCGGTGGAGGTCTTGAAGTCAGCAAGGGTCCACGGGTCGGTGTGAGTTGTTTAGCGCAGGCAGTAACTAGTGCCAAGACCCGCTTTCCTTTCCAAGCTTCCGCCTGAGTGACGCGCGCTTTCCGAGACACAACCAACAGGACAGAGACAGCCCGAGCCATCTCTTTCAATATTGCCATTGGTACATGGCGATCACCACCAATATCGCGCGACACTAGGCGCTGCAAGGCTGGACGATCGCGATCTGCCTGCTCACGTCTGTCTTCGTGGAGTGATGGTTCTACGTCACCTTGATCGTTTCCATAGCACATGTCTAGATCACATACTATTGTTACCTTGGGCCACCAGATACTAGGCCCATGACAAATTAAAGGGTTGAATTCCATCAAACTAAAATAATCAAGATACAGCATAGATACAAAGGCCGGAATCGTTGATCTTATCCTTACAAAAAAACCACGCCCTTTACCCATCATCGTCCCCAAACCACTCCAACAAGGCCTTATTAAACCTCCGCACACCCTTGAAAGCCTCGGGTCCATCACACCACCGGATTCTCGTCAAGACATTGAACACTGTCTTCAAATCATCGTCAAACGTATCCTTGACATACCTCCACTCTCCGCTCTCCACAAACTCCTGGAGGTCAACAAAAGCGAGCATGGCCTGTGCACAAGGCGCATCGTCTATGCTTCTCAGAAACAGTGTCCATTGCTCTCCAGGCCGTCCAAAGTAGCCGGTTGCGCTGCGGAACTCGCTCAGCCGGTGTCGCATGCTCATCCAGCTCTCTAGTGCGATTTGTATGCGAGTAGCGTTGTCGCTGCCAAGTTTGGTTTGTAAGGCTTCCGTATCGCCGCCAATCCAGAATTGGTTGAGTAAAAAGTTCATCCGCTCCTCTGCGGTGCAGTCGTAGTTGTCTGAACTGAATGGTTCTATGCCGTTTAGGTAGGATACTAGGAGCTTGAAGAGCTCTCGCCTATACTTGCGTTGTTGCCAGCTTGCTGATTCTGAGGTATGGGTTACGAAAGATCTTCCTGTTGCGTTGTTAAGCAAATCACCCATATTGCCATTGCCGATGCTGACTTGGTTGCTAGTGGGCTCTAGGTTAGCCCGCGCGATTTCGTTTTGCGGTTGTGTATCGTTCGGGATAACAGAGTCTTGTCTGTTAGGGCTTCGGTAGGTACCTGACGGCCCAGCAGCAAATTGATCATGATACTCGTACTGCAAATTATCTCCGTTTGCCACAGCGATAGCAGACTGGAGCATGGAGTCTACAAACGAATTAGCCCGAGAGTCCATGACCCTTGACGCAATATCAAAGTCTGCACTCACCTACTTCCCCTGGAGTCACTTCGTCGCCACCAACCACTGTTTCAGTCTCGGCTGTAGTCTCCCGGGGCATCCATGTTGCATCTGTGTCATGCGTACTCTCTCGCTGTCTTGGTGTTCTGAACAGCGAGCGTCCCAGACCTACACGTGGAGGAGGTGTAATTGGAACAGAGAATAGATCCTGTCGTTCTCGAGGGTGTACTGGAACTGTTCTCACGTCTTTTGAGGGCCTCGATAGCTTTCCAGCTGGCGTCTGTTCGTGTATACCCGACGCCTTTCTCTTACTTGGTGTTGCAGTATCGGAATATGTGGGAGCGGCAGCAGCAGTTGTAGGGTTGATGCTAGCATTGAAACTCCTGCACGTAGTACCAGTCGCTAGCGGAACCTCCCTTTGTGGTTCGGGGGTCGCAAACATGCGTGGTGGCTCTGGCGCTCTGAATGGTACATCAGAAGTCGCAGAGCTAGCAGAGTCAGAGAGGTATGCAATGCCGTTATGGTTGTGTTGATCCTCTGATGGCCCTGCTTCCCGAGCGCGACTTTTTCCTCTCGTCTTACGTGGGCTTTCTCTATAATTTCTGACCACGATACTTATAATCCAACAGCGAATGAAGAAGAGTATGCTACAGCCAGGTCAGTCATAACTATGCCGGCCTGGTACCTTGTACACTCACTTTTTGCGGTCTTTGGGCACGTCCCAGTCGTGCTCATCGATACCCCGTCCTTGAGACTCGCCAGAAGAGCGGATCTCGCCGTCTTCTAAACGGCCCCATAGTTTTGCTCCGTACTGTTGCCCAAGTCTCAATACCTCTTCTCCAAATATTGTTTCTTCCGCTAGGTCAGACTGTAGTTGCACCCGGTCACCACGATAAGATGTGGCAAACGACTTCGCTACTTGCTCAATATTTTCCTGCAGCTCATTGGCTTCGCTCCTGATGAAATCGCCCTTACGGCGGTCTATGGTCTGACTGGTCAAGCCAAGCGACTCCCAGGCATCATGAACTCGCCTGCGCTTCGTGATACAAGCATCAAGAAAAGCCGCGCGGTCATCTTGAGAATTGAGAAGAGGAGCCATGTTGAAGCAGAACAGTTAAGATGGCATCCCTATGTTCGGTAGAGGTGGCAAATATATGCCAATCGACTTCGGTGGTTTTGGGGAAGCGGCACGGAAACGATTGGGCGGGAATGATGCCTAGTGGCGTGTTGCGACCACAGCATAAACAAATGTTGTGGCGAAGCAACGTCCAAAAGCTAAGCATATTCATGCGATCCCCTCCCAGAGCTTGCGATAGATCTGCAAATCTGCACTGCCCAGTCGCTTGTTCAGACACGGAACCTGTGTCATTGGTTACTGTTGCCTAATCATTCACGTGCCACTGCATGCAGGACGTGGGCTATGCTGGTGGCGGAGTCCCGCCCGTATATAAAGCTTCGCGCAAGGCGCACCAGCAACAAAGCCAATAGCCTTTGGTAAAACGAACACTGATTGTTAATGGATGAGATATCATACGTATATAGTAGTTGATTTCTTCCGAAAAGATGAGTATAGCAGATACCGATTTGACTACTTGACTGTTCTAACTCAGTGTACTTTCATGAACTAGAGTATTGGCGGCAACGATCGTGATTTACGCGCTGGCATCCTGCACCTGTGACGGTGTGGCTGAATGCCATGTCGACAACGAGCAGGATGATAGGCTAGAATAGTTCAGACCCTGGCACAACAAACAGCATTCCGGAAAAGGTGGCCGCGAATACTTGGTTCGTGATTAGCGTTTCTCGTTTTCATGCTCCCGCAGTAACCCACAATCGATCAGCGAGACAGTTCGTTCCGATGTCGGGTATTACTTGATACCGTTGTAATCATAACACAGTTTTTTGTAGATTCTGAGCATCTTGCTCGACCAGTGTTTGGAGAAGTCTTACTGTCGTTCCAGTGTTGTAGCCAGTTTGCCTCTCTACCTCATTCAAGATATTCCAGATGCGTGCCTTGCGAGAAATCCCATGGATGTGTTTTGCTGCTGTAGTGTAACACTGTCAGCTCTTTACTATATTATCGTATTTGGTAGAACACATACCATAGAACAGGCCATGCGTAGAGAAGACCATGAGTGACGGGGGGAAGTCCGAGATTGCTATATTAGTAATCTGCATGGCTTGCTCTTGAATCAAAGGGACATATGCTTCATCTTGGAGTACCGGCTCTGCATATAGCAAGATATGTACTATGTGGTACCCTTGTAGCGTTAGCCTGCGTTGCATAGTGGTAAAGTCAATGTACATACAGAAGGCGGCGGCGGCAGCGGCAGCGACCGGGAAGTAAACTTTACAAAACCCATCTTCATCTTTATCTCCATACGAAATGCCAACAAAGGTGTCAGAGAGTCCCCTTCGCCATAGCTCAATCTCAAGCAAGAAGTTCTGGCGCTGTTCCTTCCCGGCTTCTGTTAGGCTATCAGGTCCAAAAATAAGGTTGATCACTCTTGCTAATATCCAGAGGACATGATTTCCAAGTACATCTTCTCTTGTCTCGCCCTCTTTCCAAGCTACTTCCCATTCTGCGGGGTCTAATATCAGTGGCTGCTCGCTTGCCATTGCTACCACAATCTGATGTCTGATGTAGATCCAGAAGTTGGCCACGTCGGTCCCGCTCGATTTTGCAGTAACGTGGCGCGACTTTATCAGTACCGTTAACCCCAGAAAATGCCTTCGATAGTCCTCTGATCGCTGGGCTGTGTGTATCTCATAGCTCAACAACAGCATACTTGCGGTTAGCGCGTGTTCGTGTGATGGCATACTCAATGCTTCGATCAGTAGACGCAAAGCTTCACCATAATGCTTAACGGCTGTAACTTCCCATGAAGGATCATGGCTCGAGTTTGATAGAGCTAGGTAGTTCGCTGTGAAGGCACAAACGCAATGAAACAGAAGCGGTGACGATAGGACTAGCTGCGGGATTTTGTACTGATACGTACTACCGTGATCGAAGATATCCATCCAGGTAGCGACTGTACGCACGTATGTCTGTAGAAGAAAAGCGCTTTCTGGGTTCAATCGTATCGTCCTTTTCTGACTGCTTGCCTCTGTCGATTCCGGTGGTGAGATGCTATTCACCGGTATGTGACTTTGTCCCGACGATAAATCCTTAGGAAGATCCAGGTCATTCATGCGTAGTCTGAATACATCAACAAGTGACGGGGCATCATAGTCAGGTTCTTCGTATGTAGAATCGGCATGTGGAGCGAACCATGTATTTTCCTCAGGCAGCTCGCATTCAAGATTAAGACGCTCACAGTTCCCGCAAACAGGCCTTTTCTCGTCGCAGCGAGTATGTCGACGTTTGCAAGTGGTGCTAGAGCAACACAGTCAGGATATAGTGCACAAAAACAAGAAATATCGCAGACGCACCAGCCTTAATAGTATTAGTTGTTTTGGCATACTATTGGGTGTCCATAGGCATACCTGTTCTGCTTCGTGGTCCTCCTCTCCGCTTTTTCTTCGGTCTGATGTGACCGCTCATTGCTGGATCTATGTGCCTCGGAAGAAGTCGTTATTGAGAGTAGATGCAGAAAGAATGACTAGAATAGTGGCATTGCGTCAGGGTTAGTGCGAGGTGGAACGAACTCCGGGCAGGGTAGTACATGTTAGGTTAGCCGATTTCCGCGTGTTCACGTGGAAGGGGAAACTACACAGGTACCTACGCATGCAGAATAGTAAGCACCGAGCAAGCGTTAGTTTTGAAGCTAATATTCAGCCAAGGATGCATTAAGTAAATCTGGTGGTATGTCAAAGTTACCCTTACGATTATCTAGAGCACCTTGTCTGTTTAGACCCACTGCTAGCTACAATCCAAGGTGATATTTGCCAAATATTAGGGAAAGGAGTTTTGGGGGCTTTGGCATCTACAAGGACTGTTTAAATGCAGTAGTAAGTAATGTGTAGATGAAACATAATTCATACGAAGCACTTCGAAGCCTATATATACCCTATGGCTTTACTCTAGCAACATGGGCATTTTGAAGCGCAGAAGAGCATTACTCCCCCCGCCCTAAGGGAAGAAAATAACACTATGAACTATTCCAGGCAGCGTTCGCCGTATCTATCCTCCAAGGGGCTTCGCTATCATCAATGTTAGTACATCAGCAAGACGACTGCTCTGAAATTGGTATATACCTTGTTCGGTTGACAACAAACAATCGCAAGTCAAAAATCGCAAGTCGAATCATATGTATCTGAACATGTTGTTTCTGACACTTCTTTTCATTGACGATGGCTTTCCATCTTCGTACTCAATGCCGGCTGCTCCGCCTTCACTGTCATGTCCCTGCAACTTTGCCATTACCTCGGCGTCGAGCTCTGCTTGGGTCTTTTTCTTGGGGTTCGCCTCTTCTGTAGATGGCTTGCCTGATTCCTGCTTCACCTCTTTCGCCGAATCTGAGGATTTGGAGCTTGTATCCGAGTAATGTCTATGAGGAGGGGAAATGCATTGACTGCATGCTTGAGGATATCGTATAAGGTGGAAGAGCAGGGGAGAGGTCTTTGATATCTGCCGTGAGGATAAGGGTACCATGGTGAAAGAAGTGCTTGCGGAGTATGGAAGCAGTTTGGAAAGTAGAGGCTTTCTATGTCACTGGTTACGTCACCGTGACTGTGGTTGCTCGTAGCAAGTGAATGCTTGCTGGAAGAAGTGCATACTCGTAGACCAAGATAATAAAAGCAAGATACCCACAAACCGGATTTCTTACACAGAGTCTTCTTACAGAGAGACGACCGACTTGTTTTCTCTACTTCTACTCAGCATCTGTTTAGGCGCGTTCTGCGTATTCGCGGTACCTGGGCCTGCCAAGGCGCTAGTGTCGGCGGCCCTTTGAACTTCTCAGTTTCGCGATCGAGGGACCCATCAACCCAACTTATTTCACGCGCGCCATCCCGCCACAACCCCACGAGGCCATCCAAAATGGTCGTCACATCTACCTGGTCGAACGTCGAGGATGAGGTGCTGAAGGCTGCCATCAGCAAATACGGACTGAACCAGTGGTCACGATGCGCCTCTCTACTCTCCAAGAAGAGCGCGAAGCAATGCAAGTCCCGCTGGGACAGCTGGCTGGATCCCTCCATCAAGAAGACAGAATGGTCGCGTGAGGATGACGAGAAGCTCCTGACCATGGCCAAACTGCTCCCGACGCAATGGAGAACGATTGCGCCTATTGTCGGACGGACTGCCACCCAATGTCTCGAGCGCTACCAGAAGCTCTTGGACGAACAAGAGGCGAGGGAATCCGGTGATCTCGGACTAGCAGGTCCAGAGGGCGGAGAAGCTGCTGCTCCCTCAGCAGAAGATGTCCGGCGGTTGCGGCCTGGCGAGGTCGATGCCTACGCCGAGAGTCGACCAGCGCGCCCTGTAAGTAGTTACTGTAAAGTATCTGTATGCAGGACGTACTAACTTGGAGTAGGATGCTATCGATATGCAGGAAGACGACAAGGAGATGCTATCGTACGTATTACCCATGGCCCCCTTTCATACCACCGGTATTAACCAAGGTTGACAGTGAGGCACGTGCGCGTTTGGCAAACGTCAGTGGTAAGAAGGCCAAGCGGAAGGCTCGCGAACGACAACTGGAGGAATCGAGGAGACTCGCTTTGCTTCAGAAGCGACGAGAGCTCAAGGCAGCTGGGATCAACATCAAGATCACACCGAAGAAGGGCAACCACATCGATTACAACGCCGACGTACCGCTTGAGAAGGAAGTTCCAGCCGGCTTCTTCGACACTACCGAGGAACTCGATCGCAACGAGAAACAGCGAGAGGCCTTTGACCCCCGGAAGCAACAGCTTGCGAACAAGAGGAAGATGGAGTCTCAGGAAGACGGCGGAGGCGACAGGAAAAAGAAGAAGGACGAGAAATCAGGAGGTCTTGCAGCGTCGTATGCAAAGGCCGCACAAGCGCAGAAGATACGGGAAGCAGAACAGAGTAGCAAACGACGCGCTCTAGTGCTTCCATCTCCGCAGGTCGGCGAGGCTGAGCTGGAAGACATTGTCAAGATGGGCACGACTGGACAACGCGCAATCATGGCGGGCGGTGGGGACAACATTGCAACCCAAGGTCTGATCGGAAACTACACGAACATGGTCGGCAACACACCCATTCGCACACCCATGGCACCCAAGGAGGAAGACTTTGTCGCAAACGAAGTACGGAACGCTCGGATGAGAACAGAGACGCAGTCCGCCCTGCTCGGTGGCGACAACCCAGATTTTGTCGAAGACGAGGCGCCTGCTTCGCTGTCTGGTCCCGGTTCACGCCATCAGATTGTAACGCCAAATCCCATGGCAACACCGTTTAGACAGGCTAATGGCGGAGTTGGTGCTACACCCATGCGGACACCTCGAGATACTCTGCGGCTAAACGGAGAGGAGAGTGGCATGCAAATTGTCGGGCAAACACCTCGGGACATCAAGCTACGAGAACAAGCGAAGCGACAAGATCTGAAGAGCAGACTTGCAGCACTGCCGAAACCAAAGGAAGAAAGCTGGGAGTTTGAGCTACCAGAAGAACAAGCAGAGGACATGGAAGTCGAGATTAGCGAGGAAGATGCTGCTGAGCGGGATCGGAGGGCTCGAGAAGCTCGGGAGGCACAAGAGGCAGCGGAATTTGGGCGGCAAACCCAAGTGGTGCAAAAGTTCCTCCCAAGGCCGTCACTCATCAACATTGACGCCATGATGAAGCGAGCACTAGACCTCTCGGACCCTATCGAACGCGAAATCGAAACCGAAATGGCAAAGCTTATCGCAAACGACGTGAAGAAATTCGGCAACGGCCGCGTAACAGGTACAGCAACACCCCGGGTAGAGGCAATGACAGACGAAGCCCTCAGAAGCGCCAAAATGGAAGTCGCCCTCGAACTCGGCATGACAAAAGACAAGGACAAGAGGACATTCTTCTCCGACCTCAACTCGGCCTGGTCTACCCTCCACAACACATGCACAACAATGCTACCCGGCATCGCAGGCTACACCGATGACGACGAAATCGATCAACACCAACTCCTCGTCGAAGCTTTCGACCGTGCCCAGGAATCAATCATTGATGCTGCTCAGCGGGCAAATAAGATTGAAAAGCGTCTCGCGACACACCACGCGGGCTACATGAAGCGCTCCGCCCTTCTCCGCGACAAGATTGGCGGTGCTTTTGCCGCGCTCGAGAAGAGTCGGAACGACCTTGTTACGGCGCGCACGGCGCTGTATAGCGAGGAAGACGCGATTGCGAAGCGGCTGGCGAGCTTGAGGCAGGAGGTTCAGTTTGTGAATAAGCGGGAGAGGGAGGCGCAAGATTTGTATCGTAGGAGGAAGGAAGAGTTGGAGTCGCTGAGCATGCCGGTTAATGGGGTACATTAAAAATGTACATGGTTAGGGAGGGCTAGGGCTACTTTTTTTGTTTGTTTGAAATCTTCTTGGATTTGGGAGATTTTTTTTCCTCTCCTTCTCTATTTCTGACATGGATGCATTTCTGTGGGCGTTTATTTTTCTTTTCTTTTCTATCATTATTTCGATTGGTGAAAGGATGGGTTGGTTACGTTTGCTGCGAGCGACGTTTATCC
>Ga0265797_10007009_pt1 | contig 15634 bp, 6 predicted proteins | sample P2T30metagenome_FD_192433 | JGI IMG/M metagenome (GOLD analysis project Ga0265797, IMG submission 192433) | Plant litter microbial communities from East Loma Ridge, Irvine, California - P2 T30 | ecosystem: Environmental > Terrestrial > Plant litter > Unclassified | place: USA: California... | reverse complement strand
GAGTAAGGCTAGATACGGTTTCATCTTCATGTCGGGCTTTACTGCATTACAAAATGGGTTCGGATACGGCGAAATGACCGGATGATACTACGAATGGATCGCTTGTCTAAGTTGCGATGATGCAGTCCTGGACGACCATGTCCTCAATGATACCCCATAACCTTCAGTGAACTATTCTGTTTGACCATCTCCTTGTGCATGTGATGGCATGACCATGTCAGCTGCACATCGCCGATGCTATACTAGAGATTCATTACATATCGTATTATGCTTGTACTCTTTCATTATGTCGTTTGACGGAGGGATAGCCACTCAATGTCCGCTCTTTCCAGTCTTCATCAGTCCGTCCCCGCTCTGCATCCAGTTGGCACAAGTCTGCCCGATCGGCTGTCCACCTGATTCCTTCTCCACCAATACCCTCAAGAACTCGAGTCTCTCCTCGACGCTCGCCTGATCATCTTTCTGTCTCTCTTCCCCGGACGGCACTCTCCCCAGCACAGCGATATTCCTCGTACTAGGGATCCTCAGATGCTCTTTCTCTACCACAAACCCCGTCTCCTCTGTTAGATGGCATATCCAACTGCACAGACTAGCATACGCAGAGGGTTGCTTGGGCTTTTTCGAATCCGCCGTCATGGGATCAGGAATAACGTGTTTTGCATGCGCCGGCGCGCGAAATCTCGTTCCACCAAAGTCATGCGAACAGCACGGTATGGCGATAAAAGGCGAGGAATTGAGGTGGGCCAGTAACGGTGTCCATGGGGTGAGTTCATCGGCGTGGTTGCTGATGATGAAGGTACCGGGTGGGAACACGCCGTTGTGTTGGGGTGTTGAGGGGGGGTTTGTATCTGAGGGAGATGGTTGGAGGATCTCAGGTACGAGGAGCATCTCTTGTAATTTCTCGGTGTGGTGTTGTGGGAAGGTTTCCCATGTTTTTCTCCGTCGGGCGTCGAAACCCCAGCCGTGCCAGCCTTCGGCGTTGAGGATGTGGACGAGGAGACCGTTTCCGCAGCCGATGTCTACGAAGCCTGGGAAGTTGACTTGTGCTGTTTTGGTGTTTTGCTTTGCTGTATCTTCCTTCTCTTCCGCCAAGTCGTTGACATGCTTGACCGCGTCGTTCGTGGGGCCGTACATGTCCGTCCATAGCTCCATGAGGAAGGCAGCAATACCCAGGTCTTCAAAAACATGTTTCTCAGCAGGTGTCTGCTCCACCCATCCTTCGATCAGATCTTTTGCATACTTGCCCTTCAAGAATGCATACGTGTCCTGGAACCTCTTTTGACTGATGACTTGATCGTGATGGACGCGCTTCTTATACCCAGCTTGCCGACCGCGCGAGTGTTTGTGTATGACCTCCAGAAGCTTGAGACCAGTGCGCGAGAGGCGATTATCCAGAGGTTGGCCAGGGAAGAGGGAATAGTGAATAGACAGATGCCCGGGTGCGGAGATCAGAGATGTATGTGATGATCTAGAGGTGGATGGAAAGTATGTATATAGCATGGCCAACGAGCGGACTTTGGGGTGATAGTAGGGAATGGCTTCTGGGGTTGCAGCATGAGGAATGTATACGACCATATAACGCTCTGCTTTAACAGTCTCCTCTTTCTCATCTGCGCTTGTGATAGTGACATCTTCGTGAGATACAAACAGATGACAAGTCTGCATCAGCGAGTCATCCAACTTCGGATTCCGAGGTATGAGTTTCCGTACAACCGTGTACTCTAGCTCGTACCCATCTATACCTCCATGGATCAGTTGCGGTCGGCATTCTGGTCGTAGATGCCTGACAATACTCGCCAGTTCCTCTGGGGTACCGGCCTTGGGGTTGTACGTAGCGTCTGTGAAACTTTGGTAAGAAAGCTCTGCGCGCGCAAGATGGGTTGAGGTTCGATTAGGGTTCTCGAGCAGATCGCGACTGGTTTCGAGAAAGTATTCAGGCGCAAGATTTGCCGGCGCAGATTGCATTATGGTCCATATCTCGGGTGGGAGGCCGGTAGAAACCCTGGGTGCACTGGATATGTCGTAGGGTGAGAACTTATCGCCTGCAGATTCTTGGTTTTCGGGCTTCGCTATTGACTGTGCTTTTCCCACTTCTGCGTGATCTGCGTTCTTCTCGCTAATTCGTGACGTTCTGGTTTCGCAATTCTCGTGTTGCTTATCGTGTGCCATCTTGTCCGTGAACTATCTCTTGATCTTGAATGAATCTCCCACAATGATAAATTTCGTATTGAACACCCGCCTAGCTCAAACGATCATCAGACTGCAGCGATCGAAGCGATAATCAGGGGCACCCGACATCGGCGATATGTTACTTCTTCGGTATTAATTATTGTCTTGGATTCTCAAGTTGCGCAGTGGTGATGATGGCGTTGGTGGTAGAGTGCAAGCGAGCAAATCGAGGTTTCGTTGGTCCACCACAAGCCTAAAGTGCAGCAGACATCCTTGGGATCAACAACAAACACGGTACAGCACGCGCTCTGGATCACTTTGTGTCAAAGAAATTGATAGTGATGCATACATTTCGTAATATCTAGAGCGTCCCGAGGTCAGGTCCGGTGCACAAATCTGGTGGACTTCTCCTGGTCACAATAGACGCATCTGAAGAGAACGACGTTCATATGCAGCTCCATACCAAAATTCTACGCTCTAGCTGTACTCTGTTGATAGTCTCTATCCTGTAGATCTATTATCTCTTCAATCCCTCCAAATAACGCCCTCACAATGCACTTTATGCCCAACGCACCCCTTCCTCTCACCACATCTACCGCCCATAATAATGCGCCATCTCCAACCCCGCCCTCTTAAACCCACACTTGACATAGAATCCCTCGTTCGCCTCTGAGCAATCCAGGATAGTCTTGTAGCAGCCCACCTTCTCCGCGACAAAGTCCAGCGCCTGAATGATCCTCAGACCCAGCTTCTTGCCCTGCTGGTCCTTGGCTACAGCAATGTCCTCAATGTGTCCTACGAGGCCGAGCTGGTGGATGAATTTGCGTTCGACGATGAGGGCGCCGGTGCCGACGATGGCGTTGGACGAGTCGGTGATGCAGAGGAGGAAGTATTCGTCGTTGCGGGCGGACATCCAGTCGTACCGTTTGTTCCATTGCTGTGGGGAGGTTGTTGTGTTAGCGGTGCACTTGTACTACGTGTGTTTGCTTCGGAGTGGATGTGGCAGAGCTATGTCTTGCTTGTTGTATGGGGTTGAGACAGGTTTCGTACATCTTCAGTTATGTCTCCCACTGTGGTGAGTACCCTTAGTACATCTAGGAAGCCATTGTGGTAGTCTTTCCTCTCGAGTGGTCGGCAGCTGTAGCCTTCTGGGAGTGCTTTGAGGACTTCGGGCGAGATGAGCTCGGAGCTGAAGAGCGGGCCTTCGGTCGTTGACATCGTGTGTGTATGTTGCTTCGAGCGATTGAGATATAGGTACAGGTGGCTAATTGAGTTGTGACGAGGTTTGCGACGCAACTGACCAGTCTTTCCACAGCTGGTGCCAACGGGCGGGACTGGGGGTCGCGGGGGTCTTTTGGTGTCTTATCGATAAGCAGGCGGTGAGAAGAAGGTCGCGGCTTTTAAGACAACCGATAGCTTGATGTGAGCTTGACAGCGATACTTGAGACGTTGAGTATACGAGAACAGTACAGCGGTTTGATCTTTAAGATGCCTAGGTAGTCAACAAGGTGGCTACACGATTCGTTGCGATAGCTGAGCAATGTGCCAAGCATCCAGGAACCAGATCTATATTTGGAACATTCAGGGAAGCCTTGTCATGATCTTCAGGAGCTTCCTCGTGTCGGCTCGTCACGATCGTATTGCGACACCAAAGCATTGACAGAGTCCAGTCACAAATTAGAGATATATTTAATTGCAATGCAGATTATTGAGTACCCACACTCGTCCGCCTGTTACTATCTTTATCGCGAGAACTTGACCTGCCTGACTGCTCTTAGCACGTCCTCCGGCTTCAGATCTCCATCTTCAAGGTCGAGCCCCACAATCTTCGCCAGCGCCTCTGTGAGCTCCATGTTCTGTCTCTGCAGCAACATGGCCCTCTCCTGCATCCGTGCCATCTTGCTGATCGAACTCTCTTCCTCGGCAACCTCGTCATGGCCACTGTCAATCGCGACTGAATCTGACAGAGGTTCTGGTGTGTGAGCTGGCGTCGGTAACGCTCCAGCAACCGGCTCGGGATGCTTCTCTTTCTGTTCGTACGTCGGCAATGGCTTGCGCTTGATGCGCTGCAAGTCTCGCAGCTTCCGAGCTCTCGTCTGATCTTCTCGGTTTGACCGTGGCTCGGGAGATACCGCTAGCGGGTGGTCATCAGCAGGCACCAGCTTTGGTGACTTGGGCAGCCTCTTCGGGCTCCGCGGCGACACAGGAGCTGGTTCAGAGAACGAACGACGCCCATGGCTGGCCATTATACGCTCCACTTTCGGGCTGGCGAGGGGATTCAGCATCTCCTCGTCGAATGTGATGGCGATGTGTCGGGAGCGTCGTTGTTTTGGGGGTTGAGATGTGGGAACAGCAACCAGCTGAGTGTTGCGAGGGCTTTCGGTCGGTATGACGATCCTAAGATGTCGCGCGCCTCCAGACGTGGTCATCTCGCGGGCGCACGTCGGAATAGGCGCCTGTCTGCGTGCTCGCTGAGGAGAGCCTTCCACTGATCCAACGCGAGCAGCCAGAGTCTTGCGCTGTTTGACTTTGAATAGCTTCATTTGCTTGCGCGGTTGTGTCGTAGACTGAGGGTCTGTAGATGGTCCAGTATGTTTCAAGTAGTAGCTGAGATCATTCAGACCAAGATCAGCACTCGCTGTCAGTGCATCGTGGCTGAGAATTGGTGGCGCCAATCGTCCTACCTGCGAGGAACCTACGCGGCCAGCCTGTCCTACGTCAAGGCGTTTTGAGATTCGCTTCTTCCGAACGTGGAGATCACCCTCCAGTTGCTTGTCGTCGTCATACAACGAATGTTGCTCCTCATCTACGAAGACAAAATCTTCATGCGTGGAGACGGCAGGCTCGATCTGGGTTGGGAAGCTTGGGTTCGTGAGCCGCTTTGGACTTCGATCCGGTACTGCTGGTGGCGGCTCATGCAGATCTGGTTCACCAATGGCATAGATATCGATAGGCTTTCGGGTCGACTTCGGAAGAGTAGGCTCAGGTGAAACTGGGAGGGGGACATCTCGTGGGTCTGGTGAGTAGGCGTGACAAATCGCCTTCGATATAGACACTGGGCCGCCGGTCTGGCTATCGAAGTATCTCTGAATCACCCCAAAAGTACCCACTTCTCCAACTTGCTCGGTTTCAATTTCAGGTAGCAGCTCGCTCATGGTGTCATAGCTAGCCTTGCGTCGGTGCTTGGCTACCAGTGGCTCCAGTGGCGCATGTCGTGCGGCATTCGTTAGATTCGGCATCGTTACTTTGAATGGCGTCTGGCGGCGCTGGCGCTTCTTATCTTGTGGGCGACTGATTGGGATGCTTGCGTTCCCAATACTGGCATTGCGGCCTACACGCTCGGAAGACAAAGCGGAGCAAGGCTCATAAGTAAGCACTCTGGCCAAAGGAACGGAGGACGAGCGTCGATTTGGCCTGGCTGACGGTTGATAGACCTCAAGTGACGACGGCGACGATATTTCCTTGGAATCAAGCTCGATTGCCTCCCGAGACTCAATTGTGGTGGACCTTCCAGTAGTATGTGACGCTGTCGACGAGCTACAAGCACGTGGACTTGCAGCGATATGATTGTTGCTGGGTGAACGGAACCCTTGAGATGTTCTTGGACGCGAGTAGTTCTCTTTGAAACTTCTGGAAGGTTGGTACACGTCGAGTGGCTTTGAAGACCGCATTTCGAAATGTCGTGGGGTATGGTTGAGGAAAGAGCCTTTGCGTCTTCGTTGGCACCCAGACTCGTCTATAAAGTGCACCGGTGATGACAAGCCATAGCCAGTCGGTGGAGTCCCTGCAGTGGTCGGCGGGGTGTTTTCGTCCTGCGTCGAGGCCGTTGAATTGCGCTTGAGCGACTCGGACGACACGCTTGTGTTCATCTTACACGTCTCTCCCAACGCCCCAGTATATTCAAGAACACTCCATCTGGTATTCCCGAACATTGGAAACGAGTTCAAGAGATTTTCTGTCGAAGCAGACGACATCATGACTGCAATCTGGTTGCTAGGTACCCTTAAAGCCGACTTGGGAACCACAGTCCTCATTCAAACCCGATGCCTAAACGTGAGCTGTAAGTACTGCTTAGCAGGGAAAGCTGGCTCAGATTGTGGTACAGCCAGGAGATGGGTAACTCAGCAGACGCAGTAGTGTTGTATCTCACGAAGACCGCTGCTTGTTGGCTGTAACCCCAAGCAGGGGTAGGTGGAGGGTTGGCTTCGGTGATTGGCAGAGGCGATGTGGGATTGGCCTTAGTGTCTAGGAAGTATGGCGACCGGCAGCTTTCTTCGCGCCTAAGCTTGCTGCAGATAAGACAGTTTCTCAAATTCGACAGGAGGAAAGTAATGTGGTGTAATCAGGGGCGGATCTGAGTGTAGGGATCACTTCTCGAGCTCGTGATGCCGTGAGGTGAGCAACGTGACACTACAGCGTATTGACAGCGAAGCCGGTAGCCGACAATGAGGTCGCATAGATCGGGAGATGTCTTTGCCCTGGAAAGGTCAAAATGATAGGAGTAGCATTTGAAAGTAGTGGAATCTCCGCGACGCAAAGGATGTTTGCAGCCGAGGAGCACAAACTTTAATTGTTTGCCCACAAAACATTTCAGAAATCGCCGCGGAACTCAAGCTGCAATCCAGCCACGATCTGGAGAATGTGTCGCTCGCCGATGACGATAACTGGGCGCATTGCTTTGTAGTACAAGTGCACGATGGTGATTGGTGGCGATGGAGTACAGGTAGAGATTGAGGGCAGTGCGGCTTGCTTGATCCGGCGACGAGGGGAGCGCCTTGCTGATATCGCGCTTTGATGCATTGAGGCATATGCCGATGCAGAATGATCCGCGACAAGGGACTGTCGATTTTTGCTTGAATGATGTGGAGTGCAGAATCCAATAATTGAGAATGGGCGGTGTGCGTCCCGGTGGTACAGGAACGCCTGACTAGCCAGAGGAAGTCGTGGCCCTCACGCACTTGCGATGCTGCGACCACGCATAGTCGTGATCAATGCACTGCGCTCAGATGTCTAGAAGACGCCGAACTGCACGCTCTAGGCTATAACACGCTTTAGATATTCCCCGACGTCGGGAAAGACGTACGGTAGTTCACACTCAACGCGATTCAGCTCACGGCACGCACGTCGATCATTACCTGCCAGATCTCAGCCACAGAGCGCCCCTTTGGGCATCGTGGCCGATCTTCATCTAATACGATATCAGGGCGTATGGCCCCAGGAAGTAATAATGTCGGATAGCTACATATACACAGGAACGCGACAGAACGCCAGACAATGCTGATCAAGGTGTCCGCCACGCCAAATGATGCCACATACTACTAGAAGTAGCTGTTGCCAAACCATATACATAAGGAAATCATGCTGCTCCAGCAGCTCCGGTTGGCCAGATAATGTACAATCAGCCATTCTTTGGCTTCTTATTCTTGATAAAAGGGTTTGGTGGTTCGCGAGGTCGTCTGCGGATCTTGGGCTTTGCCATCGACATGCCGCCAATGACATCCCCCGGCGGAGGAGCGACCGCGTCATGCGTTCCGTTACTCGTCTCTCCACTGGGCGTTGAGCTCTTGCGTTGGGCACCGGCTATGCCAGCCGGCGTTGATCGTCCACTGCCACCATTCATAGTGTTGGAGGCAGAGTCAGACGGAGCGTCTTCCATCTCGGCGTCGCTACTCTCGTGCTTGATTACGCCTGCGTCGTTGCTGTCTTGAAACTTGCGCTTCTCGTGATGTACAAGTGTTCGTTCGTTCTTTATCTCCGACTTGATCTCTTGTTTGATAGCCTTGGGCGCTGATTCTGAAGAGGTACTCGACTGATTGCTCGCTGTCCTGCTCATGGGCTCTGACTTTACTTCCAATTTGACCTCTGGTGTGGGACGATTGGGTTGCACGTAACCCTCCTTTGGTGCCGGGAACTTGCTAGAATGCTGGTTCAGCATCTTTGGCACATCTTGAGCAGAGAATCGCTTTCTCTCCTTAGCGTCTACTATGAGCTTCTTCCAGAACTCTCCTCGCATAAGCGAGTCGGAGTTACCCAGCACCCACAAAGACGATTTGGCACGCGTTAGACCGACGTTCATACGACGAATGTCCTGGAGGAAACCAACGCCACCTGACGGGGAGGCTCGTACACAGGAGAAGATAATGATCTCGCTTTCACGACCTTGGAAAGCATCTGTAGTGTTGAAGTCGATATCTTCGATGATGTTTTGACCGTATGCGTTCATGAAACGCTGTTTAAGTTCGCGCAGCTGGCTCTTGTACGGTGTGATAATGCCAATCTTTCCCTTGAAGTCATAATCGGGATAGTCGGAAGTGACTCGTTTGTACAATTGCATCGCGACATTGATTTCGGCAATATTGATAAGCGAATGGCCCTTCGGAGCAGCTTGGTGCTGACCCTGGACATCGAAGAAGCGATAAGGTCCAAGCAGCATGCTCTGATGCCAGGGTTGCTTGCGCAGGGCGGCCATATCGCCACCGTCCAAGAGTCGGCCGTCGTAGAACGTTCGACTGGGGAACAAGCTGATCTCCGGGTGCATACGATACTGGGTGTCTAGTAGATGGACGTCGTCTGGGTGGTTCTTTTGCATGCGAACGAACAAACTCTGTTCGTATTGAAAGGCGGCCGCCTTCTTCGAGAACACTGTTGGAGGCAGTTGCTTCGGGTCTCCGACCAAGATACACTTGGCGCAACCATACTTAAGGGGAATAAGAGCGCTCATCTCAACACACTGCGCAGCCTCATCCACAATGACAGTTTCGAACTCAATGCTCAGACCCTGGAACATTTCGTGTCCAGAGCCGCTGAGTGTTGCGCAAATGACGTGTGCGTCATTCAAGACTGCTTCCTGTGCTCGTCGTCGGTTCAGGTCTGCGTTTCGGCCGGCGAGCTTTTCGTCATCTTTGACATTGTCAATCTTTGTACCCAGGGCCGTCTTCCGCCTGCGCAACGCGTTGATATCGTCGTCTAGCTTGCTCGCAGCTTCGCCTTTGACCTCCCCAGTATCTCGTTGCTGGTAGGCCTGCTTCAATTGATCGGAGATTTGCTTGTGTTCCTGAAAGAGCTTTTGCGTCGCTTCTCGGTCGTTGCCGTTCGATGGATCTACACCTAGTCGCTTGTTGACAAGCTCTTCTAGCGTCACATCCTGTACACTGGCTTTGATAGCGTCGCCACGACCTAGGCGCACAATGTTGAGTTTGCGCGACTCGCCGCTGAGGGTCTTGATGCCGTTCTTGAAACGCATGACCAACTCATCGACGGCCGCGTTACTCGGCGCGCAGACAAGCAGTTTCTTCGAAGCAGCATCTGAACGTTGCTGGCCTGAAATAGCGATGGCGGTGCCGCGGTTGCGAAGACTGTCGCTGAGAATCGCTCCAACGATGGCGGTAATTGTTTTGGTCTTTCCGGAACCGGGTGGTCTGCAGTCTTGTTAGTATAGTAATTGCCGACACACGGATGTTGGAATTACCCTTGAATCAACGTGAACGCATCATTATCGATGGCAGACTTAATGGCCTTCGCCTGCGCCGGGTTCACGTCGTAGTTGGAAATGAGCGGCTGGATCTGGCTATCCTTGTAGGTCAAAAGCGGAGAGGGCTTCGCGCGGATGATCTCGTCACACAGATCATAGTACTGAAGACCTTTCAGCGCACCGTATTCGCGCTCTAGAGAAGTAATCGATTCGAGTTTGAAGCCGAGGATAGTGTTGTTCGGCTGCAGTGAGGTTGACAGAGGATTGCCTGGTACGACCCGGTACGAAACTTCGATGTGCTGTTGCTTCCTCTTCACGCGGAATACCCTGGCAAGACATGTGGGCTCATTCGCAGAGGGCGACTTGGTCCGCGAGAAGAGTATGATGTCTCCTTCAGAAATGAAGACTTCCTTGTTCTCAACGTGGGTCATAGTGCTACCAACTTCCTGGAACATGTCGACAGCAGCTCGCGACGTAATTCTGATTTCGAATGGCTTGGACTGGTTCTCTTCACGAGCCTTGACGAAACCTTGCCATGCCTCCAGAGTCAAAAGAGGCTCGAACGTGTTCTGGTAATCATTAGGTGTACGGAAAGTACTGAGAACCTTAGAGTACTGGTCTGGCCTAGACTTAGGTGGGAAGTCGCCTTCGTGGAAGTAGTTCCAGCCAAGGATAGTACGGTGCAGACTGCTAAGATCAGGCGCCAGACGAGCACGCATATCCTTGGCAGAACGCTGAGCTCTCTTCTTCTTCGTCGGCATCTGAATCTTGACTTCGTTGACAATGTTCGTCTTCGGTCCAGTTTTGACCTTAGTCTTCTTGATGCCAAACAAATCCTCATCGATGTCACCGTCTGAGTCGGATGATTCATCAGAAGAATGCATCAATCCCTCTCCCTTCGCAGCTTGATCTTTGCCCAGGACACCTAAGCCTTCGAGGCCAGAGCCGGCTTCGGCGGTGAGACCTGAAGCGCCCCGGGCTGCCTTTGCCTTAGCGATCGCAGCAGCTTTCTCTTGTTCGCGCTTTAGTTTTTCGGCCTGCCGCTTGCGCTTGAACTCTTCCTGGGTATTCTTCTTATTGTCGTTGAGAGCTTTCTGTTGCGCAGCCTTCGCTTCGGCGGCTCTCATCTGCTCACGTCGCTCCTGGAACTTACTAGACCCGGAAGTCATGCTGGCCAACAACTTAGCTTTGGCATCTGCCGTAGACTGTGCCGTTCCAGGAGCCATCCATTTGCTGATAGATGCTTGCTTGGGTTGCGCGGGCTCTTCTTCCTTCACGAGCGGGCGGCCCAGATGCTCTTCAAGCGCTTGCTGCAGCTCCGCCTGTTGTGTCTGACTCAGCTTCGCGCGGACGTCTCCTGAGAGAACTCGTTCCATGTATGAGAGCGCATCGGGGTCGATCTCGATGGACACACGATGTAGACGAACAAGAAGCTTGCTAATCAAAGTGACGGATTTACTAGACAGAAACTCGTCACGAAGTCGAAGCCATTTCGCCAGACCTTCCATCGCGTTTGCAGGCCGAGCAAGCAGCTCTTTGAGTAACGCTGTTTTTGATGTTGCTTCTTCTTCATCGCCGGTCGGTGGTTTCAGCGCAGTTGCAAAGATGCTGCATTGGTCGAACAGAACATCAGCAAATTGCATAGTGTCTCGGCAAAAGTCCATCATCATATGTTTGTCGTAGAAACCCAAATTACTCCAGGCTTCAGTGGTGGCGAAGATCATCGTCAGTGAATCCCATAGGCTCTCCCATAGGTTCATTGTTGCTGCAGCGTCGTTGGGGTCGTGTTCTCGGCCTCGCAGAATCCCGTCTTGAGAGTTGCAAAGGATGTCAATAATGTCGGTACATGTCCGGATCATACTTGGTGCGGGAGCGAAGGCCTTCTTCAGCCGAACTTGTCGGACTGAGTCCGAGATGCCTCGAACAACATGCCTATAATGGGCTCTCAAGATATGTTGTAGAGCTCCTCGGCGCTCTTCTTCCCCACTAATGACCTTCAGAAGCTCAATAGCGGAGTTGCGAGTGTCTTCCGTGGACGAAAACATTAATGAGACGATGGCGCTTGCTGCAGGCTGTTGTCCGAACAAGGCTTGCAGTAATTTGGGGTCGAATTCTGACATTTTCTCCACAACATCGGTAACGGACTGAGAAAGTAGTCTGAAACGGTCGTTGAAGTGTCGTACCGTTTGGGGTACCTTGTCGACACCCGACTTCATCTGCAGTGTTTCGATACCGATCAAGCCCCTCCCAGCTATCAGCAAATGCGTAGCAAGTTCTAAGCTATCGGGCCCTATTGCTCGTAGAACCGTTTTCCATAGGGGGCTTGATGGGGGCGTTTCGGTGGGCGATGGTCGCTGCGCAGAGATAAGCTGCCGCTCGATAATGAGAGACTGCGCTTCCAGCTTGAATGCATGCTCGATCACTGAGAGGGTTAGTTGCATGTCCTCTTGGTTTTCCTTATTTTGCTTGAAGGTTTTGAGGCTCGTGACGAGAGACTGTATGAAGGTCGATAGCAGATCCAGCATGCCGTTGACTGTTGGTTGGCCAACAAACTTGTCGATGGTCTTGCCTTCGCCCATCTTCCTAAAGGCGTAATCCAGCACTTTGAGACCTTCCTTGTAGCAGTATGCTCTAGCCGCAGGAGGGTAGCGGTCGGACTGACAGCGGCCAAGTAGCGCTTGTGCAAACGGTCGGACAGCCGGACCAAGGTTGGACAGCTTGATGGAGTCGAGGAAGACGGGTATCCAGCCAAACGCAGCGTGAAGATTGTTCATGTTCTGCTCATTTGCCTCCGCCGTTGCAAGAAGGAGCTGATTGAAGACAGGGCTATTGAACACCTGCTCTACCACTGTGGCAATGGAAGGGGTGACAGCATTCATGCCGTCCCAGTAGTCGACCGGTGACTTCTCCAGCAGCTGCTTCATGGTCGCAATCAGATCGAGGAAGCCCTCAGACTTCAGTGAGAGGTGATCAAGCATCAGTCGATAGAAATCTCCATCAAGGCCTCGTAGAGAGTCCGTGATCAAGTCCCTGTCCATCTTTGCTACTATGAGCCGCATGCCGCCCCAGAAGAGCGGTACGATGGACAAGTCCAAGTTGCTCATCTGAACCTTCATCATAACACTCGTGACATAATCGCGTACAGCCCAATCCCACTCTGACTTTAGCATGGGCCTCTTGAAAGTTGACCATGACTCCGTCGCCCACTTGTGCCGCCTGTCAACCCTACTGAACAAGAACCGCGTCATAGCAGGGAGGTATGTCTGAACCTTCAACCGCTTCTTCGTCTGTACCATGTCGAATGGTGCGTCGAAGTGTCGCTGGAGGAGTTCTTCGTTCCGTATTAGGGCATCGCAGCTGAGTGCTTCAAAGAAGCCGTATGTGCATTCGTTCGGTAACAGTCGGACTGAGCGCGTCTTCGGTTCGGCTTTGCTGAGTATATCGTTGGCATCGTCCAAGCCCTTCTGTATGCGACCCAGACATTGGTTGTCTACCACTTGTAAGAAATCCCCAATGTTGTCCTCGTCGTAGGAGTCGATCAGCCGTGTTCGCCATTCCGCTCTGCTCTGATGGAAGACCCTCACACAGACATCGCAGCTCTGCATGAGGCTGTTCAGTCGGCTGACTAGCCACTCCTTGTGCGGTGCTGCCTCCTCTCCGTCGAATGCCAGTATCTCGGTTGCCTTGAGCGCGGTCCATTTCCTGTCTTCGGCGGCTTCGAGCTTAAGCTTGCGGTCGGCGAGTTCGGTGGGGTCGGTTTCGGGCGGGTATGCCGCAACGTCTTCGTCGTAGTATACAGATCCGTCATCGCCGACTCGAGGGCAGAATAGATGTTGTTCTTCGGGTAGCTGTTGGAGCTCGCTGTGAGACACAAGGTTAGCCATGTCTGGCATGTGGATGTAGCTGCTGGTAAAGACGGGAGGGTACGTGTAGCAATATTCCAGGCGGACCTGAAGCAAGCGAGGTGATAGGAATGAGGCTTGGTAAGCATCAGTACTTACTCTATCTTCTCGAGGATTTCCGCCATGATGCCTCACCCAGGCCCTTCCTGCTTAGGACGGCGCCCCGCTCACAATCCCTCCGAGATGACGAAGCGCGGTTCAGCATTCACTGTCCTCAGAGCCTCTATGCGAGCACAAAGGGCTACACTCGTGACTATCTAGGGGATGCTATCTATCCTGCAGAGTCCGTCGCGCCCGTTCAATGCCCGGCGCAGGTGGTTGTATAAGGAGCGAAGGCGCGCAGGCAGTTGGGTGGTCTTATATCTGTCAAAGGAGCGTCAGTCGGAGAGCGTTTGCCGGGCTCCAGGGGGTGAGGGCGAGGTGAGGTTGCGGTGCGTTGGGCAGAAGAAAGGTATATCACAGACGTCAGTGCATCAGAGATTCCCCATGCAAACGCGACGCGGTCCACTAGCGCGGTCCACTTTCGCGTCCACGGGTCCGAATTGCCAAGCCTATTAACCTTCCCGTTTTGTCCCCACAGCAACTTCAGGACGTCACGAAACTCGCAATTTTGGAGCTAGGTCTCTGTGTGAGGTTGGTTCTGTAGGTCATTTCATACTGTGTCAGCCTTGGGCTTCTTAGCGTAGACATCCATGGGGCTTGCGAAGCCAGCACGATTCAAAAGGCGGTCCAAAGACGATATTGTGGACGATAGTTCTCGCGTCAAACGCAGGCACGGCAAAAATTAAGTCGTCACGCGTATAGCATTTTTGTGACGCGTGGGGATGTCTTCAGGCGTTTGAAGCATCTAACCTATACATCTTCTACCTGGGCAATTGTCAACCCCCGGAGCCGAACTCACACCTCCAACCATTTCCTTCGCGGGGCACCACGAAGGCAACGGCGGCATGTATGCAAACGCTTGAATCTCAACTTAGTGATGAAGCTATCAGCCCGGAGTTAGCAAAAATTGCAACTCATAGTCCCCAGTTCAACAGGTCTTGTATACGGAATCAAGGACATGATCATTGTAGAGTTTGTGCTGAGGAAGTTTGTAACATTTCTCAAGGTTACAACAGGTCCGAGTCAGTAAGAGCCACAAGTCATACCGTGGCGGCCAGGGACGTAAAGGCATGGAAAAGGAACGGTGGTTGAGAGACAAGTGCACGATATACGCTATTGTCATCTTAAGCTGCATTTGGGTTCTTGCTTGAGTTTCAAGGCTTGGTCAGAACAGAGAGATCTACAAATTGAACGCTGTCAACGAAGCCGAATACAAGTACCCCAACATAGCCACGACGGAGCTGTTCACGACATGTGCATCGAGTAAAATTTGGGATGTGCCTTGTAGTGGAGTATGCCTGGCTTGGTTTGGACGTTTTTCATGGATCCAGTGAGCCTGTTAGTAGATGCGGGTACTCGGATGCTTATGATCGGACGCTGTACATCAGGAATGGTGGTCTTTCCACTTATATGAGATTAATGAACTCTGGTATCTTGATCGATGTTTGACATATGATCCAGAAAGCACGGGCTGTTTCGTAGAGCAAACGACAGAGAAATGTCGAAGTTGAGTCGCGTTGTCTACCGTTTCCTCGACCATCATTCGTAGAGAATTAGGATGAATCGCTGTTGTGTGATGTGGAAACTGGCAAGAAGCCATCACCAGGAGCATGCGACCAGATGCATATTTGAGCTCGACTCAACTTATATACTTTAATTCCATGAAATGTACTCTGAATGCGTCGTCAACGGCAAGTGCCAGAAATACAAGCTGTTGGCATTCTCAATCAAGACCCAAGTTCTATCGTCGAGGTGGAAAGAAATACACGTTGAGCATACAAAAAACATCGCCGATCAATCCCTATAATGCACCCTCCCTAAGAGCCGGCATTAGCTCTCCTAAATGCGGGGACCACTCAAAGAAGTAAAGAGGCCATCTACGGGAAGACATCCGCACCCGGGACGCGAAATGACGCGTCGAGTAGCACACAAGTAACCAACAGCCAGAACCAACGTTGAAAGAGTATTTATCTGCGGCAGATACGCAATG
>Ga0265797_10007007_pt1 | contig 15639 bp, 22 predicted proteins | sample P2T30metagenome_FD_192433 | JGI IMG/M metagenome (GOLD analysis project Ga0265797, IMG submission 192433) | Plant litter microbial communities from East Loma Ridge, Irvine, California - P2 T30 | ecosystem: Environmental > Terrestrial > Plant litter > Unclassified | place: USA: California... | reverse complement strand
GCCAAGCGTGACCGCGTCGAGAACTACGAGTCGGTCAACGAAGCGTATGTCGTCGAAGACCTGGGCTGTGCGGCCATGGCCGAAAACATCGTCCTGGCCTGAGGGTAGAAGCATGAGCAATCCCTGCCGCCGCCACTTCCAGCGTGTCACCGCCGCCCTTGCGGCGGCGGCAGTTGCCCCGCAACAGACCATGGAAGGCGCCAACGCCTACGAACTGCAAATGGCTGCCCTGCACCAGGACGCACTGCGTCTCAAGCAGATCCAGTCCATCAGCGACAAAGCCAAGCTCAAGGTGCAGCTGGTTACCGCCTACGAACCCTACGTCGCCGGCGTGCTGGAAGCGGGCCAAGGTGCCCAGGACGACGTGCTCACCACCGTCATGACCTGGCGCATCGACGCCGGCCTGTACCACCAAGCGTTGGAAATCGCCCGCTACGTGTTGCAGCACAAGCTGATTCTGCCGGATCGCTTCCGCCGCACCGTCGGCTGTTACGTCGCCGAGGAAATCGCCACCGCAGCGCTCGACGCCCTCAAGGCAGAAAGCTCATTCGATAGCGACGTACTCATCGCCACCGAGCAGCTCACCCGCGACCAGGACATGCCCGACGAAGCCCGCGCCAAGCTGCACCTGGCAATCGGCCGCGTTGTGGCGTTTGAAGTGCCCGATAAGCCCACCGCGGAAGGTATCGCCCGTTTGCAGGCGGCGCGCACCCACCTGGCCAGGGCCATCGAACTGCACTCCGGTTGCGGCGGCAAGAAAGACCTGGAACGGCTCGCCAGCCGCCTGAAGAAAATCGCTGAGCAAAAGCCCAGCTAACCGAGCGTCACCCGCACCCGGGCGGCTCGGGGTCGATCAATGGGTTTACTCCTTTCCCAATTGTGACGCCCCGACCACCGCCCTCTAATTCAGAGCCAGAACATGAGCGGATTCATTGCCGGCGGCACGCCGCCAAGCGGCCACATCAACACCGACCCGTTCTGGCCAACGATTGATCTCGACGCCATGCGCGCAGCGCTGCGCATCGACGGCTCAGTCACCCAGGCTCGCCTTGAAACGGCCGTTATCGCTGCCGCCATCAGCATCAACCGCGAGCTGCTCAAGTGGCGCTTCGCCCAAGTTGCTGCCGGCCACGAAACGCTGGCCGATGTCCCGGCCAGCAAGGTCAACGACCAGTCCGAACTGGTCCACCTCTACACCCGCGCCATCCAGGCCGCCACCGGCGCCGAAGTGTGCGAGCGCTACCGCAGCTACGACACCACCGCCAGCGGCGACAAGAAGGCCGAAAGCCTGCAAGAGAACATCGACGATTACCGCCGCGACCAGCGCTGGGCGATCAGCGACTTGCTGGGCACGCGCCGCACCAAGGTGGAGTTGATCTGATGGCCACCATCCGTGCTCACCAGCACGAAACCGTCGACGCACTCTGCTGGCGGCACTACGGCCGCACCGCTGGCGTTGTCGAGGCCGTGCTCGAGGCCAACCCCGGTCTCGCCGACCTCGGCCCCAACCTTCCACAAGGCCACCCCGTCACCCTGCCCGAAACTGCGCCCGAGCCCGAGCGTCAGGCGGTGCAGCTATGGGACTGAACATTCACACCACAGGGCAAAGGAACCATGAAAATGCCTGACCGTCCCGACACCTGGGCCTGGCTCGCCACCTGGCTTGAACACAACTGGCCCGCGCTTTATAGCGGCGCGCTCGCGTTCGGCATCGCCGCCCTGCGCATCATTTACGGCGGCGGCAACCTGCGCCGTGTTGCGCTCGAAGCCCCGCTTTGCGGCTTCCTGGCCATGGCCATCAGCCACGGCTTGGAGCTGCTGGGCATCCCGGCAACTACCGCTCCGTTTTTCGGGGGCGCGGTCGGGCTGCTCGGCGTCGAAGGCACCCGCGCCCTCGCCCAACGCTTCTTTGATCGCAAGGTGGATTCCGTATGAGCCAGACACTTCGCCACGGCGATCGCTCCCAGGCCGTCATGCAGCTGCAACGCTCGCTCACCGCCCGCGGTTTCGCGCTGTTCCCAGATGGTGATTTCGGCGACGAAACCGAGAAAGCCGTCCGCGCTTTCCAGCTCAAAGCGGGTCTGGTGGTCGACGGCGTGGCCGGGTCGAAAACTCAGGCCGCGCTGGCCGGTGCGGATTGCTCGCGCCTGCTGTCCAACGCCACCCTGGTCGCTGCAGCTAAACGCCTGGGCGTCGAGCTGGCTACGGTCTACGCGGTTAACGAAGTGGAGTCCGCCGGCGCCGGCTTCCTCAGCAACGGCAAGCCCGCCATCCTGTTCGAACGCCACATCATGCACCGCCAGTTGAGCGCCCCGCGTAGCGCTGCCGATGACGCCGGCAAGCGCAAGGCCCGTGCGGATCTGCTGGCCACCGAATTCCCCAACCTGGTTAACACCCGCCCCGGTGGTTACGCCGGCGGCGTGGCCGAGCACCAGCGCCTGGCACAGGCCCGCCAGCTCGACGACACCGCCGCGCTGGAGTCAGCCAGCTGGGGCGCCTTCCAGATCATGGGCTTCCATGCCACCAGCCTCGGCTACGCCAGCGTCCAGGCCTTCGCCGCCTCCATGGCACAGGACGAAAACCAGCAGTTCAACGCCTTCGTGGGGTTCATCGAAGCCCACCCCGGCCTGCACAAGGCGCTGAAGGCGCGTAAATGGGCGGACTTCGCCAAGCAATACAACGGCCCCAGCTACGCCCGCAACCTCTACGACGTGAAGCTGCAGCGCGCCTACGAGCGCCACGCCGGCTGTGGCTGCGGCCAGGCGGTGGCGGCATGAGCTTGTTTTTCAAGCGGATACCCTCAGCCGAAATGGGCACCAAGTACACCCATATAGGCCTGTTCGTTGGATGTGTTCCGGTTTACATCGGCGCCGTTGATAGCGACAGCCCATTTCTGACAGAGCGCAATGGTGTACCGGCCGGCACTCTTGAGTGTGTGGCTGCCCTATTCGGGCTGGCCTGCATGCTCAGAAGCCTGGTTGACCCGCACTTTGAACAGACATTTTGGATCAAGATCACAGGGAGGTTCGAACGCAAGTGACCATCCTCCGCCAAGCCGCCTACTGCCTCCCCCTGCTGCTGGCCATGGCCCTGGTCACCTGGGGCAGTTACCAGCAGAGCCAGGCCGCTAAGGCCCAGGCCAAGGCCGACGCCGAGCGCATCGCCACCCTAGAACAGCGCAGCAACCGCCAGGCCAAAACCATCATCAACCTGGGCGCCGATATCGCCGCCCAACGCTTGGCCCACCAGAAACTTCAGAACACCCGCGCCGAGCTGCAGCAGGCAACCGCCGCGCACCAGGTGCAGAAAAAGGAGACCGTCCGCAATGACCCGCCTGCTCAGAACTGGGCTGCTCAGCCCCTGCCTGCTCTCACTCGCCGCCTGCATGAGCGCCCCGCCATCACCGGAGCCGCTAGTTACCGTGCATTCCTGTCCGGTCGTAACGCGCTGCACCCTGCCGCCGGCGGCGCCGATCGCTAACGGCGAGCTCAGCGACGACAACGACGCCATCCTCGCCGCCTGGGCCGACTGCGCCGCCCAGGTCGATGCCGTGTACGACCACAACCAGCAGAGGCCCGCACAGTGAACAAGCCCAACAGCCTGCGCGAACACTTGCTCGCAGTCGTGCCAGATCTGGCCCACAACCCGGACCGGCTGCTCATTTTCATCGATGACGGCACCCTGCGCTGCACCTCGGCCGCGTCCCTGTCCTGGGAATACGTCTACACCCTGCAGGTCATCCTCACCGACTTCGCCGGCCACCCGGACAGCGTCATGCTGCCCCTGCTCGGCTGGATCAGCGTTCACCAGAACGAGTTGCTGGCCAACCTGGAGAAATCCGCCCAAGGCATTGGCTTCGAAGTCGACGTGCTCGACGCCAGCAAGGTCGACCTCGCCATCAGCCTGCCGCTCACCGAGCGCGTCATCGTCGCTAAGAACGACCAAGGCAGTACCACCCTGACCCATCCGCAGGAACCGCAACCGGCCATGGCCATACTCGACCCAGCCTGGCCAGCGGCAGGCGCCGACGCTACGCGCGAGTGGTACGTGCCGCATGGCTGACACCCTCGACGACCTGTCCGGCTGGCTAACGCCCCTACTCATGCGCCTGGAGCCCAAGCAACGCGCCATGCTCGCCCGGGAAGCTGCCAAGCGCCTGCGCCGTAGCCAGCAGCAGCGCATCCTGGTGCAGCGCAACCCTGACGGCACCGCCTTCGCCCCGCGCAAGGCCCGGCAACTGCGCGGCAAGCAAGGCCGCATCAAAGCCCGCGCCAAAATGTTCACCAAGCTGCGCACCGCCCGCTACATCAAAGCCCAGGGCAACGCGGCCGAGGCCACAGTCGGCTTCGCTGGCCGCATCAACCGCATCGCTCGCATTCACCAGTACGGTTTGCGCGATCGCCCCGACAAAGGCATGCGTGACGTGCAGTACGCCCAACGCGAGCTGCTCGGCTTCAGCCCTGGGGATCGCGACATGGTCAGCGACCTTTTGCTCGATCACCTAACGCAGTGAGGCTTGCAAACAATTGAGCCTTAGTGGCAACGTGCTGGCATACCTTTCGCCTACAAGGACGTGTCTGTGCAACAGATAAAAATCGCGCTGCTGATCGACTGCGACAATGTCAGCCACAACGCCATTTCCGGCGTACTGGACGAGCTGGCCAAGTACGGAATGGTCAACATCCGCCATGCACATGGCGATTGGAAAAGTGACAACCTCAATGGTTGGGTCGAAAAACTTCATCCCTGCGCAATCCGCCCAATGCAGCAATTCGCCTACACCAAAGGCAAGAATGCTACCGATTCCGCCATGATCATCGACGCTATGGATCTGCTCTACACCAAGAACGTCGATGCCTTCGCCCTCATGACCAGCGACAGCGACTTCACCCCTCTGGTGCTACGCCTGCAGGAAAGCGGAGTTCCCGTTTACGGTTTCGGTGAAACGAAAACGCCTCAACCTTTTGTAGATGCCTGCTCTTCCTTCATCTATGTAGAGAACCTGATTCCAGTTGACGAAAAACTGCCCGTTGAGCAGCAGTCGAAGAAGAAGACACGCAACGAACTCCGCGGCGACACCTCACTGGTCCGCTTGCTTCGCACCGCAGCAGATCGCACAGCGGGTGATGACGGTTGGTCCCACCTCAGCAAATTCAGCGAGTACATTCACAACAACAGCTCATTCTCAGCCGTTAACTACGGCTACCAGAAAATGGGCGAGCTAATTCGCGCCTCGGAGCTATTTGAAATAAACATGCGCTACGAGGGTACTGCCATGTTTATACGTAACCAACGCAAACAGGTACCGGCAGTTCAGGCATCTGATATAGAAACGGCTTAAACGAAATAGCGTCTCTGACGTTGTAACCCGCCCCGCTACAACTCCCACCTGCTGCGCCCCTCGCGCGAGGGCGCCACCATCGCGGCATGAACTCATTCGCCGCCCTTGCACGCCTGATCGAGAACCTTGTCCGCCTCGGCACCATCGCCGAGGTGGACGTGGTGAAAGCCCGCGCGCGGGTCAAATCAGGCGAGTTGCTCACCACCTGGCTGCCTTGGCTCGCCCTGCGCGCTGGCGCGGACCGCGAGTGGAATCCGCCCACTGTTGGCGAACAGGTGCTGCTGCTCAGCCCATCCGGCCAGCTCGCCCAGGGCATCGTGCTTACCGGCCTGTTCAGCGAAACCAACCCAGCCAATGGCGACCGCACTGGCCTGCACCGCACCACCTATCGCGACGGCGCTGTGATCGAGTACGACAGCCTCGCTAGCCACCTGCGCGCCGTGCTGCCTGATGGCGGTACCACCGAACTGATCAGTCTGGGCGGCATCACCATCACCGGGGATATCACGCACCAGGGCAACTACACCCAAACCGGCAACCAGAGCGTCACCGGCACGGTGGAAGTAACCGAAGACGTCATCGCCGCCGGCATCAGCCTGGTCAACCACCTGCACGGCGGCGTCACGCCCGGCAACGGCAAAACGGGTACACCCGTATGAACCGACAAACCGGCATCACCATCACCGAAGTCGAGCACATCACCCAGAGCATCGCCGACATCCTCGGCACCCGCCTGGGTACCCGCGTCATGCGCCGCGAGTACGGCAGCCAGCTGGTCGACCTGATCGACCAACCCGGCAACGACGTCACCCGCCTGCTCTGCTACGCCGCCATCACTATCGCGCTCATGCGCTGGGAGCCGCGCATCCGCCTCAGCCGCGTGCAGCTTGATGCCGGCACCATGGGCGGCCAGTTCGTGCTCACCATCGAAGCCACCCGCGTTGATTCCAACGAGCCCCTCAGCCTCACCATTCCGCTGCGCATGGGGGCTTCCGCATGAACGTCTGGACGCCGATTGACCTTTCCGCCCTGCCCGACCCGCAAGTCGTTGAGCTGCTCGACTACGAAAGCATCCTCGCCGAGCGCAAGGCCTACACCGTCAGCCTCTGGCCCGCTGCCGAGCAGCCGGCCATTGCCGCGCGCCTGGCCCTGGAGTCCGAGCCGCTCACCAAGCTTGTGCAGGAAAACGCCTACCGGGAAATGCTGCTACGGCAGCGCGTCAACGAAGCGGCCTTGGCCACCATGCTCGCCAAGGCCCGCGGTACCGACCTGGAGCAAATCGCCGCCAACTACAACGTGCAGCGCCTCACCGTCACCACAGCGACGGACACCGAAGCCGCGGTCATGGAGTCGGACGAAGCCCTGCGCGAGCGCACCCAAATGGCGTTCGAGGGCCTCAGCACCGCCGGCCCGCGCAACGCCTACATCTTTCACGCCCGCAGCGCAGACGGGCGCATCGCGGATGCCACCGCCGAAAGCCCATCACCCGCTGTCGTGGTGGTTACCGTGCAGCACGCCCTGGGCGACGGCGCCGTGCCGGCAGACCTGCAGGCCATCGTGCACCAGTACCTGTCCGATGAAGACCGCCGCCCGGTTGCCGACCGCCTCACCGTCCAATCGGCTCAGGTGCTGCCCTACCAGGTCACCGCCCAGCTGCACCTGGCCACCACTGGCCCGGAGGCCGAGCCAATCCTCGCCGCCGCCCAGCAGCGCCTGGATGCCCTGGTGCACACCCGCCGCCGCTTGGGCGTAGAGGTGCCCGCCTCATCCATCTACGCCGCGCTCCACGTCGAGGGCGTGCGCCGTGTGGATCTGCAAGGCTGGGCCGACATCAAGCCGACACCCGCCCAGGCCGCCTACTGCAACGGCACATTCATCAGCATCGCGGGGCAGCTATGAGCATCGCCCTGCTGCCCTCCAACGCCACCCAGCTCGAGCGGCTCGCCGCCCAGGCCCTGGCCCAGATCGAGCGCGTGCCGGTACCGATCCGCGATCTGCTCAGCCCAACCCGCTGCCCAGTCGAGCTGCTGCCCTACCTGGCCTGGGCATTTTCGGTTGACCGGTGGGAAAGCACTTGGAGCGAAACCACCAAACGCCAGGTCATCGCCAGCGCCTACTACGTGCACGCCCACAAGGGCACCATCGGCGCGCTGCGCCGCGTGGTCGAGCCGCTGGGCTACCTGCTGCGCGTCACCGAGTGGTGGCAGGAAAAGCCCGAGGGCGTGCCCGGCACCTTCCGGCTCGATATCGGCGTGCTGGAGTCCGGCATCACCGAAGAGATGTTCGAGTCCCTCACCCTGCTGATCGACGACGCCAAGCCCGTCAGCCGCCACCTCATTGGCCTGGCCATCGTGCTCGAAACACGCGGCACCACCTATATGGGCGCCGCCGCCCTGCTCGGCGACACCACCACCGTCTACCCCTACGAACCCGGCCCCATTGAGGTCCGCGCGCCCGCGATCCTCCAGGGCGGCGCCGCCCACATCATTGACATCATGAGCGTCTACCCATGAGCACCTACTACGCCATCCTCACCGCAGTGGGCGAAGCCAAGCTCGCCAACGCCACCGCCCTCGGTACCAAGCTGCTGCTCAGCGCAATGGCGGTAGGCGACGGCAACGGCGCCTTGCCCGTTCCCGTCCGTTCTCAAACTGCCCTGGTGCGTGAGACCTACCGCGCCGACCTCAACAACTTGAGCGTTGATCCGCTCAACGCCAGCCAGATCATTGCCGAACTGGTCATCCCAGAAACCGAGGGCGGCTACTGGCTGCGCGAAATGGGAATCTATGATGCTGCCGGCGACCTGTTCGCCATCGCTAACTGCCCGCCCAGCTACAAGCCGCAGATGGCCGAAGGCTCAGGCCGCACCCAGGTGCTGCGCATGGTGCTCATCGTCAGCAGCACGGCGGCTGTGCAACTGCGCATCGATCCCAGCATCGTCCTGGCCACCCGTGCGTTCGCGGAAAGCCTCATCACCGTACATATGGAGGCAGCTGACCCGCACAAGCAGTACCAACTGCGTGGCGGCTTCACCAGCCTCAACGCCAACACCCAGCTGAGCGCAACGCATGAAGGCGTCGTAATCCTCGACGCCACCGCCGGCGATCGCACATTGACGCTCCCGGCGGCCACTGCCGAGTTCGGCATCCGCGACTTACTGATCCGCCGCCTCGACAACAGCGGCAACCGCGCCAAAGTCCAGGCAAACGGCACCGACAAAATCAAATTTCACACCCATCTGCGCGCCGAGGGGTACGGCTTCTTCTACCTGATGGGTGCCGGCGACTGGTGGCACCTGCGCAGTGACAAGGCAGGCAGCTGGTGGCCGATTGGCCGCCACGATAGTGATGCCCTTGGGCGTCCGGTGTTTGAAACTACCACCATGGTCGCCCCCGGCGGCTGGGGCGTATTCGCAGGTGGCAGCTTTGTCCGGGCAGACTGGCCTTGGCTGTGGGACCACGCGCAGCAATCCGGAATGCTCACCACAGAAGCGGCGCGATTAGGCATGGAAGGTGGTTGGACCAGCGGAGACGCGGCGACGACATTCAGAGGCCCCGATGGTCGTGCAGAGTTTCTGCGCGTTTTGGATGATTCCCGCGGTGTTAACCCCGCCCGCAAAGCGGGTAGCAACCAGCAGCAGTCGATCCAAAGCCACGACCATGAAATGTGGGCGACAGGGATCTATACCAGCGTAGTTCCAGGCCAAGGCGGCGCGGTGTCACCTTGGGTAAATGGTAGCGCCGGCTCGTTGAGAACCGGAAAGTCCGGAGACACCGAAACTACCCCGCGAAATATCGCCTACCCCGGCCGCATCAAACTGATCTGAGGACACCCCATGACCACCTACTATATGCTCGACCCCCAGGGTGTCCTCTCGGGCCCCGTAGAGCTCCCCGTCATTCCCGGCCTCGGCATCCAGCTGCCAAGCAACGCCGTGGGCCTCAAGCAAGAGCTGGGCGCCCCTCCGGCTGGCAAATGCTGGGTCCTGGTCAACGCCAAAGCCGCCCTGGTTGCGGACTGCCGAGGCGAGGTCTACAGCACCGAAACCGGCGAGCCTGTGCAACACACTGAGCCCGGCCAGCTCCCTGAAGGGCTGACCAGCACACCGAGACCCACGGCTGACTACGCTTGGGGAGATGGCAAATGGACGTTGGACCCATCGCTGCAGGCGCAGAACCAAGCCGCCGCCCGTAAAGCTCAGCATGTGCTGATCGACACCGAGCGCGACCGCCGTATCGATGCCGGCATCGAGTTCCAGGGCGTGAAGTTCCAATCCCGCGCCACCGACCGCGAGAACATCGCCGGCGCCGCTCAATTGGGTTTTATGGCCGTAGTCGCGGGCGCGCAGCCCGGCGACCTGCGCTGGTCAGATCCCGAACAGGACTTCACCTGGATCGCCAGCGATAACAGCCTGTTCCCGATGGACGCCCACACCGCCGTTGCACTCGGCAAGGCTGCAGCAGAGCGTAAGCAGGTACTCATCTTCGCCGCTCGCCAGCTGAAGGACATGGAGTCTATTCCCGCCGACTACACCAATGACAAATGGTGGCCCTGATCGCCACGGCCTGATTTTCCTGGGGAGGGTTAGCCCCGCTTCGGCGGGGTTTTTTTATGCCTATTTGCCCTGAGCGGATTTATCAAAACCAAGCTACTGAGGCTGCAGGTAACCCAAGGCCGCCCAGCAAAATGCTCCCATCCCAAGACAGAAGCATGCGAAACCTATTAAACCGGCGTACCAAGCGATTCGATGCCACCACTCACTCACATCTCCCGGCTCTGAATCCTTGCGTTCAAGATACCTAAGCCGATTTTCGTGAAAGCTGTAGTCATATTTCAACAGCAGAACCAAGCTGAATACAAAAAGCAAAATACTCGCCGTCAATAGAATCCATGCTGTTTGAATGGGAAACCCGAGCTTTTCTAGCTGAAGCAGGTTTGCGCCAGACGAAAAAAATGAAGCACATACAGCCAAAGCTCCTCCGCTCAGCAACAGCATCAACTTCAATAAATCCTGAGCCCTGAGCACAAGAGCTCGCTGAGCATCGTTGTGAAGGTCGATTTCCTTCTCCCACCATTTGGCTTCAGTCTCAGTTTCTTTTTCTTCACACATATTCTTTCCTGGCGGCGGTTGTGACGAACGTACTGCATTATGAGCCATGGGGCCCATGCTGCGGAAAACTGGGGCAGCCTAAAGTTTTCGTTGTACTCCCCCCCGCTACAACCCCCGCCACTCGCCGGTTTGCCGCGCGCGCGTCAGTCTCAGCACTGTCATTTCACAACGCGCAGGCAACCATCCATGGCCGACTTTCTACACGGCGTCCGCGTCCTCGAAGTCAACGAGGGCACCCGCCCGATTCGCACCGTTTCCACCGCCGTCGTCGGCATGGTCTGCACCGCAGAAGACGCTGACCCGCTGGCCTTCCCGCTCAACACCCCGGTGCTGCTCACCAACGTGCAAGCCGCCCTTGGCAAGGCGGGCACCACAGGCACCCTGCGCGCGAGCCTCCAGGCCATCGCAGACCAGACCAAGCCCTTCACCATCGTCGTGCGTGTGGCCGAAGGCGAAGGCCAAACCCCGGCCGAGAAGGACGCCGCCACCGTCAGCAACCTGATCGGTACCACCACCGCCGAAGGCAAGTACACCGGCATGAAAGCCCTGCTGGCTGCTAAAGGCCGGCTCGGCATCGTGCCGCGCATCCTTGGCGTGCCCGGGCTCGACAGCCTGCCAGTGGCTACCGCCCTGGTCAGCATCGCCCAGGACCTGCGCGCCTTTGCCTACGTCAGCGCCCATGGCTGCAAGACCAAGGAAGAAGCGGTCGCCTACCGCGAAGGCTTCGGCGCCCGTGAAGTCATGGTCATCTGGCCGAGCTTCGAGCGCTGGGACACCACCACCAACGCCACCACCATCGCCCCGGCTGTGGCCGTAGCGCTCGGCCTGCGCGCCAAGATCGATCAAGAGGTCGGCTGGCACAAAACCCTGTCCAACGTCGCCGTCAACGGCGTGACCGGCATCAGCGCGGACGTGTGGTTCGACCTGCAGAACCCCGCCACCGACTCCAACTACCTCAACGGCAACGAAGTCACCACGCTGATCAACGAAACCGGCTACCGCTTCTGGGGCTCGCGCACCTGCAGCGACGACCCGCTGTTCGCCTTTGAGAACTACACCCGCACCGCCCAGATCCTGGCGGACACCATGGCCGAGGCCCACTTCTGGGCAGTCGACAAGCCCATGACCCCGGGCCTGATCAAAGACATCGTTGCCGGCATCAACGCCAAGTTCCGCGAGTTGAAAACCGCCGGCTACATCATCGACGGCGAGTGCTGGTACGACGAGGAAGCCAACGACGCCACGACCCTCAAGGCCGGCAAGCTCTTCATCGATTACGACTACACCCCCGTGCCGCCGCTCGAAGACCTCACCTTCAAGCAGCGCATCACCGACCGCTACCTGCTCGACTTCGCCGCGCAGATCAACGCCGCCTAAGCCCGGCCAAGCCGCTAACGCACACAGGAGCAACGCCCCATGGCACTGCCTCGCAAACTCAAGAACATGCTGCTTTTCAACGACGGCAACAGCTACCAGGGCGTGGTTAAGTCCTGCACCCTGCCGCCCCTAGCTCGCAAAATGGAAGCCTTCCGCGGGGGTGGCATGAACGGCCCCGCGTTCGCCGACCTGGGGCTGTCCGACGACGGCATCAAGTTCGAGTGGATGCTCGGTGGCCTCGACCTGCAGGTACTCAAGCAGTGGGGCGCGATTAGCGCCGATGGCGTACCGCTGCGCCTCGCCGGCGCCTACCAGCAGGATGACACCGGCGAAGTCACCGCCGTGGAAGTCGCCGTGCGCGGCCGTCACGAGACCATCGAGATGGGCGACGCCGCACCTGGTGAAGACACCGAGCACAGCGTCACCACCGTCTGCACCTACTACAAGCTCAGCGTGAACGGCGCCGATGTCATCGAAATCGACGTCCTCAACTTCATCGAACGCGTCGACGGCAAAGACCTGCTCGCAGAGCAGCGCAAGGCTCTCGGCATCTGACTTCTTCAGCGGCTCCTAAAAGGGGCCGCTGTAAGTCCCCCGCTCAATCTCCATCCCAGCGTTGAAGAAGGTTTGAGAAATGGTTTGGGTAGAATTCGACACCTCCTCAGCGTGCCGGACATATAACTGTGCGATTAGCATTTGGTTACCGTACTGATCGCCCCCTTCATCCTCAATGGTACGTGCTGCCACCAGCGCGGCGCTGCCACTCTCGTGAATCCCTTTGAGTGCCCCTACAAATCTGCTGACCTCAACTACGATTTTGGGGCTCCCGCTACCCAATAGATCGATGGACTCTATTTGTTTTACAAACTGCTTTATGCCCTCAAGTTGGGGCGACAAGTTCTCAAAAATCATTCCAGAGTCTCGCAAAATCCTCAGGTTATCGGTTAGCGAATTACTGAGGCTATTTGCCTGCACCATCACGGTACTCAGGCTCATAATCAGAACGTGTTTACGTTCGGCAAATCGTTGCTCCTCCCTGCGCCCTTGAGAGCTCGCAATCCAAAGCGCCACAGCCATGGAGCCAATCCCTATCCAGGTCTCGCTCTCAACTGTCACGTACTGGCTAGCGAAGTAGCCTCCGACCAATACCAACAAAAGGCATAGTGGCCAGAAGGACTTTCCTGTTTTGAAAAAATTTTTCTTCATGCTCATTCCTAGCACTTCCATCGATAACACACTATAGCGTTCCGCCTCGTTGTAGCTGTGTTTGCTACAACGCGGCTCAATCGTTTGTCGCGCGCGCGCTAGGCACAGTGGCAGCTCCAACACAGGAGCAACCCCATGGAACAGAAAGACGAAGCCGGCACCAAGGCCGCAGTAGCAGCCCCGGCCGCCAACCCGAACACCGCTGTCGTCACCCTCGACACGCCGATCGAGCGAGGCACCACCACCATTGCCGAAGTCAGCCTGCGCAAGCCGATGTCCGGTGAGCTGCGCGGCGTGGCCCTGACCGACCTGCTCAACCTCGAGGTCAACGCCCTGCGCAAAGTGCTGCCGCGCATCACCACCCCCATGCTCACCGACATCGAGGTCGGCCGCATGGACCCCGCCGACCTGGTCGAGCTCGGCACCACGGTGGCCGGTTTTTTGTTGAGGAAGTCGGTGAAGGCGGAAGCATTCCTCACTGCGTAGACGACGCAATGGCCGACCTGGCCGTGGTCTTTCACTGGGCGCCCACCCACATGGACGCCCTCAGCCTCACCGAACTGATGGAATGGCGCGAGCGCGCCCGGGTACGGAGCCAGAGCGATGGCCGCAAATAACCTCAAACTGCAGCTCATCCTCTCCACCCTGGATAAGGTCACCGCACCGCTGAAAAAGATGCAGGGCGGCAGCATCGGCGCCGCCCGCGCACTCAAGGATGCCCGCGACCGCCTCAAGGAACTCAACGGCCAGCAAAAGGATATCAGCGCCTGGCGTGCCCAACGCACGGCCGCCCAGCAAAGCGAAGTGGCGCTCAACGCCGCCCAGCAGCGCGTTAGAACGCTCAGCCAGCAAATGCAGGCCAGCAGCGCGCCCACCCGGCAGATGTCCCGTGACCTACAGGGCGCCATCCGCCAGGCCACCGCACTCAAGGGCGCCCACCAGCAAAACCAGACTCAGCTGCAGGGCCTGCGCACCAAGCTCAACGCCGCCGGCATCAGCACCCGTAACCTCAGCGCCGGTGAACGCGACCTCAAGGCGAAGATCACAGCCACCAACGCCGCGCTGACTCAGCAAGAGAACCGCCTCAAGCGCATCACCACCCAGCAGCAGCGCCTGGCCAAAGCGAAATCGCAGTACGAGAAAACCCAGGGAATGGCCGGCAGCATGGCCGGTAGCGGCGCCGCAGGGCTGGCCACCGGTAGCGGCATTCTCTACGCCGGCGCCCGCATGATGGCGCCCGGCGTGCAGTTCGACGCGGACATGAGCAAGGTCCAGGCCCTCACCCGCCTGAGCAAAGACGACAACCAGCTGGCTGTCATGCGCGCGCAATCCCGCCAGCTCGGCGCCGACACCATGTTCAGCGCTACCGATGCCGCCCAGGGGCAAGGCTTCCTGGCCATGGCCGGTTTCAAGCCCCAGGCGATTCTCGAAGCAATGCCCGGCATGCTCGACCTGGCCAAGGCCGGCGACAGCGGGCTGGCGGAAACCGCCGATATCGCCTCGAACATCCTCACCGGCATGAACCTCGAGGCCAAGGACATGGGCCGCCTGGGTGACGTGCTGGTCGGTGCCTTCACCCGCTCCAACACCAACCTGCAGATGCTCGGCGAAACCATGAAATACGTGGGGCCGGTCGCCGCCAGCGTTGGGCAGGATGTAGAAACCGTCGCCGCCATGGCCGGCAAGCTGGGCGATGCGGGCATCCAGGGCAGCATGGGCGGTACCGCTCTGCGCGCGATCCTCAACCGCCTCAGCGCACCGCCGGCCGCCGCGGCCAAGGCCCTCAAAAAGCTCGGCATCAGCGCCAAGGACGCCACCGGCAACATGCGCGCCATGCCGGATATCCTCACCGAGCTGTACAAGAAAACCGAGAAGATGGGCGACGCCGACCGCGCCGGCATCCTCAAGCACATCGCCGGCGAAGAAGCCGTCAGCGGCCTGCAGGTGCTGGTCAAGCAAGCAGGCAGCGGCGAGCTGCAGAAATTCATCGGTACGCTACGCGAAACCCGGGGCGAAGCCGCCGCAACTGCAAAGACCATGGGTGACAACCTGGTCGGCGACCTGGACGAACTGTCCTCAGCATGGGAAGACCTCGGCATCCAGCTCCAGGAACAACAGAACGGCCCGCTGCGCGAGCTGGTCCAGGGCCTGGCCAACGTGGTCGGCTCGGTAAAAGCGTGGATCGTCGAGAACCCCACCCTGGCCGCGCAGATCGTCAAAACCGCCGCGGGCCTGGGCATCATCATGGCCGTAATGGGCAGCATCACCCTGGCGCTGGCGAGCGTGCTCGGCCCGTTCGCCATGGTGCGCTTCGCCATGATGCTGCTCGGTATCAAGAGCCTGGGCCTGGTCACCGCACTGAAGTTTGTCGGCACCGCCCTGCTGTGGATCGCCCGCCTCGCCATGGCCAACCCCATCGGCCTGCTCATCACCGTGCTCGCCGGCGGCGCCTACCTCATCTACAAGAACTGGGACGCCGTGAAGGCCTACATGGGCGCGCTCTGGGCAGAGCTCAAAGCGGGCGTTAGCGGAGGTATCGGCGGCATTGCCGCCACCATCCTCAACTTCAGCCCACTGGGCCTGTTCTACCGGGCGTTCGCGGGCG
>Ga0265797_10007006_pt1 | contig 15640 bp, 17 predicted proteins | sample P2T30metagenome_FD_192433 | JGI IMG/M metagenome (GOLD analysis project Ga0265797, IMG submission 192433) | Plant litter microbial communities from East Loma Ridge, Irvine, California - P2 T30 | ecosystem: Environmental > Terrestrial > Plant litter > Unclassified | place: USA: California... | reverse complement strand
CTATACACAGAGTACTAGTATACAATAATGGTATGGCATGATTACCCCCTCTACGATGTCTATCCAGTCTTCAAGCCCAAACGCCATCGCTATGCAAGCCAGACACACCGAGCAATTGTGAAACGTAAACAGTGAGGAGGGATATCTGAGCAAAGATCAAAACAAAAGCGGAGAGAAACATGCCCGTCCATCCATGCCCATCAAAAAGTTTGCCCACTTCAGCTTTTCGTAGCATCGTCAACCCCTCGTTCAACCTTGGCCAACTTCCTCGCCAATGCCCTCTCTCTCTCCATGATACTTGATAGCGTATCTCCCCTCTTGCTTATACCCCCCAGTTCTCCGTGTCCAGTAAGCATCGTGCTCCCCGTGTCACCTCTACTAACTCCATTCCTGCTACCTCCACCCCAGGCTCCTACTCCCCACCCGCCTCCGCCGGCGATTACTGGCCGCGTAGGTTCCCTGGCGCCCAGTGCATGCGGTCCGTGGCCGTACATGCTGACGCGTTGTACTTTGCGGAGTTTGTGTAGTCCGTACACTGCAACAATAGCGCCGAAGACCGAGCACCATGCGCTTATGCCGTAGAAACCGAAATCAGATTCTTCGATGAAGTTCTTTAGGTTCATACCGTAGAGGGCTGCGACAAAGGTTCCGGCCGTGATTGCGAGTGTGAGGATAGAGAATTTCAGGTCGAGCAGCATGAGAGAGTTGCGGTTGGCGTCGAGGATGGCTTTGACGCTACAGGAATATTAGTATTGCAGACTAACTAGAAGTCAGGGGAAGGCAACATACATTTCCTCGGTGTTCCTGATGCTCGACACTAAGTTTTCGGCTGCTTGTACAATTTCATCAGCAACTTTGTGGTATGATTCCAAGAGCATCTCGACTTCGGTGTGGTCGTCGTCTTCGCGTGTCTTGCCCTCAGCCTTCTCCGTCAAGTACATAGCGCTCAAGTCATCGTCTGCTTCCAGCAACTCCTCAAGCGCGTTCCTGACCAATCGTGCCTTTTGTTCAAAACTGCCCAGCTTCTTGCTATAAATCAGCAGGTACCGCAGCTTGTCCCTGTCGATGTCTTCTTCCAGCTCCCTCAAAACCCGCACGACTGGTTCACTGACACCTTCGAACTCTTTCTCCAGACTTAGTGTTACACTTATCAGGACAGCCTCGAGGGCTCGGAATTCGTATGCGAGTGTACCATTGAGAGTCGATTCTTTCTGGCGCAGCTTAAGATCAAGATCGTACATGAAAACCGACTGCGATTTCGAATCGGTGGTTCCATATGCATCGAATACGAGCACGCGATTATGCTTCAACAGTACGCGCAGATTGAGAAGGTTTATAAGAATAGCGGAGGGTCGGACGAGGATATGTGGGAGGAGCGAAGAGTCGATCTTTCGAAGGTCACGAGGGAGAAGCCCGTACTATTCCCAACTATCAGCTACCAAGACTCGATCGGCCAGCCGAAATGCGTACCTTGGCAATCAACTCGCTCTTTTTGAATTCCCCACTAACAAGCGTGACATTGCCATGTTCGTCCAGTTCTGTACACCGCATCTTGAGCTCATTTGTAGGTCGCATGATGCGACCCAGGCTACTCCCAAAGCCGGTTGAGCCTGGAGATGTCTCATCCGGTGGGGGAGGAGGTGCTTGCAATTGGGCGAGTCGTCGCATCTTCGCTGATTTGAATATGTTCCATGAATTGTTCAAGCGTGTTGTAGAGAAATTTCGGTGCGTCGCGAGTTCGACTGACGGAACGATTCCTTTTGAAGGTTGTCCAATGGCGAGTGAATTGTCGAGGGCGAGTAGACAACGCGAGGTTGCGAATGTCCTGCTTTCAGAGCCATTCCTCCTCTTCACAGTCTGCATGTTCGCTCTGCATATCTTTCCGGAACGCCATCCTATCCTGCTACTCGTTACAAATCCGCGCTGTTCCCTGTTCGCTTGGGTGCATTGCGCCAACGGTCGCTCGAAAGCATTGTTAACTTGGGCTCGTAGAAAGCTCAGAACCGACGGCGAAGGAGCGGCGACTCTGTGAAGCAAAGCAGGCTTCATAACTTTCCATACATAGAGTTTCGTAAGCGGAGGCAATCCATGCGGTCGTGGTCTGAATCTTCGCTCGTCCCGCCTGCACGTCATGGTATTTCGCGTTCTTCGAAAATCTTAGCGCTAGTGACGTCACGTGCATTTGCGCATCCACGAGATTGATCGCAACAATCAGTAAAGTTTCTCACTTCGACTTGGGCGATTTTCAATCAACAGTATCAATGGCATGGCTCACCCGCTTTATAACGCCCTGATCCGCACCCACCACATCACGTCCCGCAAAAAGGTGGCCAAACTCAAAGCCGCAGCATCAAACTGTCACATCTATGCTCTCCTCCGATATGGTGGCTGCCCAGGCATTATGTACTGCCAAGGCTCAGAATCTGGTGTGAGAGAGTGGGTAGCCAATGTTCAAAGGTTACGCTACAAGGACTATCAGCTAGTGAAGAAGCCCGCGGGGAAGGAGGTGGATGGAAAAGGGCTTGAAGACGGTATCACGTATGGAAAGCTGGAAGAAGTGGATAGTGTTAAAGATTTTGGAGCTAGGATGGAGGGTATGGGGGTATGGAATTGGTGGAGGGAAGGCATGGGTTACGTGGGGGACAAGTGAGGTTTATCTCTGCCCCAGGCACGCTTGTAATAGTATAAGTCTCAAGCATTCGCTAAGTGCCGTCTTGAGTTGTTACACCAACAGCGCCATTTCTCATGAAGAACCCCAACATCTAGTGTGCCATCTCTACGTATATGAACAGCCTAAATGCTTGCGCTCCTTACCATGTTTGTCAACAAGTAAGTTACTTAAGAACCAAGGTAATATTGCGCAACCATAAAGGTTACTGTCATTAGGAATCAAAATTATTCACAGGGATACAATCAATTCATTTCAAGACCAAGTCTAGATTGCGAAAGTAAGATATTCCACGCTGATACTCGGTAAGACCTTATCCTCCTCGAATTTAGTACTCCTTCGCCAATTTGGACCTTGCGCGCAGCAGATGGCCATACTTGAACATAACAAAAGGAATCATACTCAACACCGTACCAAACATCGCCAGTATCAACCCCGCATACTGACTTCCCACGTTGTGGAAGAATGCGTTCGCGAAAAGCGGCGTCACGGCACCCAGCGTATTCCTCATTAAGCCTTGACCCGCAATAGCAGAGGAAGATGTCTCGCCATAACAGTCAGCGGTGTACGAGTATGTGCTCTCGAAAACGAAGAAGATGCCAAAGGCGATTGGTGCGAGACCGATCACTGGCCCAACCCAGGACAAATATCCATATTGCGTAAAGGAGTAGATGAAGAGGCCAACAGGGAGCCAGACAGCGCCGAACATGGCGCCGTAAAGACGGTGTTCAGGGACGACGCGGACATTGGGGTCTGCCTGTAGCTTGTTGAACTTGCTCATTTGGAAGTGGTGAGCCACCCAACCCAAGAATGTGCCGACGGCAAGGGATATGTAGGGTAGACCGCTGACACCCTCGCTCCAGCCACGCTTTTCAGTAAAAGTGATTGAGATGACGGAGAGGAAGAGGAAGACTACGGCCCAACAGAAGGCGATCCACAGGCCAAAGGCAAAGACGACGGGTTCGGTAACGAGCATGCGGATTGCCTTTACAGAGGAGGCTTTGAGCATGGACTTGACGTCTGGTGTGTAGATGTCGTCCTCAGCAACATATCGGTCATCCCCTGTTGCCTTTTGTAGTTGCTTGGCGCGCTTGTGTAGCCTAGCACCACCGCGAGTCTCTGGGAAGTAGAAGAAGATGAGGATCAATAGCGGAACGTTGGCTAGACCTTGAATACCCTCTATCCAGCGCCAGCCGAGCGACTGGTCGATGAAGCCAGCATAGATGGGCGCGGCGACTGTACCGAAGATGGCGACGAAACTGAACATGGCCATGGGTCGACCGCGCTTGTGGGGTTCATACATGTCGTCAAAGGTACCGCCGACAAGGATGGTGCCTACACATCCAAAGAGACCGAGTAATAGACGAAGACCGATGATGGTGGCGATGTCCTTTGCCAGGGCGAGACCGATGAAGAGGAGCGAGAAGCATAAGAAAGCACTGGCGTACACGATCTTACGGCCGACAAGTTCGCAGAAAGGAGCCAAAACCATGGGTGCAATAGCACAAGAGATGTTGAACGTGAATAATCCAAGCTGACCATAAATATTATCGACGCCAAACTCTTCGCACATACTGCCGATGCCTGAGCTATACGCTGTTGTGGCGAGGCCGATAAATAATGTCATCAAGTTCAGGAGCGTGGTGACACTGCGCTTGTACCAAGGATTCCAATTGAACGGGTTCTCTTTATCGCCAGTAGCAAAAGTTAGGACAATATAATCCTTGCCCTCGTGGTTGACCAACTCAGTCAACGTGAGAGGCATATCGCAGTCCACCTTCTTGATTTCTCCACACGCTGGATCGATGTCTTCAACATCATCGGTAAGGTATTTTCCTCCAGCGATTCTCCCAATTATAAGCTCGCCCTTCTCGTTGCGCTGAATCTCTTCGTTAAAGAGTGGGGGTTCGGCGTCCACATCGTTTTCGAGTTTACTGTTCACTCGAGAGAGCAATGCAGGTGTCGTAGGGCCAGTGTTTGCGGCAGTATTGGCAGCAGTCTGCGCGGCGGTCGTGCCACCTATTGTGGCAGCAATGGAACCGTTTCGGGGTGTGACGAAAGAGCCATTTCGAGGGGTGACTGGCGCGCTACGAGCGACTCTGTATGATGAGTTTGCCCTTGATGCTGCCAGGGAGGCAGGTCTCGAAGACCTATTGTAAAAAGATGGCCCGTAGTACCCAGACATATTGGTCCTGGTAAAGTGTGGGTCTTGCTTGGAGAAGCAGAGAGGTGAACTCGAGATGACGGTTGGAACGGAAAGGCTATCTTTTTCAATAGACTGAAAGGGACCCTTGTGCACTTGGTCTATCAGAATCGGCGAGGTACCGGCGTCATCGGCTGGGGCGGTGGAAGCCCTATCGTCTTGTTTATGGCCTGACCGTAAATGCCCGATAAGTGTGCACGACAATTATGTGAGCATAGAGATGTGCCATACAGCCCTGCACTCGACGTCATAACGCCTGTCTGTAATTGCTCTGTAGGGTCCATCGTTGTCGTCAGGGAGTGGCGAGACTAAAAAAATCTGCTATCTGTAATGTGTACGGCCACTATGCGGTTTAGCTTTCCAAGATGCGAGAAGAGTTTGGTGTTGAGGCTCTGCGGAACTCCACTTGGTGTGCGGACCGGCCGGCAGATTCACGGCATGACGTCGTGTGTGGATATGCCATCGCCGAATTTTCCATTCCAAGCAGACCTGAATGGCAGCATGTTCGCGGCAGCCGCTAAGGTCCGAGCACGCGTATGCGAAAGCCGCCTAGGTGGCCTGATCGACGATGCTTCTCATGTCATGGATGACTTCAACCATGCTCGTTATCGTGAGACCCCTGCTCGAAACCACGTACATGTCTCGATCCACAGTAGTCTCTAGCGAAATCCAGATCTCTGCGTCACTTGTCAGGTACATGATACTAATTTCTGTCCTCTTTGTACAACGCAGGACCAGATTCACCCGCTAGTAGCGAAATACAGCAATTATCTACAAAGACTACGGATGATCAAGCCCTTTCGCTTTACTCACACTGAAAGCTGGATTATTCAAATTGAAAACTGCTTGAGCAATTTACAACCACTGAGTGATTGATTTCGGCGAGAAAGCGATGAGGTTCATGGAAAGTGTAGTGTATATTAATTGCAGGTGGTAGCATCGCGGAGACCGCTTGGTCCATCGAGCGGAAGCTGTTGTGTGCGTGTAGCTAACGACAATTGAGTGAACAAGTCAGCAGGACAACATTGCAGCCGTTTTCCTTTGGCTCCCCAACAGGATATGACCCAACAAGAATTGGGATTGGAAATATTGCAAAAGACAGTAGATTAACTGACGATGAAGTTATGTGCCTGGGAACAAAACATCCCGATAATGCGGGGATGCAGACAACCGGAGTGGTGAGAAATGTTTAGTAGAAGCCATGGTCTCGTAGCAGAGGGTTGGATATGTCAAGGTATGGTTAACTCTAATCAAGACATCAGTGCATCCGTCACAGGCTTCGCTCCTCAGGGGGGGTACAAGGGAGGCATTTTGCTTTGGTCGTAAAGATGCCATTGTTTTGTGTGAATTCCTGATAAACCCATGATCGTTATAGGACCGGCATCCTAATGCGGCAATGAGCCATGTTATCGGTCATGACTGCCGATGCAAAGAAAATGCTCGAAGAACTCCACCCCAGTGCCCGATTCTCCTTTAAACCTCAGCAATCTCACGGAGACGACGGATCGTTGACCTTGTGGCGGCGGCAGCGGGAGTTCTAGGTGTTTGTTAGCATTGCCCCACTACTGCTGCGCATATCCGTATCTTATACGACAGCGCGTGCAAGCGATCGGGTGCGGGGAAGTCTTACGAGACGGTGTAGGCACCTCCCTATTCCATGAGTTAGTCTCGTTTTCAAAACCCTTTCGGGCCATTACTTCTTGGAAACCTACAGCGGTGGTCTTGCGACACGATCCACAGTGCCAAATGCCAACAGCCTGACGTTTAACGGAGTTTTTCCCACAGAACGAACAGGTGTACCGGGAGTGCTGCGTGACCTATCGTAACGGTGAGCGACCTGCCCGACGAGCGACCTGTCTGACGAGCGATTCAGACTTATTTGGGTTTACGCACCTCCATCTTCTTGACCTGCTTTCGCAGACTGGCATGTCTGTTAGTAGAATTCACGACTGTGGGAAGGACAATAACTTACGATGCACCGTAACGGGTACCGTACTTTCCGGTGATGCCGACCTTCTTTGTGCCTGCAAACGATTAACGATAATTCATACTGAGCGGTTAAGGTATACTTACGCTTCGTCATTTTGGCGGTTGTGTGAGTTGACGATGTGTGGGTAGGTCGAAGTTGGGGTTTCGTGCTGCAAGCCGTCAACGGACTGCTCAAAATTCGCTTAGCGACGCGCCAAGTGGTTCGGCGCCGGAACAACTAGCCTCCGGGCAGTCCAAAGTCGACCCAACTCCTCTGTCGGGTGAGCAAACTAACGCACTCGGAGTCTTAGTATATGCTCATCGTTTTTTGCACTGATAGTGTCCATAATTTTTCCTGTCTTGCTGTTTTCGATATCATGTACTTTGTTAAGTTGCTTTGAACGTACACCATTCAATGCGGGTCAACTTGGAAGCACCAAAACCACATAAGGCAACACCAATTGCTTCACTTGTTAGAAGAACTGTCAGCCCTTTGAGAGCAGGTGAATTAGATGCGGCTGCGCGACGCACACTGTGTAGGACAGGAAAGCTTCGGCAACTCCAGTGCCACAACGTCATACTCAGGCACCATAGTGCTTCACCTTTTTTGTCGCAAGCAGTACCCGAAAGACCAATAATGTGGCAAAGACACGCGAGTAACTGAGGCATGGATCGTAGTTCTGAACCTCCCGGCTGTCGGGCTGCCGAACAGAAGTGAATCCGAAACAGTTGACAGGCACACCAAGACGCCAAAGGATGACCGAAACCAGTCGTACCGCGATTACATGCGCTCATTGTCTGAAGACCAGAAAACCCTCAATGCCATGCTCATTTTTACATGCGCTCACAAGGATCTACTGAGCATCCGAGAGTTTGACTTGCCATGTATAGTTTGAGACGTGCTTAGCGGCGAAGAAGTTGTATTTGAGATTGGGAGCAACCAAAATGGTAAAGATCGTATATAACCTGAGGCATTGAGCTGCCTGGGGATTGAGGGCAAGCTCATCATCAACAATAAACTGTCGCTATATCCTACTATCTACCTTGTAATCTCTTTGTACAATTCATGCCAATCCTTGTTCAGTGAACACATCATGGCTTCTCGATATCACCAAAAAGTAACCTTTATGCTAGCCCTAGCAGCATGTGCAGCTGGTCAAAAAGCGACTACCGTACCGGCAGATCTCCAGGCAGGTTTCAGCTCAGATCAAGTACAAGTCAGCTTTACCAATGAAGCAATCAACGGATTCAAAGACGGGACTATTTTTACAAAAAACGGTAAGGCAGTTCACTTCCACATCCAACAAACAATGCTCAAATTTATACAGACGTGGCGAAAGAGCCTACTTTCGCTCTCGGCGACAGTAATGGGATCTCCCCACTGACATTGTATACCATTATCATGGTAGACACGACATGCGCAAATGCTCGCACCCTCCACTTTGCCCAGGCGAACTTCAAGAACAACTTTGACGTCACGAACATTGCAAGTGATACTAAGGCAGCATTGCCTTATATCGCTCCCGGCTCTCTCGGCGAAACAGGCGATGGTCGTCAGTATAGTTTCATGATGTATGAAAACCCGGGAAGGGAGGAGATTACAGACTTGCAGCTGCCCGCCAAAGGAGAGGTTTTCGATGTCAAGGAGTTCGAGGCTGAAAATGGACTGAAAGACGCGGCGGCGGGCGTTGCTATGGTTGTGAAGCTGGGGGGAAAGGTAGATTGTGGGGTGAATCCGACGGCATTGAATGCTACAGTCGAAGCGGGAGCATTGAACTCGACTCTCACTGCAAATAGCACTGAAGTGGCAAACTCGACTGTCGCTCCGTCTAGCGCTATAACATCCGCAGCCGCAACTGCAAAGGCATCAGTTGTCGATTTAGCAGACGTCCTGTTGTCTAATGGGGGGCTGCGCGCGATCAGTCTTCTATCACAGAGCCGTGTTCCCATCGAAGATAGAGATGCTGGTCATGAGCACAAAAGTGCTGCTACGGGGATTATGCAACTTCAAAACTTGACCATGGCTACGCTAATGATGATATTTGGTCTATTTGTATGGTAGTGACATGAATTAAGTAGTAAAATCAAAGACTAGTGTTGAATATTTGACACCACAACGAACAGCTTCTACATGTATCGACGATCAGTTCTCAATAGTAAAAATCACGCTTCCATCGTTGAACACGGGCGTAACATGAAAATAGATGCGAGGAAGATCTCGCAAATATCCACATTGGCAAAACCAACACTATCATCTTGTCTTCTCAAGTCACCTTCTGGTGTTGCGTCTGATATCCCTCCTCATGACTGAGCATCTTATTCTCTCGACTACTCTTTCACAGCCTCCGCATAACTCTTCTCCAGCCCGCTGTCTTTCTTTATCAGCTCACCAACAATGAATGGAATGGTATCCTTTGGTGCATAGTACTTCAAGTCGTACTTGTCCCACTCTCCCGCATCCCTCAAGTAGTCCGGCGTGTGCCTTTGCAATTCGCACCCACCCATAAAGAAGGGCCAGCCCAAGATTGTAATTACAAGCTGCATGAATCGAGCTACTACACTGCCCTCCGTCCTCCAGGGGTTGACGGTGTGCTCGCAGATGACCATACGACCGCCAGGTTTCAGAAGACCGTAAAGGCTTTTGACTGTCTGCTCGGGATGCGGAACACCACAAAGCACGCGGGTACAGCAAATCTCATCAAAAATCCCATCAGAAGCCAAACCGCCTTTCCCACTGACGTCCAAGATCCCACTCTTATGCAGTGCCGGGATTAGGCTCTCGGGTTGCGCACCACAAAGCAGGGCATGGAACTTGCTTCCGAATCCTCTCTTCTCTGCATTCCGTAGTAATCCTGGGTGAAGATCCTCAGCAGGCTCAGCACCATATACAGCGGTGATCAAATCTGGATTAAAATGTGCGATCATTTCTCCGGACCCGGGACCGATATCCAGGATGACGCCTTTACACTGCGAGAGTAGTTGGAATGTCGGACCAGGCATTTCGGTAGACATTGCTTCGCCATTGTGCTTCCAAAGACGAGCAAAGGATTTTAAGCGCAGTTTTTTGATGTTGAGGAGGGTAAAGGGACGCCATTGAAGGAAGACAACTTCAAACATTGTCATTATGAAGTCTGCGTAAAGGTCAGTATTGAAGCCTACGAGGTCGATGCACTGAGATGACTTACGGTACGCTGCTATGCAAAGGAGCCGGAGTGGTCGGAGGAGCGTTATATAGTCTTCTAGCAATTTAATAGCCATGATGGTAATGATTTTCCTATCTTGGATGGAGTTGAGGGGGTCTCCTTCAAGTTTAATGAGTACTTGGTATGAGGTGTAGGAGACTAGATCGCCAATGGCAAATTCCAAAAGGCTGCTGTATAACTAGAGATACATACAGGAGCAAGTAAAGAGAGAGAGAGAGAGGAAAGGGAAGATAGTGGATCAGCAGGAAAACATCATGGAGAGAAAGTTAGTCAGGGCCAGCTTCCATCTAGCGAATGCGATTGATAGGTCCATTAATCGCGTTACGCAGATAAGAGGCGGGTGTGACGTCGCCTGAAGCTAGCTGCGAGAACGGGCCGACCTCGGACACCTACGGCACATCAACGCACGAACCCCAATCCTTCCAGGCTACAGCAATCTGCGCATCCAGAATGACTGGATACTTGCATATACACAACAATAGGGCTCAAAATGGCTGAAGGAAAGAGGGCGCAGTATGCGCTAATTACAGGGTGAGTGGCATTGTTCGACTGCATGTGGAGGCAGGCACCAATGTCTCGGAAAGCCAAGTTGACGCGAGACTAGTTGTACGCCTGGCGGCATTGGACATTACCTATCACTAGAATTTGCTGAAAGAGGTAACAAATTATAAACGTGTTATATTCGCACGAGACTCACTATTTTTTCCAGGCTTCCAGGTCCTGGGTACCGTTCGCGATCCCACCAAGTACACCTCACCGCACAAGAACATTACCTACCTTCCCCTTGAGGCTACCAGCAACGAGTCGATACAGGAATTGTTTAAACGCGTTACCGAAATTACTGGAGGCAAGCTCGATATATTATACAACAATGCTGGGCGCAATTACGTCATACCAGCACTCGATTACGACGAGGACGAATTAATGGAACTTTTCCAGACGAATCTCTTCTCTGTGATGAAGATGTGCAGCACCTTCATCCCACTTTTGATCGAAGCAAAGGGTACAATTGCCCAAACTGGATCGATTGCTGGAATCATGCCTTATATTTGGGGAGCTCCGTACAACGCATCGAAAGCCGCCTTGCACTCCTACTCGGACACGCTGCGTGTCGAGCTTGCACCACTCGGCGTGCGTGTCATTACAGTCGTGACTGGTGGAGTCATATCAAACATTGCACGTAATGACCGAAAGCTGCCACCTGGTTCATTGATGGAGCCGCTTGCAGCCGAGTACGACCGAAGATTAAAGCATAGCCAGGAGTTGGGCATGAACACGAAACAGTATGCAAACAGTTGTGTGAATCAGGTGCTTGCTAGTGATGGACTGTTCGGAAAGACTAGGCGGATATGGGAGGGCAAGATGAGCTGGCTGGTATGGTTCGCGTGGACGTTCCTCCCGGCTTCAGTGCTTGATTATTACTTCACTTCACAGTTCAACCTGAACAAGCTCAAAGGAACCGTGGGGCCAGATAAGAAGGATAGATGACAGAATATCTTTGGTTTAACCGGCTACGCTACAATCAACTTGAGCCGTGGTGCATTCTACGGCAAGACCCAGCAAGGCGTAAACGTAACCTAAGCCGTCTAAACCCCTCATTGATGTATGTTGAACTATGAATTTTTTTAACCTCCCATCTCGATCATGTCGAAATTGGATGTTGTCATCGCAGGTGTTGGTAAGTGTAACCGATTTAAACTTCACTAGTTAAGCTTGCATTATCGACGGCTGTCTGGCCTAGTAGCCACAGCGCGCTGCCTACAAGCCCATCCATCGTGCAACCTCGCACTCAAAAAGCATCAGTCCTGTCTAGGAGGAGCCTAGAGTGAATGACTTGCCTACATCTGTTTCTCGATTTATTAGGTACATGACATTGCGGAATTTACTGACTTTGACCCACAGAGGAAGACATCATAAACAGATTGTTCAAAGCAGAAAATATCTGCAAGTATCTGAGAAGACTATGCAGATCGTACTGTTGTTTCTGAACGCTCGTTGTGCTATCGTATCATATCCAGTATTTATTTCGACAATAAAAAAAGAGCAAGGACGGATGCTGGAGTTTGTTGTGCGCCAATCTGGATGACGAAAGCAACAGCAGAACAACTATGAACTGCACTGCTCATGATGGAAAAGGGTCAGACTACTGTTCCCCATTCATCTTGGCTACCTGAATAAGACCACTTCAGAGGGACCATACTCGACTTCATGGACCCTCTCTCTGTCAAGACCTTGAACTCCCTATACCCAAAAAAATTCGACCGCTCTTCAGCACTTTGAAATGGCTGAATCACAGCCGACAAAGCTACCCTAGACAGGGTTCACGTTCTGCGTAAAACACCACTGCGTACTCTCATGCCTGAAATACATACAAACTGTACTATCTCTACCGCGACATTTGCCAATCCACGATTCCATCATCTTCTTCACAAACCAAGAGGGAATCTAGTCAAACATTCTGTGAGGAAGCTCAGGCTATATGGGCATCAGTGTGCTTTGGCGGATATATCACACTTCCTAATCTCGGACAGGGGGAGAAGAGTGTAGTATTGAATGAAGCATGGTGCAAGAGATGATACTTGTTGAATAGGCAGCTGTTGCACATCATTGCTATTGAAAGATGTTGGTGTATGATTATATAAGGGAAAATGGGTGATGGGGAAACTCTACGGGCATCATGTTGCCGGTGATTTCGATAAGGGCATCGATAGAGTATTTGGGCATAATACCTCGAGTCCGCACTATGAAGACTCCAGGTTACGTATTGCTGCTGCTTTGCATGAGTTCGAGGTAACTCGTCTACCTAACCACCAAATGACGTGGATATGCATGGTCACGTGTTGGCAGTATTGCGTCAGCATGCGTTTCACCGTTGTGCATTCTTCTCTGCACCTTCCTATCCCAAACCTCCAATGTCAGTCTTACCTCTAGTGATTTTTTAAATGCACAAATACTCGAAACAACGCACACCAAGACATCCGCAATAGCTGGAGTCATGAAAACTTTCTTGCGGAGCTTCAAACCAAGATTTTCGACAATGAGCGTGACGTCACTTAGCCAAATGTAGAGGGAAGTGAGTGGGATCATTTTGCAGTCCACGGAGTGCCTTCCGCTTTGGCAAGCACTTGTCTCACTCTGTACTATATTGTAACGGAAGATTATACAATCAACCGCCTTTGAACTGTCGGGATTCCAGAAGAACGCGCATAGAATATAGGGCCAATCTTGACTTCTAATCATCTATAGCTGCTTAATTTATCTAGCATAGCACATGATACTCTTGAGCTGATATCGAATATTCTTATCACAGGTTGCTGCCTAACAAGCCAACCAGATCAGTCCTTCTCCAGCGGGGCAATTCCTTCCAGCAGGGTCGCTCTTCAGCTCTGTCACCACCTCCCACTTAATATACGAAGCGCCACCAAGGCTATAGTTTTGTCTTGCGACGGATGTCCAGACCGACTCGTCCTGAAGCTCATCCCCAAAACATGCGGCATGGGCTGATCCACATACTACCAGCCTCGATGCGAGGCGCTTTCTGGACCGAAACTCGAGCTATCCCCACCGAATCGGTGGGAGGGCGGTAATATTATCAACGTTTCGTATCTGCAGCTGGCTTCTTAGTCTTTAGTCCAGGCCCTCGGACTTGGGTAGGAAGTACCGAAGGCGTGTATCTACAAACAGCGGTCAATCGACGTGGTCTCAACACTCAAGGGGCCTTGCTTTTGGAAAAGCCTGCGTCATCGTTATGAGGGTCTTGTTGGTTCCCCTGAACTGGGACCTCAGTCGGGATCGATGATCGATGATCGAGCTGCCGGAAACAGAAGAGAAAAATATTTCCGTACTAGCTGCGCCGAGGCATGGCATTGATACCATAGCAATCCGGCGAAAGATTGCGACGAGAAACAGACCATGCTCGTGTCATCTCTCATTTGCAGTAACGTCATGCTCCTATTTCGATGGCTTTGATGGAGGCATTTCACAGAAGGACTGAATCTTGATAGAACATGGCATCAAGCTACAGGTAGCAAAAAAAAAGAAAGAAAAGTTACTATGCCCAGACTCAAATAGAGCAGGTTTTCTTATTGTACAGTAGTTCACTGTGGAGAAACGGGCGCATGCTTAGGAGTGATTCCCTGGGTTTCAAACGTCTGTGACGGGAACATACCCGAAGGATCCGCCATGCACTTTGTTCATGCACCCTACCTTTGCTCTTGCACGTCAATAGACGCCAATGAAAACGAAAAACGCACTGCAGCCCAACTGTTAAGCCTCGTGCTTGAGTTCCAAGTTTCTGCACAACACCAAGCCCCAGCCACAATTACCTTTGGGTACAGGCATGCATATACGCAGCTACACGAGACTAACTGACGAGATTAGCACATGCTCCCACATGTATTGTGCTCACGCCACCCTAGCTCAAGTTTCTGGGCCGGGTTAATCTATTCTTAAACGTCCCCGATCGCTAGATCGCAAAGCACCTAGCCAATCCAGATTGAACCTTGCAGCCAAAGCCGTAAGCGGCAACGTGCCCTCATGTGGGGCTCGACACATGATATCACCGACCCGCGACCCTTTTTGAAATTGACAATCAACTCACGCCGACATCGTGGACGATCTGAGAAAAAGGCGGTAACAACAACAAAGATAAAAATAAATCACTCAGCGATCTGCCGCATCCGCAGCACTCCGGATACACTAAACCGTCCATAATCGCCTGTTGATCGTCCCAGCTATTCTCCTTCACGAATCTGCTTAGCTGAGTTGACTTATCCGGCCGTGGGATGCGCTCGGTACTGATTGGTTCCCAAGGGGAAAAAACCATCAAATCCGAGAAATGCAATAGGCCGTGTTGATTTATTTTTTTTGCGAAACCAGCTTCACCTCGTAATGGCGCCGACAAAGGGGTCCCTAGTGGTTAGGCTTGCGGCTGATGTGAGCACAGGATGCTGGACAGGTACGGGTGAGACTCGTATACTGTGGGGCTACGGTCATTCATATACGTACCAAAGGCACGCTTCCAATGGGGTATGCGATTTCATCTGTGTATGGCGAAATTGGGATTGCCAGCGTTACATCGTCATCTCACATGTGAATGCAAGGTTGTGAGGATCTGGCTGTGGGATCTGCTGTGGCGGGCCGTTGTTAGTGGCTGTGTATTCTCGGTGTTGTATTGCGAGCGAGCGAGCGAGCGGTTGAGTTGATGATCGCGATATTGAGTTGTACATTGCAAGGGGGTGTTTGATGACTTTGAAATGGCTGTGTGTTATTGGTACCTTTAGTTGTAGACATGATAGCCTGCATGCTCAATGTTGAGATCATTTTGAGCTGGAATAGGAGTAGCAGTAGTAGTAATAATAGTACTGTGTTACTGTGTTTTGAAGGCATGTGTTTTGAGAAGATGGTTTCAAAAGTGCAGATAGTTGTTGTATAAAATCTTAGATCAACTACAGCTAACAAATAACTCCCAGTCCCCGAAGACTGCACGAATGCATAAATACAAAAAAAAAGGCTCTAATAGTCGCTAAAAGAATTATAACAAAGGAAAAACCAAGTTCTGACAAGATGCCTCTTACATCTCTGTCTTTGGGGTTGGTA